>Ga0206975_1023_pt1 | contig 47762 bp, 26 predicted proteins | sample Alteio_BWOrgHeat_81_FD_152919 | JGI IMG/M metagenome (GOLD analysis project Ga0206975, IMG submission 152919) | Enriched cells from forest soil in Barre Woods Harvard Forest LTER site, Petersham, Massachusetts, United States -... | ecosystem: Environmental > Terrestrial > Soil > Temperate forest >... | reverse complement strand
TTCGCATCAATGGTAGCCAGGATGGAATTGACATAATGACCGCAAGCCTTTGCTGTCACATGCAAGGAACGGGGGTGTGGACGGCAAAAAGGGGAAATGGTCAGTCGCAGCATCTGCTCCCCGAGGTAAGCACCCCAATCCCAGGCACAGATGAGCAGGTGTACGGTTTTGGGTCGGGACAAACTCATGTTGGGTCCGCAAAATACCAAAGGACGCAGGTAGGCATTGGTCAGACCATTGCGCTTCAAGACCTCGTAACTCAGCTCGGTCAGCTCTTCGGCAGACTGGTCGAATGGAATTCCGATGAGGGAACAGGAATTCACCAGGCGGATCTGATGAAAGCCGAGTTTGCTTTCTATTGCGGCACAGCAGCCGAACTGGTTGGTATCGAATCGGTGGATGGAAAGAAGTTTTCTGGTCACTGGCCTTCCTCCGCAGGAAAACGGTTACAGGAGGCATATGGACAAAAAGTAAGGGAATTAAAAACAGAAAAAGCTAAACTAAGCGCCTGATGGAACTAAACACGTATAGCCGCACGATCACACAGGATGAGACGCAACCTGCCGCACAAGCCATGTTATTCGGTATAGGACTTACCGAAACCGATATGGACAAGGCACAGGTTGGAATAGCCAGTACAGGCTTTGAAGGCAATACCTGCAACATGCATCTGAACAAGATGGCTGCCGATGTAAAAAAGGCGGTGCAGGGAAGTGGACTCGTCGGTCTGGTATTTAATACCATCAGTGTGAGTGACGGTATCTCTAACGGCACGGACGGGATGCGGTATTCCCTTGTTTCACGCGACCTGATAGCCGATTCCATGGAAACCGTGGTAGGAGCTCACTGGTACGATGGCCTGATAGCGATAGTAGGCTGTGATAAAAACATGCCGGGTGCTGTAATGGCCATGTCGCGTCTGGACAGACCTTCCTTAATGGTTTACGGAGGAACCATCAAGTCGGGTAATTACAAGGGAGAATCACTCAACATTGTTTCCGCGTTCGAAGCCCTGGGTAAGAAACTGGGTGGGACGATGACTGCGGAAGATTTTAAAGGTGTTATCCGGCATGCCTGTCCCGGTGCAGGAGCCTGCGGTGGAATGTATACTGCCAACACCATGGCTTCAGCCATTGAGGCCCTGGGAATGAGCTTGCCTTACAGCGCCTCCTCCCCGGCATTGAGTAAAGAAAAAGTAGCCGAGTGTCATGCAGCTGCTGATGCGATGCGGAACCTGCTGGAGAAAAACATTCGGCCCTCCCATATCCTGACACGTAAAGCATTCGAAAATGCACTTCGGGTAGTGATGGTGCTGGGAGGCTCCACCAACGCGGTACTGCACTTGCTTGCCATGAGCAGGACAGCGCAGGTGGACCTGGATCTGGAAGATATACAACGTATCAGCGACTCTACGCCTGTACTCGCAGATTTCAAACCCAGCGGGAGGTTTTTGATGGAAGACCTGTACAAAGCCGGTGGATTACCGGCCCTGATGAAACGCATGCTGGCCGATGGGCTGTTGCATGGAGACTGTCTGACCGTAACCGGAAAAACACTTGCTGAGAACCTGAAAGACGTTCCCGACCTGAAAGCAGGACAAGAGGTGATACACCCCGTTTCAAACCCGGTGAAGAAAACCGGACACCTGCAGATACTTTTCGGCAACCTGGCAACGCGCGGGGCGGTAGCCAAGATCAGCGGAAAAGAAGGAGATTATTTTGAAGGACCGGCCCGGGTGTTTGATGATGAACATACCGTGATTACTGCGATACGGGAAGGGAAGATACAACCCGGAGATGTGGTGGTGATCCGATACTGCGGACCCAAAGGAGGACCCGGTATGCCGGAAATGCTCAAGCCTACTTCGGCTCTTATAGGAGCCGGGCTAGGAGGCAGCGTTGCCCTGATTACCGATGGACGCTTCTCAGGAGGCACCCACGGGTTTGTGGTCGGGCATATTACGCCGGAAGCACAGGAAGGAGGAACACTTGCGTTGGTTAGGGACGGAGACCGGATTGAGATTGATATCCAGACACGATGGCTCACCCTGCAGGTTAGTGAACCCGAACTCCGGAACAGAAGGTACTTATGGAAACGACCTGCATTTAAAGTCAGAAGCGGTGTGCTCTACAAATACATAAAATGTGTCAGTGATGCTTCCACAGGCTGCCTCACCGATATGGATTAACAGTTTATTCATAAACCAATTTCGTCATGAAAAACATAAGCGGTGCAGAAGCACTTATACTCAGTCTGCTCGAAGAAAAAGCGGATCTGCTTTTCGGATATCCAGGAGGAGCCATCATGCCGGTGTACGATGCTTTGTTTCACTACCAGGAGCGGATCAAGCACATCCTTGTCCGACACGAGCAGGGTGCCATCCATGCTGCTCAGGGCTATGCCCGGGTATCGGGGAAAGCGGGAGTGTGTATGGTGACTTCCGGTCCGGGCGCCACCAACCTGGTTACCGGATTGGCCGATGCGCTGATTGATTCTACTCCTCTGGTATGTATCACCGGTCAGGTAGCATCTCACCTGCTTGGAACAGATGCGTTTCAGGAAATAGATGTGATTGGTATTTCCATGCCGGTGACCAAGTGGAACATCCAGGTGACACGGGCAGAAGACATCGCACCGGCTATCGCCAAAGGCTTTTACCTGGCTACGAGCGGAAGACCAGGGCCGGTATTGATCGACATCACCAAAGATGCTCAGTTCGGACGAACGGATTTCAGTTATGTGCCTTGTAAGCACGTGCGATGTTATCAACCGCTGCCGGCATTGAACAGCCTGCTGCTCGACGAAGCGGCAAAGCTGATCAACACGGCTCATCGTCCTTATATTCTGGCGGGACAAGGGGTGTTACTTTCGGGAGCAGAAAAAGAGTTGTTACGCTTTGCGGAGAAAACGGGTATACCGGTGGCTTCCACCTTGCTTGGGCTTTCTTCTTTCCCGCCTGACCACGAACTGTATGTGGGCATGTTAGGCATGCATGGCAACTATGCAGCGAATGTACTGACCAATACCTGTGATGTATTGATAGCAGTAGGAATGCGCTTTGATGATCGGGTAACCGGTGATTTGAAGACCTATGCGAAACAAGCAAAGGTGATTCACATCGATATCGATACCGCTGAACTGGGAAAGAACGTAGCGACAGAAGTTGCCATTCACGGGGATGCAAAGGAAGTGCTGAATAAGCTCACAAAAAGCTGCAACGAACAGAAACATGGGGAATGGCTACGTCAGTTCCGGGAAAAAGAGTCGGAAGAGTTTATGGTGGTGATGGAGAAAGAACTCTTTGGAGAGGAAGAAGCCTTGAAGATGGCAGGCACCATCCGTCTGCTATCTGAGCTCACCGGAGGGAAAGCAATTGTGGTGACGGATGTAGGGCAGCATCAAATGGTGACGGCACGTTATTACAGGTATCACACCCAAAGGGCAAGTGTGACATCGGGAGGCTTGGGCACCATGGGCTTCGCACTCCCTGCAGCTATCGGGGCAAAGCTGGGTGATCCGACAAGAACGGTTGTTGCCGTAATCGGTGACGGTGGCTTTCAGATGACCTTGCAGGAGCTTGGAACATTGGCGCAGCTGGATGTAGCGGTGAAAATACTGATCCTGAACAATAATTTTCTGGGTATGGTCAGGCAATGGCAGGAACTATTTTTTGAAGGCCGCTACTCGTTTACCGAAATGCATAACCCCGATTTCACGCTCATTGCCAAAGCATACGGCTTTCAGGCAGCAAAGGTGTCGGAAAGAGGCAAGCTGGAAGATGCACTGAAGGAAATGCTGGCAAGCGATAAGAGTTATCTGCTGGAAGTGGTGGTGGAGAAAGAAGAGAATGTCTTCCCAATGGTTCCGACAGGAGCTTCTGTTGCAGATATGTTGCTTACTGAAAAATAAAATCAAACAATGGATAAGATACAACCTTTCACGATTTCGGTTTTTACGGAAAACAGGCCTGGCCTTCTGGCGCGTGTAACCATCGTCCTCACCCGGCGCAGGCTCAATATTGAGAGCATCACGGTATCGGAGTCGGAGGTGCCGGGAGTTCACCGGTATACGTTGGTGCTTCGCACCACCCGGGATGCGGCAGAGAAGGCAACTGCTCAGGTGAATAAGCTGGTGGATGTATTGAAAGCATTTGTCCATCCTGAACAGCAGATCCTCAGCCGTGAGCTGGCCCTGTATAAGTTAAATGCGCAAACGATAGATCAACTGGTTGCTGAAAAACTGGTCAGGCACCATCAGGCTGCGATTACCTATCGGGATGAACACTTCCTGGTCATCGAAAAAACGGGGAGTCGCCCGGAGACGGAACTGCTAAGGCTTGCATTGGAAAGTTTTGGAGTGCTCGAATTTGCCCGTTCAGGTCAGGTAACCATTACCAAACCCATGAAGGAGCTGCGTACCTACCTCGCCGAATTAGAATAAAGGCGACTGAGAATGTGTTCAATCAAATGTCTCAATAAAATCAAATCATTTTAAACCAATCTAAATCTACTCATTATGGCTACAATCAATTTCGGAGGAGTGAATGAAACCGTTGTTACACGGGAAGAATTTCCATTGGCAAAGGCTCTGGAAACATTGAAGAATGAAACCATCGCTGTGATCGGATACGGAGTGCAGGGCCCGGGTCAGTCACTCAACCTGCGCGACAATGGATTTCGCGTCATCGTGGGGCAGCGCAAAGGTGGGAAGAGCTGGGACAAAGCATTGCAGGACGGCTGGGTGGAAGGACGCGACTTGTTTGAAATCGCCGAAGCGTGTGAGCGGGCCACCATCATCCAATACCTCCTGTCGGATGCAGGACAGATAGCCACCTGGCCGGTGGTCAAGAAAGCGCTTACTCCCGGAAAAGCACTTTATTTTTCTCATGGCTTTGGCATCACCTACCACGAGCAGACCGGGATCGTTCCTACCAAAGAGGTGGATGTTATTCTGGTGGCTCCGAAAGGGTCAGGGACTTCCCTGCGTCGTTTGTTTTTAAAAGGAGAAGGCCTCAACTCCAGCTTTGCCGTTTGGCAGGACTTTACCGGAAGAGCCAGGGAACGTGCAGTAGCTCTTGGAATAGGAGTTGGGTCAGGCTATCTGTTTGAAACAGATTTCCGCAAAGAGGTATACTCCGACCTGACCGGTGAACGGGGAATCCTGATGGGTGCTCTGGCAGGATTGTTCGAAGCCCAGTTTCAGGTGCTTCGCAAGAAAGGACATTCCCCTTCGGAGGCGTTTAATGAAACAGTAGAAGAACTCACGCAAAGCCTGATGCCCCTGGTGGCTGAAAACGGGATGGACTGGATGTATGCAAATACTTCTGTAACCGCGCAAAGAGGAGCGCTTGACTGGAAAGGAAAATTCCGGGAAGCAAACATCCCGCTGTTTGAAGCCCTGTACGACAGTGTGGCATCGGGAAAAGAAGCAGCCCGTGTGATAGCAGAAGGCAGCAAGCCCGACTACCGGGAGAAGCTGGAGAAAGAATTGAAAACGCTGCGCGAATCGGAACTGTGGACGACCGGCGCGGCAGTCCGGAAATTAAGACCTAAGGAATAAGATGCCATGAATACCTCCTTGTTAGAAAAAATAATGCAGGCTAAAGAAGTCCTGAACAACGTTGTTGTACATACCCCTTTGCTCCGGAACGAGAACCTGTCAGGAGCCACCGGCGCAGAGATCCTGCTCAAGCGGGAAGACCTGCAGCCGGTGAGGTCGTATAAGATAAGAGGGGCGTACAACAAGATTCATTCTCTTTCGGAAACAGAAAGGGCAAAAGGAATTGTATGTGCCAGCGCAGGAAATCACGCACAAGGTGTGGCCTGGTCCTGCCAACGCCTGAATGTGAACGGGAAAATATATATGCCTGTGACCACGCCGGCTCAGAAAATAAAACAAGTGAATTATTTTGGTCAAGGGAAGGTGCGCGTGGTACTGAAAGGCGACACGTTCGATGATGCTTATGCAGAAGCCTGGAAAGAAGCTCAGCTCACCGGTCAGGCATTCATCCATCCTTTCGACGATGAATCGGTGATTGCAGGACAGGGAACCATTGCCCTGGAGATACTGGAAGATTCTCCCGGCCCAATAGATTACCTGTTCTTTCCGATAGGAGGTGGAGGACTGGCAGCAGGCGTGTCTACGGTATTCCGGGCACTTAGTCCCAATACCCAGCTCATTGGCGTAGAACCTGCCGGTGCTGCAGCCATGGAGACTTCTTTCCGGAATGGAAGAAACACCACGTTGGAATCGATTGACAAATTTGTTGACGGAGCGGCTGTGAAGCGGGCAGGGGAGTTGACTTTCCCGATTTGTTATGAGAACCTCGACTCGATCACACTCGTGCCTGAAGGAAAGGTATGTTCTATCCTTTTAAAACTCTACAATGAAGAAGGAATGGTCTTGGAACCTGCCGGTGCATTATCCGTGGCTGCTTTGGAACAAGGGGATCTCGACCTGTCAGGAAAACGCGTGGTATGCATTCTCAGCGGTAGTAATAACGATATCACCCGTACCGAAGAAATCAGGGAGCGTTCGCTGCTCTATGAAGGGTTGAAGCATTATTTCATAATCCGTTTCCCCCAACGTCCGGGAGCATTGAGGGAGTTTTTGAATGAAGTGCTGGGAAAAGAAGACGATATCACCTATTTCCAGTTTTCCAAGAAAAACAACCGTGAAAATGCTCCGGCGGTGGTAGGACTCGAGCTAAAAGACCCGGAAAGTCATTGGGCTTTGATGGACCGGATGAAGAAAAAAGAGTTCACCTATGAGTACATTAATAATAACCCCGAACTTTTTGAGTATCTTATATGAAACCTGTTAAAAAGAGATAAAAAAGCACAATAAGTTCTAGTAAAATCAAAATTTAATCGTGTTTTAGGTAACTTTACTAAGGCGATTTATGAATCAGGGAGCGGTCAATAAAAACAGTTAAGTATCTGATTAAGAGTGTTAAACCAGCCTTAAATAAAAAGGCATTCCAACGTTCTATTTGTAGTGTCTATAAGAGGAGGAAAATTTACATTTGAGTAGCATTTAATTAGCACAAATATCTGATATTCAAATTTTTAACGTCAATGCATTGCGGTGTTAGATGTCTTATAAGTATACTTTATGTTAATATAAAAAAATCTTGTATTTTTAAAACAGGCGGGAATGATTAGATTGGAATTGAATCAACATGAGCAAAATCAGGTATTTGGACCTTCATACGCCTCCTTTTTTACCCCTCCGATTTAAAAGAATAATGGATAAGAGAGTTTGCCTTCGCACAATATATTAAGCACATTTGCGTATGATTAATTAGTTCTTACCGCCGAAAGGGATAACCCGCCTGTATCAACCTATATCTCCGTTGATCACCGATTAGGCACTAATGTCTGTAGTTGGATTAACTTAACTCAACCGGTGGAGATCGGTTGAGTTTTTTTTTGTCAGGAAATCAAAATCGCTCCGGTCATTTCGGAAGGTGGCTGTATTCCCATCAAGTGCAAAATGGTTGGAGCGAGGTCGCCCAGCTTACCATTTTGGATATGCTTATAATCCGTATCAATCAGAATGCAGGGAACAGGATTGGTGCTGTGTGCTGTATTGGGTGTTCCGTCGGGGTTAATCATGTAATCGGCGTTTCCATGATCGGCTATGATCAGAAAGGAGTAGCCGTTTTTCTTTCCGGCTTCCACCAGCTGTTTTAGACAGTTGTCAACGCATTCCACTGCTTTGACCACCGCGGGGTAAATACCGGTATGACCAACCATGTCGGCATTTGCGAAGTTGAGGCAGATGAAATCAGGTGCTCCGGCTTCAATTTCAGGAAGGATAGCATTGGTGATACCCACGGCACTCATCTCCGGCTGTAAATCATAGGTGGCAACTTTGGGAGATGGAATCAGAAGGCGTTTCTCTCCCGGAAAGGCTTCTTCTCTCCCTCCGTTGAAGAAGAATGTGACATGCGGGTACTTTTCCGTTTCTGCAATCCGTATCTGTTTTTTACCGGCATTCGAAACAACCTCACCAAGCGTGTGCATCAGATTGTCTTTCTCATACATGACATGTATGTGCTGAAAACGCTCGTCGTAGTTCGTAAGAGTTACATAAAAGAGGGGCAGGGTATGCATTCCGAATTCGGGCATGGATGCTTGCGTGAGCACCTGCGTAATTTCCCTGCATCGATCGGTTCGGAAATTGAAACAGAGTACTACATCTCCTTCTTTCACGGTAGCTAAGGGCTGGCCTTTCTGATCGGTTATGACGGCAGGCTTCACAAACTCATCACTTACCCCGGAATCATAAGAGGCGCGGATGGCATCAGCCGCGCTAGAGAAAGGTTGTCCTATGCCTTGTACAAGCAAATCAAAAGCCAGCTTCACACGCTCCCAGCGTTTGTCCCTGTCCATTGCATAGTACCGGCCAATGAGAGAAGCAATTTTAACTTGGGAGTTTCGGATATGCTCTTCGAGTGCCTGTACGAATCCCATGCCGCTGTGCGGGTCTGTATCACGACCATCGAGAAAAGCATGTATGAATATTTTTTCAAGACCATATTCCTTGGCCACATCGCAGAGCTTGTGCAGGTGCTCCTGGGAGGAATGTACGCCTCCATCGGAAACAAGTCCCATGAGGTGTAGCGCCTTCCCGTTGGCTTTGGCATAAGCCAGGGCTTGCAGTAAAACCGGGTTTTGGGAAATAGTATTTTCTCTGACTTCTTTGTTCAGTCGTACCAGGTCCTGGTAAACAACTCTTCCTGCCCCTATATTCATATGTCCCACCTCACTGTTTCCCATCTGTCCGTCTGGCAATCCCACATTTTCTCCGAAGGTTTTTAATTCGGCATGAGGGTTGTGTGCAAGCAGGCTGCGGTAATAAGGCACCTGTGCATGTGCTATGGCATCCGAAGAAGAGCCATCTCCTATTCCCCATCCGTCAAGGATGATTAAAGCAACTTTTTTCTGTTTCATGAGAGAACGGGTATTGTGAATTCAAAAATACTTCCTTGAGGTGTGTTGTCTTTTACCTGCAAATTGCCTCCATGCAGGAGACTGATATTTTTTGCAATATAGAGTCCCAAGCCGGTTCCTTTGGTGCTACGGGTTTCTTCATTGCCGGCCCGAAAGAATTTTTCAAAGATCAGCGCCTTGTCAGCTGCGCTTATTCCAACACCTTCATCTGAAACGAGCAGACACAATTTGTTGTTTTCCTGTTTCAAGCTAACCCGGATTGTTGTACCGGGGGCAGAATATTTAACCGCGTTTTCATACAGGTTAAGCAGGATGGAAGGGAAGCTGAACCGGTCTATGGAAGCAATGATGCCAGAAGGCAGATTCAGCACCAGCTTGCGGTGGTCTCGTTGTTCCAGTTTGTCATGTGGTAAGAGCTGTTGAATAAATTCACCCAGGTCGACCGTTTCCTTGTATATGTGAAAGGAGCTCTCCTCAATCTTAGCAGCAAGCAAAATGTTTTCAACGAGGTTATTCAGGCGGTCGATGTCTCCCAACGCATTGCGGATGATTTCCTGCTGCTTGTCTCTCGGCAATTCTCTTAAAGCGAGTGTTTCGAGTTGAAGTCTTGCCGAGGCAAGGGGAGAGCGCAGTTCGTGTGTGATGCTAAGGATGAAATTCTTCTGACGGTTGTTCAGTTCATTCTCTTTATGAAAGGAGGAACGGGTGATCAGGATTCCGGAAATCAGTAACACAAAAAACACGGTCCCTTCTCCGATGATCATCCCCCAGCGGGCATGCAATTTGTTTTGCAGCTCATTCCCAAGTATAGTTGCTTCGGGGAGGCTGGAAGATTTAATGATGTTGAGCTCCGTTTTGAGGTGGTAGATTTCGTTGTTCAGAGAAAACAGCAGGTAAGACCACCAGGAAAATTGTATAACCACATAAATGACCAGGATATAAAAGCCAAGCAGGGGACGGTTTTTTTTGCCGGAGAGGTCTTTCATGGAATGCAAAGGTACAGGATTGCCGGAAACAAGGTGCGGGTCCGTTTAATTGCCGTTTTCATACCTGGTAAATGAGGTGCAGGACTCAGGAATAGGGATCTGCCACAGCCGCCGCCTGCAGTTGTAGTAATTTGCCGTAGACTGTCTTAAGGGAAGAAGGATTTCGCTGGAAGCAGGCAGCAAGAAAATCCAGGTCATTGGTTCGGGTAAGGGCATTTTTGAATAACTGAGTCTCCGTCTCCGACCAGGGTTCGTAAGCACGGGAAAAGGATTTGCGCTGTTCGAGAATATAATCGTTGGAGATGCTTTCACTCGGCCGGGCAAAGGGGATAGAGACCAGCTTGCGCTCCAGCTCCAGCTGTTCGGCTTCGGTATGACGGTTATAGGCAGGGGCCGAAAAAAACGCTTCAATGCCTTCCTGCGCCTTGGTGCGTTGGTTGGACAAGGTGTCAATCAGTTGCATTTTCAGTCGTGTCACCAATTCTTTCGTAGTAATTCTTCCTTCCAGCAGGCCGAAGAAGGAAAGGTCACGGACAGCAGGAGGAATTCCTTTCATCTCCGCACCCAGCAGGATTTTGCTGAGCAAGGTGGCATTCACCGTAATTTCCATACCAGCCAGTTGGCGTTGGTATTCTTTGATGCGGGAAGGGGTGAGCAACTCTTCTGCCGGCTCTGTTTCTTCTGCCGGCTCCTTTTCACCCGCATGGCTTCTGAGCAGGGTAAGGAACTCGGTGCCAAATTTCTCGAACTTGCTTTCCGACACCCCTGTTACATCCAGCATCTCTTTCCGGTTGAGTGGGATGCGGGAGGCGAGCTCATGCAGGGTTTTATCGTGAAAAACAACATAGGGCGGAAGACCCGCCCGTTCGGCAATCTGTTTACGCAACACACGCAATTGATTGAAGAGATCAGCACCATCTGATGTGCCCGATACACTTTTGCCTGTTGCCGTGGCTTTCGTCTTTTCCGCAAGTACCGCTTGCACCAGCTGTACAGTAACGTCTCCTTTCAAAACCTGTTTCCCGTATTCAGTTACTTTCAAGGCAAAATTTTCGTCGTAGGCCATTTCCACCAGTCCCAGTTGCAGGAACTGGAGGAGGTGATGCGTCCAGGTATCAAAGGATAAGTCTTTGCCTGCCCCGTAAGTTTTGATGAGGTGATATCCGGCTTCGAGTACTTCCCCGCTTTGCGACCCGCGTAACACATGAATGAGCATCGTGCTGCCTACCTTTTCATTGAGTCGGATGAGGGCCGACAATGCTTTCTGGGCCAATACCGTTCCATCGGTATAGCGGGGCGGGTTTTTACATACGTCGCAGTTTCCGCAGTCAGCCGTACCTGTTTCTCCGAAATAGCTTAACAGCATTTTCCTCCTGCACACCCTGGCTTCGGCATATTGCTGTATGCGTTTGAGCTTTTCCATGTTCAGTTCCGGCTGTCCGCTTTCCTTGGCAAACTTGGTGAGCAGCAACAAGTCTTTCAGGCTGTAATACAATACGGTATCTCCTGGAAGCCCATCCCTGCCTGCCCTTCCTATTTCCTGGTAATACCCTTCGATATTGCGGGGCAGGTTATAATGAATCACCCAGCGCACATTTGACTTGTCGATACCCATTCCAAAGGCAATGGTGGCACAGATGACCGGAATCTCATCGTTGATAAAAGCTTCCTGGGTACGCGAACGTTCCTCGCTGCTCATTCCTGCGTGGTAATGAGCAGCAGGGAAACCGCCATCCCGGAGTTTGGCAGCGAGCGTCTCTGTCCCGTTTCGGGAAAGGCAATAAATAATGCCTGACTCGTTTTTTCGTAACGCAATGAATTCTTCTATCGCTTTGAGCTTGTCTTTTTCCTTCAATCCTCCGCTGACTTTCAAATTCAGGTTGGGCCGGTCGAAGGAGGTAACAAATACAGCAGGTGCCTTTAGTCCCAGCTGGGTAATGATGTCCTTTCGGGTGGTCTTGTCGGCTGTGGCGGTGAGTGCAATAAACGGAACCTCGGAAAATAACATCCTCAGGTTTTTGAGCCGGGTATATTCCGGACGGAAATCATGCCCCCACTGGGAGACGCAATGTGCCTCATCAATAGCAAAGCAGGAAACAGGAAACGCATGCAGGAAACTGTCAGAAAGCTGCAGCGCCTTTTCGGGACTCAGGTAGAGCAGCTTGAGCGTACCGTCCATACAGTGGGCGATCACCTCCTTTTCTTCTGCGGCACTCTGGCTACTATTCAAAAACGCAGCCGCCACTCCGTTGGCCCTCAGTCCTTCTACCTGATCTTTCATCAGGGCAATCAGGGGAGAAACAACGATGCAGGTACCTGGCAAGGCAAGCGCCGGAACCTGGTAGCAGATGGATTTCCCTCCTCCCGTAGGCATGAGCACAAGAACATCTTTCCGGTCAAGCACCTGATCAATGATTTCTCCCTGCATGGGGCGAAACTGATCGTAACCGAAATATTTTTTCAGGATAGTTAATGGGGTAGTCATCTGAAGATCAAAAATAGGGGGTTTCTGTATCCACACACCGGAGCTGAGCAGTCCTTTCTTTTCCTCACAAAAGAGGTTATTACGCACCCCTTTTTATTCGATATATGCTGTAACGAAGGTAAAAATTTTAAACACATCCGTCCCTGGAAGTACGGGGTTTTGCTGAACAACTTATCACTACTTCTTTTCTTTTAAAAGAGTGATGGCAATTGATTGATAGTTAGCAGGTTTGTAGTTGTTGTAGTGAAATAGTATATGTCCCTGAAGGAGGGATTCCAATCGAAAAAAAAGCCTCTCATCCGGGGTTTGGAATAAATTATTTACTTTAGTTGCTTCTTGATGATTCTCCGCCAAAGGGGAACAACTCTCTTAAATCGTTACTTATGAAAAAAACGTTTACTTTATTTGCCTCTTTGTCTTGCATGTTTTTATTGGGAATAACAACTTCCCGGGCACAGTCTTCTTCCACTTCACAGGGCGGGAATCCTGCTCCGCAGTTTATGACAGATATCACCGTTGAGGCGAATATGTTCGCCAACCAGCGTCATGTGAGAATAGGAGCAGCCTTCAATGGCTGGGTTTTCGCAGCCTACCTGGTGAATGATTCGGTTTCACAAAAAGGAGGAGTCGTGGTACGTTATTCCAAAAATGGCGGTATTAACTGGCTTCCGATGAACAGCTATCCTTATTACGACCACTCCATTTATACGAATTGCGATTTGACTATTGTCGGAAAAGACAGCACCAACCTGGCTGTTTTCGTAGGCATGTCCAGAGAAGATCTGATTACCAAGAAATATGAAGTGGAGGTGCTCAAATACACCCCGTACCATACGGCATTTCCTCCTACAGTTACCTATTTTCAGCAGCTGGATACCAACAAGGTGATGGACCTTGCACTGACAAATGATTATAAAACTCCGGCTACAGGAGATCTGACCTATGGATTGGGTTTGTTATACGATCACCACGGTCCTGTAACTGATTCCCTGATTTTTGTAACTACAAAAATGAAGAGCAGCAACCTGCTTGGTAAATCCAGGGTGCTGGCTACTGCGCCTCACCTCCGTAAGATCACACTGGCCTTTTCATCCAGTCAGACCGCCCACAAAGGAACATACCTCGCAGCATGGGAAAGCCTGGATTCAACGAAGAGTGTGTTCGGGCATATTATGCTATCCCGCACCGTATTGCGTACCGACTCTGTTTGGACGACACCCACCTTTGTCGATTCCCTGAATCCGAGTTTTGGTGACATGCTCAGAAGCCCTAGTCTGGCAGCCCAGTATAACAATAACGACAATGACAGCACCAACGCCACAGGAGTAATTGTCTTTGAAGCGCCACGCAACGGTCATGCCGATAGTCTGGATATTCTTGGCTTTTACAACAAACGCTGCGATTCAACCGATTTCTGGAATTCCTTTACTCTTGCGGCTTCTACGGACAATGAAAAACAGCCAAATGTAAACTTCGATGCAAGCAACAACCAGTTTTTGGTAACATATTATGACTCCACCACAGGAGGTATAAGCTATGCCACTCAGCTCGAACTGTTCACCACACCTTCTTCCTGGACAACGGTAAATGCACATTGCAATGACAATACGGCAAATCTAAAAGCCCCCTGGCCTCGTGTGGTGATAAACCCCTTGAGCAAGAAAGCCTTTCTGGCTTGGGTAATAGAGGCAACAAACAAGAATGGAGTGGTAAAATGCGACGGAGAGTACCTGTTCACGGGTATAGAAGAAGCAGTTGCTTCAGGTCTGAGCATTTCAATGCCTTATCCTAACCCGGCATCTTCACAGGTATTGATATCATTGCAGTCGACACAACAAACAGATCTTCGCCTGTCGCTCTATAACCTGCTTGGAGAACAAGTAGGCAATGATCAAAAGATTCACCTCGTTGGAGGTGAACAGCAGATAGCCCTGTCGGTAAATGAACTGGCTTCCGGTGTTTACATCTGTTCCATGGAATCTGAAAACTTCAAAAAGACTTTCCGCCTGGTGGTGCAGCACTAAGTCTGCTTACCTTTCACTGAACCGCCCTGTACAGGTCAGACAAGCTTCCCTGAAGCACTGACCCGTACAGGGCGGTTTCTCATTTCCCCACACCCAAATTAATAGTTTCCTCAGGGATGATACCTGTCCGGAACCGGATCGTTATCATCCGGAACCGGATTGATACTGTTCGGAACCGGATCGTTGCTATCCGACACCGGAATGATACTGTCCTGAACCGGATCGTTATCATCCTACACCGGAATGGTACAGTCCTGAACCGGATCGTTATTATCCAACACCGGAATGATACTGTCCGGAACGGGATCGTTATTGTCCTACAACGGAATGATACTGTCCTAAACCGGATCGTTATTATCCTACACCGGAATGATACAGTCCGGAACCGGATTGATATTGTTCGGAATCGGAAAGGTAGAACGTGAAGGTTTAGTTAGTGATCACCAGCTTTTGCTGACCTACAGCAGTACCTGTGGCATCTTCCAGGGAAAGGAAATAAATGCCTGCGGGGAAGTCGTTCAGATTCAGCAGCATGCTGCCATTCGTCACAACAAGGGGAATGCGTGCTCCGATTGCTCTTCCTGACATGTCCTGGACGTGCAGGTAAAGCCTGGAAGTACCTGTGCCGGAGGTAAAAAACAATTCGGTTTCTCCTACTGCCGGATTGGGACTGACCCGAAAAGAAATCCGGTTTTGTGAATAAGATTCAATCCCTGCGGTGGTCAATGTAAATGGGGCGGAGGTGGAGGTACAAGGAGGTGTTCCTGCCTTTACTGTATATATGCCATTGACAGAAGGATGGAATGCGGAATCCGTCACACCGAAGATTGGTATTCCTTGCAGCATCCACTGGAATGGAGGAGAGCCGGTAGTAACAATATTGCCTCCATCCAGCGTTACAACCGGTATAGGAGGAGGTGTGGGCAAAGTGATGGTCACGGTGTCCAGGTGAGAGCAGTTGCTGCTGTCGGTAGCCACCACCTCATAAAAGCCGGAAGTAGTAGCCAGAATAGCCTTGGTGGTTTGCACCGGGTTGGTGTTCCAGATCCACGTATAACTGCCCGAGCCAAGAGAATCTACAGCGGTAAGCAACTTGTTACAGACATCTGCAGCCGCGTGAATAAAGCCTCCCGGTTGGGAAATGGTGGCCGATGCAAAAACAGAGCAGGCATTGGTATCGGTTATGGTAGCCTGGTAAGTACCGGCAGCAAGCCCGGTAATGCTTGAGGTGGTTTGTATGGGGTTCGTGTTCCAGTTATATGTATAGGGTGCCGTACCTCCGGTGGTGGTGAGGCTGGCAGTTCCGTTCGTTAAGCCGGGGCAGGTGATGTTTGTACGGGTCACCGAAGCAACCAGCAGGGTGGGCTGTGTGATGGTTACAAAAGCACTGTCGTGGCTGATGGTGTCGGCGGCTACCACATAATACGTTCCGGGAGCCAGGCCGGTGGCAGTGGACGAGAAGATGATGATTCCGGGTCCCCAGGAAAAACTTACCGGTCCGCTGGCACCGGTCGCCGCCGCTGTAGCCCATCCGTTGTTATCTCCAAAGCATGTTACGTTGTGGTAAGAGGCGATACTTACCTTTATCTGGGAATAACACAGCGTACCCAGCTGCAGAAATAGAAACATCCACAAACCGGTAAAAACCAAAAAACGGGTGCCTGAGCGACAAATCATCGGTGCAAATGTAGGATTTTCCGGGTAATAAAGGGGAAAACACAGATCAAAGCCACTTGTAGAAAGGGCATAGGATACCTTGGCAAACCGGTCAAAAAATCAAGGAATTATCGTAAATTTGACCTTCTTTTCACACAGTTACAGACACACACTTATGAGCGAAGAGATCAAACACGAATGCGGTATCGCATTAATCCGTCTGCTCAAACCACTTTCTTTTTATCAGAAGAAATACGGAACCAGTTTATATGGGCTGAATAAACTGTATCTCTGTATGGAGAAACAGCATAACCGGGGGCAGGACGGTGCCGGAGTGGCGAATATCAAATTCGATGTTCCTCCGGGAAGCAGGTATATCAGCCGTTGCCGGGTGAATGGCAATTCTGCCATCAAGGAAATATTCGGCAAGATTCATTCCCGTTTTGAAGAAGTGCAGAAACGTCACCCGGAGCGACTTCAGGATCCGGAATGGCTGAAAAGGAACCTGGCCTTTACCGGAGAATTGTTCTTAGGCCATTTAAGGTATGGAACACATGGAGGCAACAGCATTGAAAACTGCCATCCCTTTCTCCGTCAAAACAACTGGATGACCCGCAACCTGGTGGTAGCAGGGAATTTTAATCTCACCAATGTAGATGAACTCTTCGGTCACCTGGTAGCGCTGGGACAACATCCGAAAGAAAAAACGGATACCATCACGGTGATGGAAAAAATCGGGCATTTCCTGGATGAAGAAAATGAGCGCCTCTTTCGTGAATTCAAAAGCAAGGACCTCTCAAACGAAGAAATTTCCGGAAAGATTGCCGAAAACCTGAACATTACCCGCATTCTGAAAGATGCCAGTAAATACTGGGATGGAGGATATACGATGGCCGGACTGTTTGGTCACGGTGATGCATTTGTGCTACGCGATCCGAATGGAATACGTCCTGCGTTTTTCTACCAGGATGATGAAGTGGTTGTTGTGACTTCGGAAAGACCGGTGATTCAAACAGCATTCAATGTGCCGATTGATTCCATTAAGGAAATTACTCCAGGTCATGCACTCATTATCCGTAAAAACGGAGAAGTGTCTCAGAAGCAGATCAACACTCCGGGCGAACGCAGGAGCTGTTCGTTCGAACGCATCTACTTTTCAAGAGGCAGCGATGCCGATATTTACCAGGAGCGTAAGAATCTCGGAAGTCAGTTGTGCTCTTCCGTATTGAAGTCGGTGGATTACGATTTGAAGAACACCGTCTTTTCTTATATCCCGAATACCGCCGAGGTAGCATTCGGTGGACTTGTTGATTCCCTGCATCATTACCTCAATATGGTCAAGCGCCATGAGATCATGAAAATGGGTAACAATGTAACAGAACCCCGACTGAGCGAGATCCTCTTCCAGCATCCCCGCATTGAAAAAATTGCCATCAAGGATGCCAAGCTGCGCACGTTTATTACCAACGACAGCAGCCGGGATGAGATGGTGGCACACGTTTACGATACCGCCTACGGAGTCGTGAACAGAGACATTGATAACCTGGTTATTCTGGACGACTCCATTGTCAGAGGCACCACACTGAAGCAAAGTATTCTGAAAATCCTGGACCGTTTGGGACCGAAAAAAATTGTGGTGGTATCTTCCGCCCCACAGATACGGTATCCCGACTGTTACGGCATAGACATGGCCAAACTGGGTGATTTTATTGCATTCCAGGCGGCGGTCAGTTTGCTGAAAGATAATTTTAAAGAAAATTTACTGGAAGAAGTGTATGAGAAAGCCAAAGCGATGGAAGGGCTTCCTAAGAACGAAATCCGTAACGTAGTAAAAGAGATTTATCAGCCCTTTACCGCAGAACAGATTTCGGATAAGATTGCAGAATTGCTTCGTCCCGAAAGTATCCATGCCGAAGTGCAGATTATCTACCAAAGCATTGAAGGACTTCATAACGCCTGTCCTGAAAATCTGGGCGATTGGTACTTTACCGGCAATTACCCCACTCCCGGAGGTAATAAGGTGGTTAACCGCTCTTTCATTAACTACATGGAAGGCAAGAATGTAAGAGCGTACTGATTAAGAGAATGAAAATGAGAGCGGAGAAAGAGCCTGATGAAAGCTTTTTTCTTCGCTCTCTTTCTTGTTGTTTATGTTACTTTTTGAACAACATTTTACTCGTAATTTAAGACGGATTCCTCTCATTTAAATATCACAAAATTTATTATATCTTAGCTGAATTAATCACACTATCTACTCAGCTCAATCAGTATTCAGAAGATGAATCATGAAACATCATTTGTTTCAGTGATGTATGTATTCCTGGAACCTGCCTGAAGTGTAATACCATAACTATGATAAAAAAGCTACTTTTTGCCATTTCCCTCATTTTGTCGGTTCAAACATGGGGTCAGGTTCAGCATCTTGTAATCAGCCAGGTATATGGTGGAGGGGGAACTGCAGGAGCGGCTTATAGTCGTGATTTTATTGAACTTTTTAATCCAACCGCTGCTCCTGTCTCGATAAACGGATGGTCCGTGCAATACACCACCAATCTTGGAACAGTATGGACACAGACGATTCTTCCGAATGTTTCCATCCCTTCCGGACAGTATTATCTGGTAGGTGAATTCGGATCCGGAACCCCGGCTCTTCCAGCAGTCGATTGTTCGGGATCCATTAATCTCTCCCCGATAACCGGTAAAGTTGCGTTGTGTAACTCAACCATACTGCTGAATACAAGCTGCCCACTTGGTGGAAGTGTAGTTGATTTTGTAGGATACGGGTCAAGCAATTGTTTTGAAGGCTCAGGCAACGCGCCAGTACTAACGATTGATTTAGCTGCCTTCAGAGCAGGGAGTGGCTGTGTTGATACGGACGATAACCTTGCTGATTTCATGGCAGCCCTGCCAAATCCGAGAAACAGTACAATCAGTACGCAACTATGTTCGTATTGTACCCCACCAACTGCACAGGCGACTGCTTTTACCGCTGGTGCTATAACTACCACTGGAATGACTGTTGGGTGGACCCGTGGAAACGGTGACAGTGTGCTGGTGATTTGCACGGCCGGGAGTGCTCCTTCGGTTCCATCCAGCGGGATAAATTACATGGATAATGCAGCTTTGGGCTCAGGCTCTGCTGTTGGCGGAGGATTCTGTGTCTACAAAGGTACCGGAACATCGGTGACTGTCTCGGGTCTGACCGGTGGTACCTCCTATAATTTTGCCGTTTATGAATATATGGCCAACGGGCCCTGTTATAACCTGATTAAATTGTCGGGACAGGCCATGACTTCTTGTATCGGTGCTCCAGCTGCGACAGCAATAACCACTGCGAGTTTGGTTACCGGCAGTTCGTTTACTGCCAACTGGACGGCTTCTGCAGGAGCTACCGGATACTTCATTGATGTTTGCACGGATACTGCTTTCACGGCGTTCGTTGGAGCCTACTCTAATTTCAGTGCCGGAAATGTAACGACACTTTCCATTACTGGCTTGTCCTCCATGACCACTTATTATTATCAGATAAGGGCATCTAATGCTTGTGCCACCAGTCCTAATACAGTAAGAGGTGTGATCACTCTTCCTTGTTTGGCTCCGGTTATTTCAGCCTCAGCATTTGTTTCGAGTGCAATCGCTACCACGGGCATGACTGTGGGTTGGACCAGAGGCAACGGGGATAGTGTACTGGTCATCTGCAAAGCAGGTGTTGCTCCGACCGGATTGCCCGGTAATGGCGTTTCTTATGCTGCTAACCCGGTATACGGTAACGGATCCTCTCAGGGAGGTGGGGCCTGTATTTACAAGGGTACCGGTTCTTCCGTTAGCATTACGGGGTTGACGGCAGCAACCAACTATTATTTTTCTATTTATGAATACAACTCGCTAAACGAGTGTTACGGTACTCCTGCTCTTACAGGATACGTTGCGACGGCCTGCCTTACCGCTTCATCAGGGCCTACTGCCAATGCGGGTACATTTGTTACAGCTAACTCCTTTAGCGCAAACTGGAATGCTGTCCCTGCAGCGACTTCCTACTTACTGGATGTGAGCACCAATTCGGCATTCTCTTCTTTTGTAGCGGTTTATTCCAGTCTCAATGTAGGAAATGTAATCAACTATAGCGTAACAGGCCTTTCTTCCGGAACAACCTATTACTACCGGGTCCGGGAAATAAATGCCTGTGGAACAAGCCCGAATTCAGGTGTGATGAGTATTTCAACACCCTGCACACCTCCAACCACATCAGCTGCTTCATTTGTATCGAGCCTAGTTACTACAACGAGTATGACAGTGGGTTGGACCAGGGGTAATGGAGACAGCGTGCTGGTTATCTGCAAAGCTGCATCAGCTCCTGGAGTTCCCGTGTCGGGAACCAGTTATACCGCAAATTCTGTTTATTCAGCAGGGTCGAGCGTGGGTACCGGCTATTGTGTGTATAAAGGAACAGGAAGCTCGGTTAATATTACCGGTCTTACCCAAAACACCACCTATTATTTCAGCGTGCTCGAATATTTCCAGGCAAATGAGTGTTATTCGCTTGCACCTCTAACCGGTTCGGTGATCTCTTCCTGTACTGCAGGGCCGGCAGTACCTGTGACATCTGCGGCTACCAATGTGAATCCGAATACGTTTACCGCGAACTGGAGCGCTGGAGCAAATGCCGCCACGTATTACCTGGATGTATGTACGGATAGTCTCTTTACAGTATTTGTTGCCGGTTTTAATAACCGCAACGTGGGTTATGTGATCAGTTATAATGTCACCGGATTAAGTCCTCAATTCAATTACTACTACCGGGTAAGGGCTGGGAACTCCTGCAGTATCAGTGCGAACTCAATCAAAACAGCAGTCTTGACCGGATGTACGCCTCCGGCTTACCAGGCTTCTGCCTTTACAAGCAGTGCGTTGGAGACAAATTCAATTAAAATTGGCTGGACAAGGGGCAATGGAAACAGTGTGCTTGTGATTGCGAGAGCGGGATCAGCACCTGCAAATCCTGTCAGTGGGACAGCCTATACTGCCAACAGCAATTATACTTTAGGAAGCCCTGTGGGCGGAGGCTATTGCGTTTATAATGGAACAGGCAATTCGGTTGATGTAACCGGACTTGCACAAGGAACACTGTATTATTTTGAGGTGTGCGAGTATTCGTCGGCATCTCTTTGCTATAACCTCTATCCACTTACCGGATCTGCAAGCACGGTAGGTTGTCTGGGTCCTGTGATTTTTTCTCAGAATTTTGAAGGGAATGCCTGGACTCCGACTGCTTATGTAATAGGTACAACAGTCAACGGAAGCACTACCGTACTGACAGATGGGGCAACCCCCAATGTCCCTTCCGGAGGGCAGGCATGGACTGCGTATACCAGTAGTGGCGATGCCAATGATTTGTGGCACAGGGATGATTATGCGACCGGATGGAACGGATCCCAAAATGTCTGCGGAGATTTAGATCCACTTCCTGCTTGTGGCGCCAACGGAACATCTTATGCGGCACTCTTTAACAATTATTGGGCGCCGGCTTCCAGCTGGGGCTCGATACAGTCTCCTCCCATAAATTTGTCTGCCTATTCCAGTGCAACCTTAAATTTTTATTATTCCAATTATTTCAATACTTCAGCAACCCTTACCATTCAATTTTGGAATGGCACTTCCTGGGTCACCGCAGGTTCACCTTTTACACCTACAGGAACCAACTCCTGGTTTTTCCGCAGCGTGACAGTGCCTGCAGGATGTTTCATCAATGGTGCCATGGTCAAATTCCTGGCTACTTCTGATTACGGTACGTATCCGATTGGCATAGATGAAATAAGTCTCAGCGGCTGTTCTTCCTGTACCTCACCCGCACTGCCTTCTACTGCATTTACCGCAACCTCGGTTACTCCTACAAGCATGACTGCCGGCTGGACCCGTGGCAGTGGCGACAGTGTGATGGTAGTCTGCAAAGCGTTGAGTTCCCCCGGAAGTCCGGCAAGCGGAACCGTATATCATGCCAATGCGAACTATGGATCCGGTTCTGTATTAGGAGGAGGGTACTGCGTTTACAAGGGTATAGGAAATTCGGTTAACGTCACTGGTCTCACGGCAAATACGCTTTACAACTTTGCTGTGTATGAATATGATGCTGCCGGTACCTGTTATGTTGCTTCCCCGTTAAATGGGAATGCAACAACAACCTGTGTGTCTGCGTCGCCTGTTCCTCTTGTTAGTGCCGCAACCAGTGCTAGCTCTACCTCGTTTATTGCCAACTGGTCTCTTTCTACCGGAGCAACCAGCTATTATCTGGATGTCTGTAATGATAATGCCTTCACTTCATTTGTGGCAGGCTATAATAACCTTCATCTGGGTAATACTTCCTTCCTGCAGGTAACGGGACTTGCTTCCAGTCATACATACTATTACAGAGTAAGATCCGCTAATGCCTGCGGGGTCAGTGCGAATTCGGCTACACAAACCGTTTCAACCCTGTGTTTACCTCCTACCAATGTCTCTTCATCTTTTACTTCAAGCGCGATTACACCTACAGCTGTAACCCTCGGCTGGACCAGAGGTAACGGAGATAGCGTAATCGTACTTGCTTGTGCAGGATCTTATCCGACTCCGCCAATAAGTGGAACAACCTATACAGCCAATGCCGTTTATGGCTCTGGCTCCTCAGCAGGTTCGGGTTATGTGGTGTATAAAGGAACAGGTACTTCTGTAAACCTGAGTGGATTAACTGCATCCTCCACCTACTACTGCCGTATTTACGAATATTCGGGTGCCGGCCTTTGTTATGGTACCGGTGTGCTCCTGGGATCTTTTACGACAAGTTGTACAGTAGCGCCACTGACTCCCTCTGTGCCGTCTGCTTCTGTCTTAGGAACGAGCTCATTAACACTTACTTGGGGGATATCCTCTTACGCTACTGCTTATTTTCTGGATGTAAGCACCGATGCCGCTTTTACGGCATTTGTTCCGGGTTACAACAACCTGAATGTTGGGAGTGTCACAAGCAAAAGCGTATTGGGCTTATCGCCTGTGAGTACTTACTACTTCCGGGTTAGGGCTTTTAATACTTGCGGAACGAGTGCCAGTTCAACTTCCGGAAGTGCAACGACCACCTGTGTTTCCCCTACTAATCCTGCAACTTTGTTTACTTCGGCTTCCATCACGGCATCCGGAATGACTGTTGGATGGACGCGTGGCAGCGGTGACAGTGTCCTGGTCATTGCCAAGGCGGTGTCGGCCCCAGGCAGTCCGGTGGATGGAACAGCGTATGTTGCTAACGCGGCTTATGGTTCGGGCAGTGTTGCCGGAACAGGTTATTGTGTATACAAAGGCGTAGGCACTTCTGTCAGTGTCACCGCATTACTCGCGGAAACAACGTACTATTTTGCCATTTATGAATACAATGCGAGTGGCAAATGCTACTTGCTGTCTCCGCTGAACGGGTCTGCTACAACCATCTGCACCGTTAGTCCACCAACAGCAACTATTGGTGCTGCAAGTCTCATTAGCACCACCAGCTTCACCGCAAACTGGACTGCCGCCACCGGCACCACCACTTATTATCTGGATGTATGCACGGATGCCGCATTTACAGCTTTTGTAACCGGTTATAATAATCTCAGTGTTGGAAATGTGGTCTCCAAATCCGTAACCGGACTTACTCCAGAGGTTACTTATTATTACCGTGTGAGAGCCAGCAACCCATGCGGGACAAGTGCCAGTTCAACGGCTTCAAGTTTAACTACCACCTGTACCCCACCTACTACTCAGGCCACGCTGCTGACCTCTTCGTCTATTACCACTGGCAGCATGACCATTGGCTGGACGCGCGGTAATGGTGACAGTGTGTTGGTTGTTTGCCGGGCAGGCGCTGTTGCGGGCAATCCTGTAAACGGAGTGAATTACCTCGCGAGTACAACTTATGGTTCAGGTGCTGTTGCCGGTGCCGGATATTGTGTTTACAAGGGAACAGGAACAACCGTCAGCATTACAGGTTTGTCGGCTGCAACGACCTACGACTTCTCTATTTACGAGTTTACCGCTGCCGGTAAATGTTATCTGATCACTCCGCTTACCGGAACGGTGTCTACCATCTGCACCGTGGCTCCGCCGGTATCTTCTACGACAACGGCAACTTCGATCGCCGCAACTTCCTTCACGGCGAACTGGACCTCCTCTGCTGGTGCCACTGCTTATTTTATTGATGTATGCACCGATGCTGCCTTCACAGCATTTGTGACCGGATATAACAATAAGAACGTTGGAAATGTACTGGCTGCTGCTGTCACCGGCCTGGCGATGGAAGTAACTTATTATTATCGCGTAAGAGCATACAATGCCTGCGGAACAAGCGCCAGTTCAACGGCCACTTCTGTCAAAACTACCTGTACGCCTCCAACTGTACAGGCAACGGCATTCACCAGCAGTGTGATTACTCAAACCGGCATGACGATCGGTTGGACGCGTGGAAATGGAAATAATGTACTGGTAGTTGCTCTTGGCGGGGGAGGTTTACCTTCCAGTCCTGTTTCAGGTTTAACTTACACCGGTAATGCCGCCTACGGAACCGGAGCATCCATGGGTAATGGGTATTGTGTGTATAACGGAACAGGCACTTCTGTTTCGCTTACCGGATTAACTGCGAATACACCCTATAACTTTGCTGTGTATGAATACCTCACTGCAGGCAATTGTTATGATCTGGTGGCGTTGACGGGAGCAGCCGCCACTGTGAACTGTGCAAATTCCACTGTTGTCTTTACTCAGAATTTTGAAGGAAACGGCTGGCTGCCGAATTCCTATGTTATCGGGACCACCTCCAACGGAAGTGCAACTACACTTACAGACGGTGTGCCGGCTAACATTCCAGCAGGAGGGCAGTCGTGGGCTGCGAGCACCAGCAATGCCAGTGCGTATGACCTGTGGCACAGAAGTGATTATTCGATCGGATGGCAATATCCATACAATGCCTGCGGAGGAACGTATCCTCCACCAACTTGCGGAGCCAACGGTACAGCCCACTCAGCGGTATTCGATATTTATGATGCCGCAAGCGGAACCTGGGGCTCGATACAGTCGCCTCCCTTTAGTCTGGCCGGATATCCAAGTGCCACGTTGAATTTTTACTACAGCAATTTCAATACTTCTGCTACGCTCAATGTGGAGTTTTGGAATGGTTCCGCCTGGTTGAATGTGCCCGGTTCTCCTATGTCTGTGACAGCAACCAATGCATGGGTATTGAAAAGCGTAAGCGTGCCGGCGTCTTGTCTCATTAACGGTACCCTGCTGAAATTTGTGGCAACGTCTGACTTTCAGCTTCACCCTATTGCCATTGACGAAATAACTATTTCCGTTTGTTCTTCGTGTACTCCTCCTGTTACACAAGCCAGCAATTTCACATCCAGTGCGATTACGGCTTCTTCTCTCACGGCCTCCTGGGTTCGTGGAAATGGAGACAGTGTGCTGGTAATTGCCAAAGCAGGATCTGCCCCAGGCAATCCGACCAGCGGTACGGTTTACCATGCTAATGCCGCCTATGGATCAGGAACAGCTGTCGGAGGAGGATATTGTGTATATAAAGGAGCAGGTACTTCGGTTAGTCTGACCGGGCTCGCAGCGTTGACAACGTATGACCTTGCAGTCTATGAATATGCTGCCTCGGGCGACTGCTACCTACTCACTTCATTAGCAGGAAGTGCGACCACCGCTTGCGGTGCAGCTCCTCCTGTTCCATCCACTACCTCCGCACTCAGCATAAGCGCCACTTCTTTCACGGCTGAGTGGACCTATACTGCCGGGGCTACTGGTTATTATCTCGACGTGTGTACTGATGCTGCATTTACAGCATTTGTGTCGGGTTATAACAATGCCAGTGTAGGTAATATTAGTGCGTTTTCAGTGACAGGATTGTCTCCCGGAACCACTTATTATTACCGTGTCAGGTCAAATAATTCCTGCGGAACGAGTGCCAATTCGAATACAACTTCAGCCTCCACTACTACCTGCGTCCCTCCTACGGTGCAGGCATCGGCATTCAGCATCTCATCCGGTACCGCAACAACACTTACGATTGGATGGACGAGGGGCAATGGGGACAGCGTGCTTGTTATCGGCAAAGCACTCTCTGCTCCAACGGACCCGATAAACGGAACATCCTACCTGGCTAATGCCGGATTTGGAACCGGTTATTGTTTGTACAAAGGCATTGGTTCTTCGGTAACCGTTACCGGGTTAACGGCGCTCACCAATTATCATTTCAATGTATATGAATTTACAGCTTCATCCAGGTGTTACCTGGTTCCGGCACTTACCGGAACAGGAGCTACTGGTTGCAGTGTTGCACCACTTGCTCCGGTTGCGGCCCCGGGAACGTCCGTTACGGGTAATTCATTTGACGCTAACTGGTCGTTGGCTCCAAATGCTACCGTCTATTTTCTGGATGTCTGCACGGATGCAGCGTTTACTTCCTTTGTCGCCGGGTATAACAACCTGAATGTGGGCAATGTGAGCACTGCGAGTGTTTCCGGATTATCTTTTGGCGTAACGTATTACTACCGTGTTAAGGCGGGCAATACCTGTGGTACCAGCGGAAACTCAAACGGAATCAGTGTCGTTACGACTTATTGCTCCAACACCAATTCTTCCGGATCAACTGTGTATTACATCAATAATTTTTCTACTACAGGTGGAACAACTAACATTACCAATAATGCTTCAGGTTTTTCTGCAAGTGGCTACGGCAATTTTACTTCGGATATTGTTACCCAGGTAACCGGAAGCACCATCAATTTCTCCATCACAGGCGGTGGTTCATCGGCATACGGTTATGGTATCTGGATTGACTGGAACCAGAATGGAAGTTTCGCTGATGCCGGAGAGCAGGTTTATGCAAGCACCGGTAACGCTTCAACAGTTACCGGAAGCATACTGGTTCCGATAGGCGCTCTGGCCGGCAGTACCCGGATGAGGGTGGTCGCCGATTTTGATTCGCTCGCACCTCCTGTATGTGGCGGCAATTCCTCTTCTGAATGCGAAGATTATACCTTCCAGATAAGCGGAAATTGCGTCGCTCCGACAATCACCGGCACGGTCCCCGGTGCACATTGCGGGCCGGGTTCAGTGGTATTGGGAGCGACAGCTTCCTCCGGAACCATACATTGGTATACGACTTCCACCGGAGGCGTTGCGCTGGGTTCCGGAAATTCATTTACCACCCCGTCACTCGGAGCAACCGCCTTCTTTTATGTCGATGCCAACAATGGAACCTGTACCACTCCATCGCGGACACAGGTCAAGGCTACGATTAACCCTGCCATTACCGACTCATTCACTACTGTCAAACCTCCTTGCGGAGCTGCAAATGGTTCGATCACGGCCACGGTACTAACAGGAACGGCACCGTATCATTATCAGTGGACGACAGGTGCTTTGTCTAATACTGCCGATTCCTTGAGCAGCGGTCTGTATCAGTTAACGGTTTCCGATGCCAACGGCTGTGTCTACAACTCTTCGATAACCTTGTTGAGTTCCAACGGTCCTGTGGTTTCACTTTCCTCCTCAACCAATGTGAAATGCTCAGGAGGAAATAATGGATCCATTACCGTTTCGGCAAGTGGTGGAGCAGCTCCTTATACGTATTCCTGGACAACGGGTTCTGCTGCTTCCTCCATAAGTAATCTGAGTGCAGGAACCTATATACTCACTACTTCCGATGCCACCGGTTGTCGTGTTGTAAGCAACTACACGATCACACAACCGGGTGCGCTTGTGCTTCAGTTTAGCAACACCCCATCCGCATGCTTGGGATCAACCGGTTCTGCGATGGTCAATGTAAGTGGTGGCACACCGGCTTATCTGTATACCTGGGGAACCAACGCCGGCTCCCAAACAACTCAAACCGCAACGAACCTTGCTCCCGGAATATACACGGTCGTGGTAAACGATGGAGCAGGCTGTCAGCAGTCAGCCTCAACTATCGTCTCCAGCAGAGGAGCCGGTGCGACCATCAGTTTGGATAGCATTGTTCCCGGTAAATGCGGCAGCACGGGAGGTGGCGCAATTATTATCACCACTTCAGGAGGTGTAGGCCATTACTCTTATTCCTGGAGCAATGGTGCGACTACCCAGAATTTGCAGGGTGTTGCACCGGGCAATTACACCTTGGTGGTTCAGGATTCAAGTGGATGTATTGAGTCAGGCAGCTATACGGTACCGAATCTGAGCGCGGGTTATCAACCGGAGATTTGCATGGTGACGGTAGACACCTCTACACAGAATAACTTGATTATCTGGACTAAAACGGGTGCTCCTTCGGTAAAAGCCTATAATATCTATTGTGAAATAGGCAGCTACAATAATTTTCAATTGGTAGGAACCGTACCGGGTGACAGCTTAAGCGAATTCATGCACCAGGGTGCCAATTCAAGTGTTAAGTCGTGGAAATACGAAATAACGGCTGTTGACTCCTGTAATGAAGAATCCGCTTTAAGTACCTTCCATGAAACCATACACCTGCAAACAAATCTGGGTGTCGGAAATGTGGTGAATCTGAGCTGGAATAACTACTCGGGGTTTAATTACGGCATGTTTGGAATTTGGAGATACCATCCTTCCACCAGCTGGGTAATGATAGATTCCATTCCGTATTGCGGATCACAGTTCTGCCAGAATTCGTATACCGACCTGAACCCCTTTCATGACAATCTGGCGAGGTACGCTATTTTGGTTCAGGCCCCCGGCAACTGCACACCCACACGTGCTTTGATCAGTACTACCCGTTCTAATATCAAGCATCTGGCAAACGTAACCGGAATAAACACATATGGTGAACTGTTTACGAATGTGAAGATTTATCCAAATCCGGCAAAGGAGAATATTACGATTGAATTGACAGGGCTGACGGAAAAAACAACCATTCGGATCTTCAATATGCTCGGTCAATGCGTTGCCAGCTCTAGCGTACTGCCCGGATCGATGAATACCTTGGTTAAGCAAATCGCCGTTGGTGGTTATGCAAGCGGTGTTTATACCATTGCCATAGAAGACAGCAGTCGTAAAACATTCCGAAAAATTGTGATTGAGTAAGATACTTTACCCGGAATTAGCAGCATCGCCAGATAGTTTGATTAAACTTTCTGGCGATGTTGTATATTTGAAGAATAGCCAAACCATTTGCTCCGGAATCTCTCTTGAATAGAAGTCTATGAAGCGATTATTGATTTTTTTCTTCTCCATCCTGCTTTGGTCTGTTCCTCCTGATCTGCTTTCCCAACAGTATAACTTTAAGAATTTCTCCGTTAAGAACGGATTAGCCGGCTCTATCGTAAATACGGTATTCCAGGATAGCAAAGGCTATGTCTGGTTTGGGACGCAGGGTGGAGGAATCAGCCGGTTTAATGGCAAGTCATTTACCAACTTTACCAAGGCGGATGGATTGATTGCCAACGATGTCACCTTTATTACCGAAGACAGAAAAGGAAATATCTGGATTGCAACAGCAGAAGGCGCTTCCAAATTCGACGGAACCCGTTTCCTCAACTACGGGAAAGAGGAAGGTCTTGCTAAAGGTATTGTTTACTGGATCATGGCTGATTCCAGGGACAGGATTTGGTTTGCCATTTCAGGAGGTGGTGTGAATGTACTGGAGGGAAAGACAATCTCTCAGCTGACAGTGAAAGATGGCTTGTCTTCGAATGAAGTCTTTTCTATTCAGGAATCTAAAGCCGGTAGTTACTGGTTTGGTACTTCCAAAGGTATTTCCTGTTACGATGGTAAACAGTTTACAAATTATACTTCATTCAAGAATGGTGCACAAAAAGCATTTTTTTCATCTTTCATTGATTCCAGAGGAAACATTTGGTTTGGAGGCACTTCCGGTTCCGGGGTGATGCGGTTTTCTAACGGTAAACTTGACTCCGTTGAACTGCCTTTTAATTTGAATGGCGATTTTATTGGAAGCATTGCAGAAGACAAGCGGGGAAGCCTCTGGTTTGCTACTGAACACGGTGTGTTGAAATATTCACCTTCCATGCAGTCTCCTGGTGAAGGAATGCGTGAGGCGAATGGGAAATACGATGCATTCAACCTGTTTACTGAAAAACAAGGTCTTGCTGCAAATGCCTCACTGTGTGTTCACCCGGATGAGGAAGGAAAAGTCTGGATAGGAACAATGGGAGGTGGTGCAAGTTTATTTAATAATGAGAGTTTTCTAAGTTATACGGAAAAAGAAGGATTGCCGAATAAAATTGTCAACTGCGTCGCGGAAGCAGAGACAAACCAATACGTTGTTGGTACCAATGAAGCCGAACTGCAGCTCTTTGATGCAACCACTGGCAAGTTCACTCCTTTTACAAAAGTTCATGACAGCAAATTGGAAGGTGTATCAACGATCTTTTTTGACTCAAAGCGTAATCTCTGGATAGGTGCAAAAGATAATATTCAGATGTGGAAAAAGACAAATGGTAAGTATCAGGTGGTGAAAGTCTATAATCAGATTGAGAAACAGAAATTGCAATCGATCACCAAGATAAGCGAGGATAAGAGTGGGAATATTTGGGTGTCTACATTCGGCTCCGGTGTGTTTATGATCTCACCTGATCGGGAATCCACTTTCAATACAAAGAAGGGACTGGCTTCCGACAACATTTTCACCATATTCGAAGATCGAAAATCCAATATCTGGTTCGGCACGAATGATGCCGGGGTGATAAAATATGATGGTAAAAATTTTATAAACTACTCGGAGAAGGAAGGGTTAACTGATAAATCTGTCTGGTCGATCTGCGAAGATGAGCGTGGTATTATTTATCTGGGTACCGGAGGATCGGGAATTCTTGCCTTTAATGGGAAAAAATTTGCTCCTATTACCATGAGTGATGGACTGGTCTCCAATAACATTCCTGCAATTGTTTACGATCCGGTAAGTAAAAGCATCTGGACGGGGACGGATAAGGGAATAAATAAAATTAAAATAAATGGGAATGGCCAGGTGGAGCAAATCAAGGCGTTCACAGAACATGAAGGCTTCCTGGGCTCGGAAGTTACACCGAATGCAATCACTTTTGACTCCAAGGGGCTGCTGTGGTTCGGTACTACAAATGGCTTGTGTTGTTATGACAGAGACTTCGACAGTCCGAGTGTGAATCCCTTTAAAATTCACATTGAAAACATTCAATTGGCGTATCACAATGTGAATTGGAAGGATTACGCTGACTCCATAGATCTTTCGACCAAACTTCCGGTGAATCCGGTATTGTCCTATGTAAATAATAATTTATCATTCCACTACCAGGCTTGCACAACAGACAAGGTGAGGTATTCATTTATCTTGGAAGGTCAGGATGATAAATGGTCTCCCTTTTCCGAAAGCACGGAAGCCGTATTTACAAATATCACGCCTGGTAAACATTACCTTTTCAAAGTAAGGGCAGTCAATGCAGACGGGATGTGGAGCAAAGAGATGAGCAGTTTTGGTTTTACAATTAAAGCACCCTGGTGGCAGACCTGGTGGTTCCGTATCGTGTTTACGTTGGCAATTGTCTTCGGCCTCCTGTTTTTATTTCTGTGGAGGACAGCGCAATTAAGAAAGCATCAGAAAATTTTAAGAATGATGGTTACGGAACGAACGCTCGAGCTTACCCAGCAAAAGGAAATTGTTGAGCATAAGAATAAGGAGATAACATCGAGCATCAATTATGCCCAACGCATTCAAAAGGCTATTCTTCCTTCTGTTAAAAGTTTCCGGGAGTCCTTTGACAAATCGTTCATTTATTATAGTCCAAAAGATATCGTTGCAGGTGATTTTTATTGGCTGGAGACAATCGATGACTTAATTATGTTTGCAGCCTGCGATTGTACCGGACATGGTGTTCCAGGTGCCATGGTTTCTGTTGTTTGCCACAATGCACTGAACAGAGCTGTCCGGGAAATGGGTTTGAGACATCCTGCGGCCATATTGGACAAGACTGCGGAAATGGTAATCGAGAATTTTTCAAAGAGTGAAGATCAAATAAGAGATGGGATGGATATCTCGCTTTGTATTTATAATCCCCATACAAATGTATTGGAGTGGGCAGGAGCCAATAATCCTTTATATATGATCAAAGGAGAGGTGCTTACCGAAATAAAAGGGGATAAACAAGCCATTGGCAAGAACGAAAACGTTCATCCGTTTACGAACCATTCATTTGTTGTGGAAGCAGGTGCCAGGGCTTATCTCTTTACTGATGGATACGCCGATCAGTTTGGGGGCAGCAAGGGTAAAAAACTCACTAAAAAACGATTTAATGAGCTGCTGGTTTCTATACAAGATAAAGCAATGAGCGAACAGGGGCTGGAACTTCAACACTTCATTGAGGATTATAAAAAAGAACTGGAGCAGACGGATGATATTCTGATTATCGGTATTTGTTTTTGAACTGAAGCTTAATTTTTGATAATTAAAAACGCTCAGGCAAAACATCCCTGTATTCCCCCAAGGGAAACTTGAAGCATATTAGAATTTTCAGACTAAAGTTCTTTTGCTTTCTTAAAAATAGGCACCGTAGAACAAGGTTCCCCATACATTATACTCTTCGCAACGGGTCTGAGCAGGCGGGTGATTTCAACATAAGCCGAAACAGGTACAGGTAAGTTGCTGCATCCTTTAATCACCACACGGGCATCCCGGAACGGTTCCAGAGGAAGCGATGCAAGCGTTTCGGAATACAAAACGGTTTCCAGCAGCTCCAGATTTCCGAAAACACATTTTTTAGAGAATGGTGCAAGGGAAGAGGAGAGCAACATGTAGGCCCAGGTAGGTACAATGGCATCGGCAGAACAGGTAATTGCCACGAGCTTACCGGTGTATTTATTCCAGTCTTCCTGCTTCACAAATTCCCTGAAATCTTTTTCTTTGAGGATAAGGCCCTGGAAGAGTTGATCTTTGATATCCAGCAGCACCCGTTCCCCGGAAGCATAATAGTCTTCCAGGTTGAATTCCAGCAATCCGCTCTGGGCCACTTTATTGATGATATCTTCGGACATGATCGTTGATTTTACATGAACCCCAGTTCCAGCTGGGCGACTTCACTCATCATCTCCTTGTCCCAGGGTGGTTCAAAGGTCAGTTCAATTTTCGCAGAACGAATTCCTTCAATGTCGCGAAGCTTCTGTTCCACCTCAGGAGGAAGTGTTTCCGCTACCGGGCAGGAAGGTGAGGTAAGCGTCATCTTCACTAACAGGTTATGCTCTTCGTCCAGCGTGATTTCATAGATAAGACCCAGCTCCCAGATATCGACCGGAATTTCCGGGTCGTAGCAGGTCTTGATCATATCAATAACCTTTTGAGTAAGTTCCGTATTCCGTGTAGTAATAATCGGGGGCATTGCTGTTATGCTTTAAGTTGGAATGCCAGCGCATCCAGTTTCATCTGTTTAATCATACTCACTAGTCCGTTTGCACGGGTAGGACTGAGGTGTTCTTTCAGTCCTATCTGATCAATAAACCCCAGTTTGGCGGCTACGATCTCTGCAGGCGTATGTCCGGAAAGGACACGGACCATCAGCGCCACGATTCCTTTAGTAATGATAGCATCGCTGTCTGCAGAAAAGAAAACCAATCCGTTCTCCAACCGTGAATGCAGCCATACTTTGCTTTGACAGCCTTTAATAAGGCGGTCTTCCGTTTTCAATTCCCCGGCAATCAGCGGAAGTGACCTCCCGAGATCAATGAGGTGTTCGTATTTTCCTTCCCAGTCTGTGCCAAAGAGCGCAAACTCCTCTGTAATTTCCTGTTCCGTTTCTTCAATGCTCATAACAACATGTTAACGGCTTTACGCAAGGCCAGATCCAACCGGTCTATTTCATCCGGGGTATTGTAAAAAGAAAAAGAAGCCCTGACAGTACCCGGAATCCCATAACGTGCCATAAGGGGCTGATTGCAGTGATGCCCCGTTCTCACGGCAATGCCCTGTTGATCGAGCAAGGTGCCAATATCTGTCGGGTGCGTGCCTTCTACAACAAAAGAAAGTACAGCTGCCTTGTGGGATGCAGTCCCGATAAGCCGGAACCCGCGGATGTCCGTAAGCTTCTGTGTGGCATAATCCAGCAATTCCTGTTCGTATCCGGCGATGGCCTCCAGTCCTATTTTATTTACATAGTCCAAGGCAACAGCTGTTCCAATACCTCCTTCGATATGCGGTGTGCCGGCTTCAAAACGTAATGGAAGATCGGCATAGACTGTTTTTGCAAAAGAAACGGTTTTAATGGTTCCTCCTCCAACCTGATAAGGAGGCATCTGGTTCAACCACTTTTCTTTGCCGTAGAGAATACCTACACCGGTAGGTCCATATACTTTATGTGCACTGAAACAGTAGAAATCTGCATCCAGGTCTCTCACATCCACTGCTGTATGCGGGATGGCTTGTGCACCGTCAATCAATACCGGGATTCCTTTCGCATGAGCGAGAGCCGTCAGTTCTTTGGCCGGGTTGATGGTTCCGAGTGTATTCGAGATATGCGTAAAGGCAAATAATTTTGTCTTAGGACCAAGCAGTTTCCCGCAAGCATCCAGGTCGAGTGTTCCATCGGCTGTTACCGGAACCACTTTCAGAATGGCGCCGTGCTCTTCACAAAACAATTGCCAGGGGAGGATATTGCTGTGGTGCTCCATTTCGGTAATCAGGATCTCATCGCCAGAAGAGATGAATTTTTTCCCGAATGAATGGGCTACCAGACAGATGGAATCTGTTGTTCCCTTTGTGAAAATAATCTCGTGAGCATGCTCTGCATTCAGGTGCTTCCGTATGGTTTCCCGGGCTTGCTCATAGGATACCGTTACTTCCTGACTGAGGTGATGGACACCTCTGTGTATGTTACTGTTCTGAAAAGTATAATAGTGCAGGAGGGCATCGATAACTGCCTGGGGTTTCTGAGAGGTGGCTCCATTGTCAAGATAGACGAGTTGTTTGCCACCGCTTCCATCGGGGTTGGCATGAACTTTCCGGGAAAGAATAGGGAAGTCTTTCCTGATTTGCTCCACCAACGAAGCCGAGAGCGTACGGGTAGCCGTTATCATTTAGTTCGTCAGCCTTTTTTCAATTAATTTTTCCACTTCATTCCGGAGTGCATCAATACGGATAGTATCTACCACATCTTTGGCAAATGCAAGCATCAGCAAGGCACGTGCACTGTCGGTACTGATGCCCCGTGCACGCAGGTAAAAGAGCGCCTCTTCATCGATCTGTCCGGTAGATGAGCCGTGGGAACATTTTACATCATCTGCATAAATTTCCAGCTGAGGCTTGGTATTCATGGTTGCCTCGTCACTGAGCAGCATGTTTTTAGAGCTTTGATAGGCATTTGTTTTCTGAGCGTCGGGGCGGACATAGATTTTTCCGTTAAACACGCCGGTGGATTTGTCGGAGAGTATGCCCCGGTAGAGCTGGTTGCTTTCACAGTTCGGTTTGCGGTGGTCCACCAATGTGTGGTTGTCCACATGCTGGGTGCCGTTAAGCAGAAAAAGTCCGTTGAGGTGTGTCTCACAATGCTCGGCGTCAGGTACAATATTCAGGTTGTTTCGTATCCATTTCCCGCTCAAGGTAACCGTATGCGTATCAAAGTGCGAATCCTTTTCCTGTAATACCTGCGTTGTGCTGATCAGGTTAAGTCCTGTGCAGTTGTCCTGAATTTTGTAGAAGAGCGCCCGCGCACCTTCCCCGACAACTATTTCAGAAAGGGAGTTGCTCACGACCTCTTCTGATTTACTTGTATAGATATAATTTTCAATAATTTGTACCGAAGCCTGTTTTCCCACATGGATGAGCAGGCGTGGGTGAATCAGAGCAGGTGTGTCGGATACAACGATATTCAGTATCTGAATGGGTTTCGATAAAGTTGTTTTTTCAGCAATTGTTATAGTCAAGACATCCCTGAAAGCGGCTGTATTCAAAGCAGTAAAGGGATCAGCCTCTGTATTCGCATATTTCCCAAAGTGGGATGCAAATACCGATCCTGCACTTTCGGGTGTTTCGTTCAAGGTGCTGATGGCAAGTCCTTTCTCAACGGAAACGTCAGACAGTCCGGCAACATAAACACCATTGATCAGGGTGATTAGATGTGAATCAAGTCCCGGAATAGCCAGTGCGGATAGCTCTTGTTTGTTGAATGCACTGTCGGGCTTAACAGCCGGATGAGGCAAATCGTTTTTAAAAAGCAAGCCTACAGGTGAGTACTTATACTCTTCGCTCTTACGCTGTGGAAGACCCTGGGAAGCAAAATGTTCCAGGCCTCTTTGACGGATCGTACGTACAAGTACATTTCCTGCAAGGGTGTCTTGCTGCGCTTGAACGAAGGTCAGTAGTTTTTCTCCTGCAGTAATTTTTTCAGTTAATGTGTTCATAGCATATGAATGCGGGGAAAGATCAGGCTTCTACCTGCTCTCCGAGTTCTTTTTTGATCCAGTCATAACCTTTCGCTTCCAGTTCCAGGGCAAGCTCTTTGGTGCCGGATTTCACAATCCTTCCATTATACATCACGTGTACAAAATCAGGAACGATATATTCGAGCAGACGCTGGTAGTGTGTGATCACCACGAACGACCTGTCTTTCGAACGAAGCTTGTTGACTCCATTGGCAACAATTCGCAGGGCATCAATATCAAGTCCGCTGTCGGTCTCGTCCAGGATAGCCAGGGAGGGCTCCAGCATGGCCATCTGGAAAATTTCATTTCTTTTTTTCTCTCCTCCTGAAAAACCTTCATTCACGCTTCTGTTGGCAAGGGTGACCTGTAGTTCCACAAGGGCTTGTTTTTCTTTAACCAGTTTAAGAAAATCTTTCGCTTCCATAGGTGGAAGTCCTCTGTAATGAAGGATTTCAGTAAGTGCTGTTTTCAGGAAATTGATGTTGCTTACTCCAGGTATCTCCACAGGATACTGAAAAGCAAGAAAAAGACCTTCCCTTGCCCGGTCTTCCGGAGAGAGATCGAGGAGGTCTTTGCCTTTAAAGGTCACTTCCCCTTCGCTCACGGCATAGTCGGTCTTACCCGCGAGTACGCTTGCCAGTGTGCTTTTTCCTGATCCGTTCGGGCCCATGATGGCATGGACTTCTCCTGGATTCACCTGAAGGTTGAATCCTTTCAGGATTTCCTTGTCTTCAATTCCGGCTTTTAAATTTTTGATCGTCAGCATAAAACTATTGATTAACGGTAGTGGTTTTGAATGAATAAATAGGGTGTCTGTTCAATTATCCAACGGAGCCTTCCAGACTTACAGCGAGTAGTTTTTGTGCTTCCACAGCAAACTCCATCGGAAGTTGATTGAGTACCTCTTTACAATAGCCATTCACAATTAAGGCTACTGCTTTCTCTGTTTCAATTCCCCGTTGGTTGCAATAAAATATCTGATCTTCTCCTATTTTGGAAGTCGTGGCTTCGTGTTCGACGATTGCCGATTTGTCTTTTATTTCGATATAGGGAAAGGTGTGTGCCCCACATTTGTCACCCATCAGGAGGGAATCACATTGACTGTGGTTACGGGCATTGGTAGCGCCTTTGGCAATACGCACAAGACCTCTGTAACTGTTGTTGCTGAATCCTGCAGAAATACCCTTAGATACAATTGTACTCCGGGTGTTTTTGCCCAGGTGGATCATCTTGGTTCCGGTATCGGCCTGCTGGCGGTTATTGGTCACAGCAACGGAATAAAATTCACCGACCGAGTTGTTTCCTTTCAGGATAACCGAAGGGTACTTCCAGGTAATGGCAGAGCCTGTTTCCACCTGTGTCCAGGAGATCTTGGCATTGTCACCCATACAGATGCCACGCTTTGTTACAAAGTTGTAGATACCTCCTTTGCCTTGCTTGTCACCGGGATACCAGTTTTGCACGGTGCTGTATTTGACTTCTCCGTTCTTGTGCGCAATGATTTCCACGACGGCTGCATGCAGTTGGTTTTCATCCCGCATGGGGGCCGTGCAGCCTTCCAGGTAACTTACATACGCCCCTTCATCGGCGATAATGAGAGTGCGCTCAAACTGCCCGGTACCGGAAGTGTTGATTCGGAAATAGGTGCTTAGCTCCATTGGGCAGCGTACCCCTTTGGGGATATAGCAAAACGATCCGTCACTGAAGACAGCGGCGTTCAAAGCGGCATAATAATTATCGGTATATGGCACCACCGATCCCATGTATTTTTTGATCAGTTCCGGATGCTCCTGAACGGCCTCACTGAAGGAGCAAAAAATAATGCCTTTTTCAGCCAGCGTTTCTTTGAACGTGGTTTTGACGGAAACGCTGTCTATGACGGCATCCACTGCAATATTTGATTGTACTCCGCTGATTCTTTTCTGTTCTTCCAGTGAAATACCCAGTTTTTCGAATGTACGCAGGAGCTCCGGATCAACTTCATCCAGGCTTTTAAGCTCTTTATTCTTTTTAGGAGCGGCATAATAAATGATATCCTGAAAATCAATGGCCGGATATTGAATATGCGCCCAATGCCTTGGCTCTTCCAATGTTAACCAGTAACGAAACGCTTTCAGCCGGGATTCCAGCATCCATTCGGGTTCGTTTTTTTTCTGGGAAATGAAACGAACGGTGTCTTCGTTTAACCCCTTCGGAGCCGTCTCCGTAGCAATGTCGGAACTGAAACCATACTTGTATTCGCTTCCTGTAATTTCTTCGAGAAGCTGATTTTCTTTTGCCATCGGATGTGTTTGCTGAATCCTAACTTCTAATTGACCTTATTCGTAAATGATATGCACCTGCTTATACAGAAAAACTTTCCCCGCAACCACATGTTCTGGAAGCATTTGGGTTATTGAAAACAAATCCCTTTCCATTTAGCCCACCGGAATAATCGAGCTCTGTTCCAACGAGGTAGAGAAAACTCTTTTTGTCTACCACGATCTGAATGCCTTTGTCTTCGAAAACCTGATCACCATCCTTTAAAATATGGTCAAATTCAAGTTTATAGGATAAACCCGAACAACCACCTCCTTCTACACCTACCCGGATGAAGGAATCTGCAGGTTTTTGCTCTTCTCTTATAAGGTCAAGAGCTCTCTGTTTGGCGTTGTCTGATACCGTAATCATGATTATATGTGTTTGGTTTTCAGTGTTTTGTCTGCTTATTCTTATTTAGAATAAATCTAAATCTTTAACAAAATTACCTAAAATACCCATGCTAGACAAATAATTAAGGCAGATTCGGAAGAAACGAGATAAGCAGGGAAGGGGAGGGCTGACCGCTGTCGAACATGGTTTTTGCTACTTTTGCAGCAAACCTGGTTTTTCTATGTCTAAACAAAAGCAAGAAGAAAAGAAAGGAGAGCGGCTTCGCAAGGCAGGAGAGCCGGAAACCGTTACCAAAAGACTGGATAACTGGCTGACTCAGAAAGACAAAACGGTGTTTGTTTTCCTTTGCCTGCTGGCTGGCCTGTTTTCTTTTCTCCTCTTTAATGCCCGGATCAGTGAGGGTGGCGATGACGCGACCTATATCAAAGCCGGATTTGATTATTCCAAGCATTTTACCACCTACTATTTTTCGTTTAATGCTCCGGGATACCCGATGTTTTTGTCCTTTCCGATTAAACTGGTTGGTTTAAATCTGTTGGTGCTGAAGTTGATTTCGGTAGTCTTTTATTTCTTTGGCTTCTATTTTCTATACCGCAGTTTCCGGAACCGGCTACGGCCAGTCATCCTCATTCCTGTTATGTTTATCATGGCCGTGAATGCATACGCACAGTATTTTGCCAGTCAAACCTATAACGAAGCTTTTTACTTATTTTTTCAAGGGCTCTTTTTCTTTTTCTTTTTCAAGCTGGAAGATAAACTGGAAGTTTCAGGCGAATCGCCTCGGACGAACTGGAAGGAATGGCTTCGTCTGGGTCTTATACTTTTTGCACTGGCGTTTGTAAAGAATGTGGCTATCGTAGCAGTACCAGCATTGGTATTGTATTTTCTGCTGCAGAAAAAGTTTGTTTCAGCCGGACTGTCGGTTGCTGCTTACCTGGCCATACGAATTCCTTTTGAATTCATTAAAAGTATGGTATGGGGTAATATCAGTCAGTTTAGCGCACAGGGAGATATTCTGAAACTGAAAGACCCCTATGACCGCACAAAAGGATATGAAGAACTATCCGGCTATTTCGGGCGCCTCACCGATAATATCAATATCTACCTGGGTAAACGTTTTTGGGAGATTCTGGGCTTTTTCGGAAAGGACCCGATCGTGGATGATTCCAGCAAGGAATTGTATTCCCTCCTGGCCAAAATAGTAGGTTTAGTCCTGCTCGCGGTATTCGTCTTTCTGCTGATTAAACGTAAAAACAAACCCCTGCTCTTTGCGGGGCTGTATACCGCCCTTATGCTCGGGGCTTCTTTTATCGCCCTGCAGGCACGTTGGGATCAGCCGCGTATCATTATTGTATTTCTACCACTGATGCTGATGCTGGTATTTTATGCCTTATTAAGTGCCCTGGAAAGATTTTCATTTGGTGCAACCTTATTTGTAGGGCTGTTGGTGATTTTCACCTGCTCCTCTTTCTTCTCCTCATTAAAAAGAACTTCCGACAACTTGCCTACCCTCACCAAAAACCTGAAAGGTAATATCTATGCCGGTTACACTCCTGACTGGGTAAACTTTTTAAAGATGAGCCGGTGGTGTGCGGATAGTCTGCCCAAAGAAGCACTTGTAGCGAGCCGCAAGGCACCCATGTCATTTATCTATGGCAATGGAAAAGAGTTTTTTCCTGTATATCGGATAGTGGCGTACGACACGACCACACACCAGTCGAATCCCGATTCGGTATGGGCTTATTTCGCGCGTAATAATGTCACCCATGTGATGTATGCCAGTCTCCGAATGGATCCTAAGAACAATTCCGGAAACATCATCAATACGATGAACAATATCTTTGAACCGGTGAGGAACAGTCCCAAATATAAAGACAAGATTACGCTGGTACACCAGGAAGGGGAGGACGAACCTGCCTATTTGTTTGAAATTAAACGCTAAAACTGAGATGGGACTCCTTCGCTATAAACAAGCTTACGACCTGGATGATCCGCGTGCAACTTTGGCGCACAAGGAAATAATCCTGCGCAAACCGTTTTTGAAAAGATTGTATGAAGACTGGTACAGCGAGTTTCGTACTGCTGCGGGGCAATTTCCTGGGGGTAAATTCCTGGAGCTTGGATCCGGTGGTGGTTTTCTGAAAGATGTTTTTCCATCCGTGATTACGTCGGATATCCTTCCTTTGGAATGCTGTGACCAGGTACTATCGGCAGAAGCGATGCCATTTCAGGCAGGAGAATTACAAGGTATTTTTATGCTGAACGTGTTTCATCACATTCCTCATCCCTGGATGTTTTTGAAAGAAGCGGAGCGGGTGCTTTCCAGAGGAGGCCGGGTGGTGATGATTGAGCCTGCCAACAGCACATTCAGTCGTTTCATTTACCGCAAATTTCATCACGAACCGTTTGAACCTGCTGGTGCCTGGGAGTTTCCTTCTTCCGGGCCGCTTTCCGGTTCCAATCAGGCATTGCCTTATATTTATTTTGAACGGGATAGAAAGAAATTCGAACAGGAATTTCCGACCTTACGAATTAAGACACTTCGTTACCACACCCCTTTCCGTTACCTGATGAGTGGGGGAGTTTCTATGCGTCCCTTGGTGCCCTCCTGGTCATTCGGCTTCTTTTCGGGTGTTGAGCGCATGCTCTCCCCATTGGCCGGTAAGCTGGGTATGTTTGTAACGATCGAACTCGAAAAAATTCCCTAATAGCTCATTTTTCAAAACCGCTTGCTACATGCCGAATACCAAACAGGAATATTTTGACCATATTGCTTCCAAGCGCAAGGGCAAGAAACGCCGTTACAGTTATTACTGGAATGACATTTCACGTTTCTGCAATTATTTTGCTCACGAAGATATTTCGGTATTGGAAATAGGATGCGGCACAGGTGAATTGCTGGGCGGTCTTACCGCAAAGCGGAAAGTTGGTTTGGATTTCAGTCCGGTGATGATTGACGTGGCACGTAAACAGTTTCCAGATATGGAGTTTAATGTGATGGCGGCAGAAGATATCCAGCTCACGGAAAAATTCGACCTGATCATTCTGAGTAACCTCATCGGTTATCTGGATGACATGCAGCAAGTGCTGGAGCAGGTAAGGAAGGTGTGTCACGCGAACACCAAGATTATTGTAACCTATTACAATTACCTCTGGGAACCCCTGCTCAATTTTGCTGAAAAGATAGGGTTGAAAGAAAAGTCACCCAAACAAAACTGGTTGACTTTGCACGACATCAACAACATGCTGTATATCTCCGGTTTCGATGTATACCGGAATACCAAGCGCATGATTTTTCCGATTTATATCCCGCTCTTATCTACGTTTCTGAACAGGTATCTGGGGAAGTTTCCCTTTTTCCGTTTCTTTTCCCTGAGCTACTTCACCTTCGCTAAACCTTTGCAGCAGATGCGGGAAGAGGAGTACGCACAAAAGTACTCAACCACAATTGTGATACCTGCGCGTAATGAAAGCGGGAATATTGAAAACGCCATTCTACGTCTTCCCAAATTCGGGAAGCACCTGGAAATTATTTTTATTGAAGGAAATTCCACTGACGATACCTGGCAGAAAATTCAAGAGATTCAGCAGAAATATGCCGGTACACATGATATCAAGATAGGCAGACAAAAAGGCAAAGGCAAAGCTGATGCTGTTCGGGAAGGATATGGTATGGCCACTGGCGACATCCTGATGATCCTGGATGCCGACCTGACCGTTCCACCGGAAGACCTGCCCAAATTCTATGATGCTATTGCTTCGGGCAAAGGCGATTTTATTAATGGTTCGCGTTTGGTATATCCGATGGAGAAAGAAGCAATGCGTTTCTTAAACCTGCTGGGTAACCGTTTCTTCAGCATGGCTTTTACCTGGTTGCTTGAGCAACGATTTAAAGACACCCTCTGCGGAACCAAGGTGCTTTTTAGGGCAGAGTATTATAAGCTTGTGAAGAACAAAAAGTATTTTGGGGATTTCGATCCGTTCGGCGATTTTGATCTCATCTTCGGTGCCCATAAGCTCAATTTGAAAATTGTAGAAGTGCCTATCCGGTACCGGGAGCGGACCTATGGTTCTACCAATATTTCCCGTTTTACACACGGTCTGATCCTGCTGCGCATGTGCGCCTTTGCTTCACGGAAAATTAAATTTATCTGATCACATGTTCGAGAATAAAGGAAAAACAGAACTGGGTACGTTGGGAGAATTCGGTCTTATCAGACACCTGACCGAACAGATTGTATTGCAGCAAACCAGCACAATCAAAGGAGTAGGCGATGATGCGGCGGTTATTGATAATGCCGGTTTGGCTACTGTTGTTTCAACAGATATGCTGGTAGAAGGGGTGCATTTCGACTTAAGTTACGTTCCTTTGAAACACCTCGGCTATAAGGCGGTCATGGTAAATCTGTCGGATATTTTTGCTATGAACGCAACTCCACGTCAGATTACGGTTTCCATTGCCCTGAGTTCACGATTTCCCCTGGAGGCAGTGGAAGAGCTATACGAAGGCATGCTGAAAGCATGCAATAACTGGAAAGTTGACCTGGTTGGCGGAGATACCACCACCTCCCAATCGGGTCTCATCATTTCCATCACTGCCATTGGTGTCGCGGCTGCGGAAGACCTCACTTACCGTTCAACGGCCAAGGAAAAGGACTTGATTTGCGTGACAGGTGATTTAGGCGGCGCTTATGTTGGTTTGTTGCTGCTCGAACGGGAAAAGGAGATTTTTAAAAGTAATCCCGGCATACAACCCGATCTGGAAGGAAATGATTACGTGCTTGAGCGCCAGTTGAAGCCCGAGGCACGTGGGGATGTAATCGCAATGTTTAAAGACATGGAGCTGAAACCCACGGCGATGATTGATATTTCGGACGGATTGGCTTCCGAAATCCTGCACCTTTGCACCAGCTCCGGTGTGGGTTGTAATCTGTATGAAGAGAAACTTCCTATTGACCCCATGACATTTGAAAGAGCACGTGGCTTTAATCTCGATCCTACTACATGTGTGATGAACGGAGGAGAAGACTACGAGCTCCTTTTCACCATATCCATGAATGACTATGAAAAAGTAAAGGGTAATCCTCATATTACCGTCATCGGCCATATCACAGACAAGAATGCAGGAGTGAACCTGATTATTAAGGACGGGTCAGTTCACCCGATCACTGCCCAGGGATGGGACGCTTTCCGGAGCAAATGACGCGAGGATATTTTTAAGCGCCCGGCTATTCCATTATCTTTGGTAGGTACCGTAGAAAGGGATTTATGACCGGAAAAAAAATTCGCCTTATTCTGCTGTTTTGCGCTGGCTGCATGCTGCACGCCAGTCTTTCTGTTGCTCAAAGCTATAATTTCCGAAACTACACCGTGGATGAAGGGCTGCCTTTTATCGGTGTCAGCGCGATATATCAGGATGTAAAGGGTAATCTCTGGAGCGGAGGATATGGAGGATTAAGCTGTTTCAATGGAAGAACATTTGCCAACTATTCCCCCAAAAACGGATTGGCCACCCATCGGGTATTTGCCATCAGCGGTGACAATACCGGAAAGCTATGGGTAGGTACATTGAACGGGCTCAGTTCATTTACTTCCGGAAAATTCACCACCTATACCCGGATAGATGGGTTGCCGGACGATAAGATCAATTGCCTATTAACAGATTCCCGAAGCAGGATATGGGTGGGAACAGATAAAGGATTGGTGATTTTCGACGGTAAACAGTTTTACACTCCCCCTCATCTGCTGGATGTGGTGAGTAGTAAGGTAGAAGCGTTGATGAAGGATTCTAAGGGAAGGATTTGGATTGGGACGGAGAAAGGAATCGTGATAACTGATGAAAACGGGAAGATTCAGGAAGTGTTGAATCATGCAAAAGGACTGGATAACGAACAGGTCAATTGCATGTATGAAGATACGAAAGGGGATTATTGGATCGGTACGGATAAAGGAATTTCGCGTTTTCATTCGGATTTGAAGAAACATTCATCTGCTGCCGTTCTGAATGGTATTAACATCTTTTCTGTCGCTCAGGATATACAAGGGTATTTCTGGATCAGTACGGAATTGGGTTTGTGGAAAGATGATGGAAACGAGTTCCGGAATATTCCTCTTGGGAAAGACCTGAATGCAAATAAGACAAGTTGCTTATTTGTGGATTTTGAAAAGAATGTCTGGATTGGTACCTATTCCGGACTGTTTCGCTACAGGTCTGGCGATTTCACCACATTTGGCCAGAACGAAGGATTGATTCCGCCCTTTGTGAATCAGGTCACCAGAGACCGGAATGCTAACTTGTGGATTGGGACGGATGGGGGAGGAGTGTATCTACTTAAAAAAAGCAAACTCTATAATTATACCCGATCGGAAGGCTTGTCCAGTAATAATGTAAAATCGGTTATTGAAGCGACCGATGGAACAATTTGGTTTGGGACAGACAACGGATACTGTACGTGTGCTCCGGTTTCAGATCCTGAACGAAAACCGGTTTTTATAAGGCAAGCGAAAAACATTCAACTACATTCCGATTCTATCTCCATTATCTTCCAGGATAGCAAAGGTGGAATTTGGTTTGGGCAGAACAATGGCGTGACACATTACCATAACGGTGTTTTTTCCTGGATTCCATTTCCTGCAGGGAAAAATGAATACACAGTCTACTATTTTCTGGAAGATCAGGAACACCGGATGTGGGTGGGGACATATCAAGGAGGACTTTTTCGTTGTGATAAATGGGATGGTGACAGTGCAAGTTTCTATCGGGTAAATACTGCATTGGGCCTGAAAAGCGATTCCTATCTGGCCATCCTGCAGGACAAAGAAGGAGTCTTTTATTTCGGAACCTTTGATGGGGTATATATGTATGACCCCCAAGGAAGATATGGGCAAGGCGAAAAACTGATTCAGTTCAGTGAAGCTGACGGACTCAGTTCCGATTTGGTTTATCTGATGGCTTTTGATGATCAGGAACGTACCTTATGGGTTGGAACGAATCAGGCATTGAACAAAATTGACATAGATGCTTTCAAGAAACATGGAGAGAAAAGAATTTCTCCTTATGGAAAAGAAGAAGGGTTTAACGGGGTAGAATGCAACGGTAGTGCCGTATCAAAAGATCCGGATGGCTCCATCTGGTTTGGTACGGTTAACGGACTCATCCGGTATGCGCCTTCCGCCTATAAAGCCAATTCTACACTCTCCAAGACGAGTATTACCGGCATACACCTTTTTTATACCGATACATTGTTACCCGAAAACGTGACTTTGTCTTATGACCAGAATAATCTGTCGTTCGAATATATCGGTATTTGTTTGACGAATCCACGCAAAGTAAAATATCTCGTAAAACTGGAGGGGTTTGATAGGTCCTGGTCTCCCGTCACATCCAGTAATGTGGCCACCTATTCAAACCTTCCGCCCGGTAAGTATACTTTTCGTGTCATCAGCTGCAACAATGAAGGCATCTGGAATCCCGCTCCTGCGCACTTTGGTTTTGTGATTGGAGCTCCCTTTTGGAAACGGGGATGGTTTGTATTGCTGTTGATAGCAGTTGTTTCGGGTGGAACACTATTTCTTTTCCGGTTACGTATTGGTCAGGTAAAGGAAACGGAGAACCTAAAAGTACGGGTCGCAACGAACGAGCTGAAGGCTTTACGTTCGCAGATGAACCCGCATTTTATCTTTAATTCGCTTAATTCGATTCAGCATTTTATTGTACACAACGATGAGGTTTCTGCCGGAAAGTATTTAAATACATTTGCGAAACTGATCCGAACAATTCTCAATAATTCGGAAAAAGCAACGACAAGTATCCGGGAAGAGTTGGATTCACTAAAACTTTATCTCGAACTGGAGGCATTGAGATTTGAAAATAAGTTCGAATATAAAATTGTTGTAGATCCGGGGTTCGATCTGGATTACCAGGAGGTGCCAACTATGCTGATACAGCCCTTTGCCGAAAATGCCATTCTGCATGGTTTACTCCCGAAAAAAGGGAACGGGAAATTGGAGATTCATGTTTCCCAGGAAGAGAACCATATCCTTTGTGCGATAACAGACAATGGTATTGGTAGAAAGAAAGCATTGGAGATGAAGGAAAACTCATTGAGGAAAACGCAAAAATCGTTTGGGATGAAAATCACACAGGACAGGTTGGAACTTTTGAATTACATCCATAAATCGGCCTTGTCCATCCGGATTATTGACTTGCAAGACGAGCAAGGAAATGCTGTGGGAACCAGGGTCGAGATTTATATTCCGGTGTTCTGAATTGATAAGAAATTGAATTACCTATATTTGAAGAATCCCTTAGATTAACAAGGTACGTGTATGATTCAAGCAGTGATAATTGAGGATGAGAAAAAAAGCAGAGAGCTGTTGGAGAAGCTCGTTGAGAAAAATTGCCCGGATGTACACGTCCTTGGCACTGCAGATTCCGTGGAAAGCGGAATTAAACTGATCCGAGAAACGAAACCCCGGCTGGTGTTTCTCGATATTGAAATGCCCGATGGGTCGGGTTTTGACTTGCTTAAAGGCCTTCAGGATATGGCGTTTGATGTGATTTTCACCACCGCTTCCGATCGCTATGCCATTAATGCGATCAAATACAGTG
>Ga0206975_1022_pt1 | contig 50062 bp, 42 predicted proteins | sample Alteio_BWOrgHeat_81_FD_152919 | JGI IMG/M metagenome (GOLD analysis project Ga0206975, IMG submission 152919) | Enriched cells from forest soil in Barre Woods Harvard Forest LTER site, Petersham, Massachusetts, United States -... | ecosystem: Environmental > Terrestrial > Soil > Temperate forest >... | reverse complement strand
GGGGCTGTCGCTGGTGAACTCTTCTGGCGAGGCCCAGCATAAGCAGCGTGCGCATGGGCTGGTGTATACGGCGGGGATTCTTGTCTCGTTCTGGGTGCTGGTGGGCGCACTGCTGGGGCTGCGGGCTGCGGGGGCGACGCTCGGATGGGGGTTCCAGTTTCAGTCGCCGATTTTTGTGGCGCTGATGGCCGGGCTGCTTTTCTTTCTGGGGCTTTCGCTGGCGGGGCAGTTTGAGATTGGGTTGACTCTGACTTCGGCTGGCGGGACGCTTGCACAGAAGCAGGGGTATGCGGGCAGTTTCTTTACCGGGGTATTGGCGGTGATTGTGGCTACGCCGTGTACGGCTCCGTTCATGGGGGCGGCGGTAGGGTTTGCGTTGGCGCAGTCTGCGGTGGTGACCTTTGCGATCTTTACAGCGCTGGCGCTGGGGCTGGCTCTGCCGTATCTGCTGCTGACTCTGCAGCCGGCTTGGACTCGTCTGTTGCCGAAGCCCGGTGCGTGGATGGAGGTGCTGAAGCAGGCGACTGCGGTGCCGATCTTCGCCACGGTGATCTGGCTGGCTTGGGTGCTGGCGCAGACGCGGGGTGCAACGGGCGTTGCGGCGCTACTGGGGATGTTTTTGCTGCTGGCGATTGCTGGGTGGATTCTGGGACGCTGGCCGGCGCGGCGCGTGCCTTCGGTTGTGGCCGGGCTGGTGGTGCTGGTGGCTGTCGGCGCTGGTGTCTATGGGGTGAATATGCTGGCCGCGCCGGTTGTGGCGAGTGCCGGCGGGGCGGAAGCTGCGGGGAGCCGCTGGGAGCCGTGGTCGCAGGCGGCGGTGGAGAAGTATCGCGCTGCGGGGCGGCCGGTGTTTGTGGACTTTACAGCCAGCTGGTGCCTGAGCTGCCAGGTGAATGAACGCGTGGCGCTGCGTACGGCGGCGGTGGATGGTGCTTTCAAACAACATAATGTGGCGCTGCTGAAGGCGGACTGGACTTCGCATGACGATGCGATTTCGCAGGTTCTCACATCTTTGGGACGAAGCGGAGTACCGGCCTATGCGCTGTATGCGTCCAATACAAGTGGAGATGTGCCAGTGCTTCTACCTGAGGTGCTGACGCCCGGCATCGTTATCGATGCTCTGAACAAGCTTCCCGCAGGGGCCTCGGCATCGGCTGCGAAACCGTAGGGCGCTGCCTGGATCAGAAAACCGGATCCTTCGCTACGCTCAGGATGACAACTTACCTGAAAACGGAGGTTCGACATGGTCTGGAATTCTCAGTTATCGCGCCTATCTCGCTTAGCGCCTTCTTTCCTTCTCGCAATTGTTGTTTCGGCAGCCGGAGCTCAGGCTGTTCGCGTGGGCGCGGCCGCGCCTAGCTTTACAGGAACTGACTCCAACGGCAAGACCGAGTCGCTGGATCAGTTCAAAGGCAAGTACGTGGTGCTGGAGTGGCACAACCAAGGCTGCCCGTATACGGCGAAGCATTATGTGAGCGGCAACATGCAGGCCTTGCAGAAGGAGTGGACCGCGAAGGGCGTGGTCTGGTTTACGGTGATCTCTTCGGCGCCGGGGCAGCAGGGATACATGACGGCGGGCCAGGAGAATGACTACGTGAAGAAAGTGGGCGCAGCGCCGACGGGCGTGCTGCTCGATCCGCAGGGAAAGATTGGCCATTTGTATGACGCCAAGACGACGCCGCAGATGGTGGTGATTGACCCGGCCGGGAAGGTGATCTACGACGGGGCGATCGACGATAAGCCTACTCCAGATGAGAGCGACATCAAGGGCGCGAAGAATTATGTCAACGATGCGTTGACGGCGGCGATGTCGGGCAAGCCTGTGCCTACGCCTTATACGCGGCCTTATGGGTGTTCGGTAAAGTACGCTGAGTAGTGTACCGGTGAGAAGTGGGAATCTACGTTGAGACGGTGGGGATATTGATTGGCCCTACGTCTGCAACATTGTCGATCCTCAGGCCGGGCAAGACGAGGGACGGAAGTATCGTGGTTATAGCGGCATAGACGAGCAGCCCTCCGTAGAGCGCGTCTTCGATGTGGAATGTCTCGCGAAGGATCGAAGCAATCACCAGCGTGAAGATGAGGGTCGGAACAAGCGCGATAGAAACGCGGAAAGCGCCCTGAGCTGTGCGACGAGAGATATATCGCGCCTGCAGCCAGTATTTACCTATCCGAATCGGGATCATGACAACGGAAATTATTGCTCCATACAGTAGCGATTTAAGAACCAGGGCGTCAGCTGGTACTTCCAGCCCCTCGTGAAAGAAGTAAAAGGGAATGAAAAATGAGGCGAAGAGCCTTACTGCGTGCAGGTTTTCAGGCGAGGCCAGTGTCGCCATGCGTTTCCGGAGCAGTCCGGCCACGAGTCCGGCGATGAAGGCACCGATCAGGTAGTGTACGCCGATGTTCTGCGTCAGGACCGCGCATATGATGCCGACCATGAGAAGAAGCGAGAACTCCGAGCCGGGAGCGAAGGGAACGACATATTTGCCCAGAAAGAGGAATAGGAGGGGAGTAAGAACGACCAGCAGGAGCAGAACGATGCCGGAAACGGTAAGCGTCAGCAGGGAACTGGCCTGAGAGACAATGAAGAGGACGGCAAGAGCCATGATCTCGCCTGAGATAGCGTTTATGGAAACCTCAGACTGTTCGCTGGTGTCGAGGCCGGAGTGGGGAAGTGTGTCGAGGATGAATCCAGTGGAAGGAGTCAGAATGCCGAGTGCCAGGAGGGACGCCGGTTGCCATGTCATGTGCAGGTAGCGAATGGCAAACCATGTGGTCACCGCAAGAAAAAAGCCGAGTATGGCGAGATAGGCACTGATGCGAGGTAGCTGTTTGCGGATTTCAACAAGATCGACTTCCAGTCCGGCGAGAAGAAAAAGGGAGGCGATGCCAAACGTGGCGACAACGGTGCCTACCCTGTCCTCCACAAGTGGCGGGTAGACGATCGCTATCGTGATTCCCAGCAGGAAACAGGTCAGCTGCGAAGGCAAACGAAAACGCTGGAGGGCGCGAGGCACCACCAGGAGTCCGAAAATAGCCGCCATATAGATCAGCGTGGTGATGGGGATGTGCATTTCTGGAGCTCCCCTCCTGCCGTGATCAATTAAGGCATATTCGAAAATATTGTGAACTGTCGAGAGTCACAGAGGGTGGATTTAAAAAAATCCCTCAGGGTCACAGCTGCTCAGGCGCGGGCTCAAGGCCGAGGTGAATTTCGACCACCGCATCGGCGGGGTCGGCGGCGCGTTTGTCGTAGATTTCGTAGTCGGTGAGGAAGGAGCGCTTGCCGCCGAGCTCGGCGGGAGGGAGGCTCCAGATGCTACGCCATGCGGATTGCATCACCTGCTTGACCGACCCTTTTTCTGTGGTTACGACGGCGTAGTCACCGGTGGAGATTGCCGCATAGCTCACGCCTGCTGGCAGGTTGTCGATGGAGGTGACGGGCGAGCCGAGCAGGTAGTTGTATGCGCCGTTTTCGTCGCTCTCGTAGTTGGAGTAGACGGCATAGAGATCTTCACTGGAGCGGTAGGGGATCTGGGCGGCGAGGTTTTCGACGAAGAAGCGGTGCCAGAGTTGTTCGATCTTGCCGCCGCCGGAAAGCTCTTCGGCATTGGTGGTGCGGATCTGGAAGCCGGCGACTGGGATGGGGTTGTGCAGGGTTTTGTGGCGGATTTGGGTCATCGCATGGGCTCCTCTGCCTGTCTCGGACGTGACGATAGTAGCAGCCCGACCACTTCTGCAGATGTGAAATTGTACTGCGGGTCGACACTCCTTTACCGTCGGGCCGGTTGCTTACAATCGGGGTATGGTAAAGCGAATCTGTGTGTTCTGTGGATCGAGCCTTGGCTTGCGGGCCGAGTACCGCCAGGCGGCAGAGACGGTCGGCCGTCTGCTTGCAGGCCGGGGAATCGAGCTCGTCTATGGCGGCCGGCAATGTGGGCCTGATGGCAGCCATGGCAGACGCCTGTCTGACAGCCGGAGGGCGTGTTACGGGCGTGATTCTGCAGGCACTGGTGGACAGAGAGGTCGCGCACAGTGGGCTGACCGAGTTGCGCATCGTGGGCTCGATGCATGAGCGCAAGGCGCTGATGGCGGACCTGTCGGAGGGATTCTCTGTTTGCCGAGCGGATATGGGACGTGGGATGAGTTTTGCGAAATTTTGACTTGGGCGCAACTGGGATTGCATAAGCACGCGTGCGGATTGCTGAATGTGGCTGGGTATTACGATCCGCTGCTGGCGATGGCGGATCGTGCGGTGGCCGAGGGTTTCCTGCGGGAAGAGAACCGAAGGTTGGTGCTGATGGATGAGGATGCCGAGCGGTTGCTGGATCGGATGGGGAGTTATGTTTCGCCGATTGGAGGCAGGTGGGGTGTGGCGGTGGAGCGGTAGCGATACGATCAGAGACAAATTGCGGTTTGGATGGGATAGATGTTTAAGAGCAACAGACGACGTCACAACAGGATTCTTGAAGCGGATTTAAAGGCAGCAAAGAAGCTGCGGCTGCGTGGGTGGGCAATCCCGTGGTTGATGGCGGGAGCCTTTGTGCTCTGCTGGTTCTTTGATCAATTCGGAAGATTGAATCTGGTGCCGCCGTTTGCGACCGGTTGCGGAGCGCTGGGCTTCTTGCTCTTTCTGAAGTGGCAGTTGAGGGGATATTCCTGGTTCTGGTGGACTCTGAGTGTATTTGTTGCATTTCACGTACTTCTGCTGGTCTTCGTGCCCTGGACGACGAAGTGGATTCCTGCTGCGGCGTATGCCGGGGCGGCATCCATTGATATATACGGGATGCTTTGGCTGCTTTCTCTTTTCCAAAAACGGGCGGAGAAGACAGAAAAGGCAATACTGCGCAGATCTCGTATGGAGATGAATCACACAAGTGCCGTGCATACGCGCCCGGAAGTAGATTCCCTTCGGGAATGACAACCCCAAAAAAAGACAAAGGCAAAAGCAGATCCTTCGCTGCGCTCAGGATGACAACGGTTTTTCAAACGTAGCTGACAACGGTTTTCAAATAGAGCAATGGCGGCCGGTTGGAGCTATCGGGAACGCTTGGACTCGCGGATTTTGCGGATCTCTTCGAGACGCTGGGCGAGTTGCTTTTCGCGGCCTTCCTGGGTGGGGTGGTAGTAGCTGCGGCCTAAAAGCGATGGGGGCAGGCAGTCCATGTCGGCGACTTTGCCTTCTTCGTCGTGGGCGTAGCGATAGTCTTTGCCGTAGTCGAGGTCCTTCATCAGCTTCGTCGGGGCGTTGCGCAGGTGGAGGGGGACGGGCTCCTGGCGGGTGCTTTCGATGTCCTGCTGGGCGGCGGCGTAGGCGGTGTAGACGGCGTTGGATTTGGGGGCGAGGCAGAGGTAGACGACGGCTTCAGCGAGGGCGAGGTCGCCTTCAGGTGAGCCGAGGAACTCCATGGTCTGGCGGGCGCTGAGACAGAGATTGAGTGCTTCAGGGGCGGCGAGGCCGATGTCTTCAACGGCCATGCGGATGACGCGGCGGGCGAGGTACATGGGGTCTTCGCCGGCGTGAAACATGCGGCCGAGCCAGTAGAGAGCGGCGTCGGGGTCGCTGTTGCGGACGGATTTGTGCAGGGCGGAGATGAGGTTGTAGTGTTCTTCGCCGGTCTTGTCGTAGAGGAGGACGCGCTGTTGGAGGGCTTCTTCAGCGAGGGCGCGGGTGATGTGGCCGCGGGATATCTCAGGGGCTAAAGCCCCATTCGATTCCGTTTTACCCATGCCCGGGCTAAAGCCGGGGCCTACCGAGCCCCGGCCTACCTTGACGCGGTCGGCGGCTAGCTGGGCGGCGATTTCGAGGGCGTTGTAGGCGTTGCGGCAGTCGCCGCTGGAATAGCCTGCGATGAGGTTGAGGGCTTCTTCGTCGGTGGTGAGATTCAAGTTGCCGAGGCCGCGTTCCTTGTCGGCTAGGGCACGGTGGAGGAGTTCGACGATTTGCTCTTCGGTGAGTGCTTTGAGGACGTAGACGCGACAGCGGGAGAGGAGCGCGCCTATGACTTCGAATGACGGATTTTCGGTGGTAGCCCCGATGAGGCGGATGGTGCCGCGCTCGACGTAGGGCAGGAAGGCGTCCTGCTGGGCCTTGTTGAAGCGATGGATTTCGTCGACGAAGAGGATGGTTCGCGAGCCCATCTGCGAGGCCTGTTCACTGGCCTGCATGACCTGCTTGATCTCCTTGATGCCGGAGAGGACGGCGGAGAATTCGAGGAAGGTGGCGTGGGTCGTTTCGGCGATGATCTTGGCGAGCGAGGTTTTGCCGACGCCGGGAGGGCCCCAGAAGATCATTGACGATGGGTCGTCGTGCTCGATCTGGACACGAAGTGGCTTGCCCGGACCGATGAGGTGTTCCTGGCCGGCGTATTCAGAGAGATTGCGCGGGCGCATGCGTTCGGCAAGCGGGGCGCTCCGAGCGCGGCGGGAATCGCTTTCCGGGGAGGATGGCAAATCGAAAAGGCTGGCTTCGAGAGGCGTCATGGGGTATTGCCTCGCTGACGTGACGCTTCGTAGAGAAGGATGCTGGCGGCGACGGCAGCGTTAAGGCTTTCGACTGGGCCGGGGCAGGGAATAGTGATGCGCGCGTCGCAACGGGCGGCGAGCTCGGGCGACAGGCCACTGCCTTCCGAGCCGATGATGAGGGCGGCTGGTTTGGTCAGGTTGAATTTGCCGAGAGGTTGCGCGTCGTGGGCCATGGCTGCCAGTGATTGGATGCCTGCGGCATGAAGCCGGTTGAAGCATTCTTCTTCTGAGGCGGCTAGTACGGGGAGACGGAAGACGCTGCCTGTGGAGGCGCGCATGGCTTTGGGGTTCCACCTGCTGACGGTACCGGGCAGGCAGACGACGCCGGTTGCGCCGAAGGCTTCGGCGGAGCGCAGGATGGTGCCGAGGTTGCCGGGGTCCTGAATGCCGGAGAGGACGACGATGAGCGATTGCGGCGTCAGGATGGAGGGCCAGTCCCAGGCTGGCGGACGGGCCAGGGCGGCAATGGGTTGGGGGCTATCGGTAGTTACCGCGGAGGCAAGAATCTCCGGAGGCAACGCCAGCAGTTCGATTGACGGCGGCAGGTGAAGGGTTTCCAGCAGATGCTCGTGACCCTGGGCTATGAAGATTGTGGCGGGAATGATGCCGCTGGCAAGCGCCTCGGCGACCAGGTGCATACCTTCCAGGCCGACGACTTCTCCGCTTCCTCGGTCAGGGCGAAGCAGCGCCGCGCGGAGTTCTTTCACCCGGGCATTCTGCTTACTCTGTACAATGCGGATAGTCATTTGCGGAAGCCTCACCGAACCTTAGGCGATTGTAGCCCTTCGCCTTAGGCGGGCTGGCGGCTACGCAACTGGCATGTGCAAAGGGCTGCGCATCGTTCAAAAGGCCGCTTGGCATAGGAAGATTACGGTGCGGTTCCATGGCGATCGCGCCCTGATTTACTGTGAGAGATTGAGGAACCGAGGTAGACCAGTTGTCCGCTGAGATTTTGCGGGTTCATCCCGACGAACCACAGCCCGAACGGATTGAGTACATCGTCTCCTGTATCCGCCAGGGTGACGTGGTTGCGCTTCCTACGGATACTTTCTATGGTCTGGCAGTGGACCCGGTGAATCTGCATGCGGTGGAGCAGATTTACCAGATCAAATCGCGCAAGAAGAACAAGCCGCTCTCGCTGCTGATCTCTTCAGTGGCGCAGGCCTACGAACTGGCGCGGGATATTGACGACAGGTTTGACCGGCTGGCGGAGCGGTTCTGGCCGGGACCGCTGACGATTATCGTGCGGGCGGGAAGCAAGCTGCCATTGCGCTCGACGGCCAATACGGGCAACGTGGCATTACGTGTTCCGGATGCGACGATAGCGCGCGCGGTGGTGGAGTGCTTCGGGCTGCCGATTACTGCGACGTCTGCGAATCTGGCCAATGCGATGGAGTGTTCGCATGCGGCGTGTGTGCGCGATCAGATCGGCGATCGGATTCCGCTGATTGTGGATGGAGGACCTTCGGGTCATGCGATTCCGACTACAATCGTCGATCTCTCCGGCAACAACGGGCCATGGCAGATTTTGCGCGAAGGGGCTATCTCGACGCATGAGATTGCCCTGGTGCTGCAACGGTAGATGAGCGAGCGCATGCACGATGAGCCTACAGAGAAGCGGCGAGGCTGGGCTGCGTCGCTGCTGCGTTTTCTGATTATTTATGGTCTGCTGGTGGTCCTGCTCTCGGCACTGGGGTGGTGCATTTGGGTCTACGTGCAGATTGAGCACTATGCCTACGAAGACCAGGCGGCTCCAGCAGATGTGATCTGTGTCTTCGGAGCTGCTGAGTATGCTGGGCGGCCGTCCCCGGTGTTGCGGGCGAGGCTCGATCATGCACTGGCTCTGTATGAGCACGGCATTGCGCCTGTAATGCTGACAACGGGTGGCAGCGCGGCGGGAGACTCGTTTTCTGAGGGCCAAGTGGGCGAGGCGTACCTGATGGCCAATGGCGTTCCGCAGAAGGCGATCATTGCGGAGACGCAGAGCCGGACGACCGAGGAGCAGGCGCGGCGCATTGTGGTGATTGCGCGGACGAATGGCTATCGGCGCGTGGTGATTGTGAGCGACCCGGCGCACCTGTTCCGGATTCGGGAGATTTGCGCGAAGGATGGGCTGGCGGTTTTGACTTCGCCTCGGCCACAGGTGGCTGCTGTGGGGAGTTCGAGCGAGTGGCAGCAGATCTGGCACGAGATTGTGGCTTATACGCTTTGGCGGATGCATTTGCATTGAGAGATGGCTGCGACAGGCGAGGTGATAATCTTCAACGCTATGAGGCCATTTCGTTTTCTGTTTCCTGTTCTGATGGGCGCTGCTTTGACAGTGCTTGCTTCGTCCGGATCTGCGCAGTCTTTCACGGTCAGTTTCCCCAAAGAGCGCAGCGCGAAGCCGCTGGATGGCCGGCTGCTATTGCTGCTTTCGACGGATGATTCTGCCGAGCCGCGGATGCAGATCAGTCCTTCACCGAAGACGCAGATGATCTTTGGCGTGACGGTGGATGGGTTGGCTCCGGGGGCATCGGCAACGGTGGATTCTGGGGCTGCGGGATATCCGATTGTGAGCCTGAAGGATGTTCCTCCGGGTGAGTATACGGCGCAGGCGGTGCTGAATCTGTACGAGACTTTCCATCGTTCAGATGGCAGCACGGTGAAGCTGCATATGGACCAGGGTGAGGGGCAGCATTGGAACGAGACGCCGGGGAACCTGTACAGCAAGGCGCAGAAGGTTTCGGTGAAGCCGGGCGCTGGGCCGATTGCGCTGTCACTGACGGAGGTAATACCGCCGCTGCCGGAGAAGAAGGATACGAAGTATGTGCGACGCATCAGAATTCAGAGCGCATTGCTGACTAAGTTCTGGGGACGGCCGATGTATCTCTCTGCAGTGGTGCTGGTGCCGGAGGGATTTGACGAGCATCCGGAGGCGCATTATCCGGAGATGGTTTTTGAGGATCATTTTGCGGATGGGATCGATGATTTTCGCGACACTCCGCCGGACCCGAATCTGAAGCCGGATTATAGCGACCGCTTTCACCTGGCGGGGTATAACCGCATTCAGCAGCAAGAGGGGTACAAGTTCTATCAGCAGTGGGTCAGTGCGAAGTTTCCGCGCTACCTGGTGATCAAGATTCAGCACGCGAACCCGTATTACGACGACTCGTACGCGGTGAACTCAGCGAATCTAGGGCCCTATGGCGACGCGATCGAGACGGAGCTGATGCCGGCGATCGAGAAACAGTTCAGAGGGATCGGGCAGGGATGGGCGCGTTTCCTCTATGGAGGCTCGACGGGCGGTTGGGAGTCGCTGGCGGTACAGGTCTTTTATCCCACGCACTACAACGGGGCGTTTGTCGCGTGTCCCGATCCTGTGGACTTTCACCAGTACACGAACATCGATCTCTATGAAGACAAGAATGCGTTTTATATCTCAGGGCCGAACAAGCGGGTAGAACAACCGGCGATGCGTGACTACCTGGGACACACTCTGATCACGACCAAGCAGATCAGCGAGTACGAGCTGGCGCTGGGCGATCATGGGCGGTCGGGCGAGCAGCTTGATATCTGGCAGGCTGTGTATTCGCCGGAGGGGCCGAATGGATATCCGGTGCAGATATTTGACAAGGCTACAGGCGAGATCGATCACAAGGTGGCGGCGTACTGGCGTGATCACTACGATCTGGATGCGATTCTGCAGCGTGACTGGGCAACGCTTGGACCGCAACTGCAAGGCAAGCTGCATGTCTATGTCGGCAGCGACGATACGTATTTTCTGAACAATGCGGTGTATCTGCTGGAGGATTTTCTGAAGAGCACGACGAACCCTCCGTATGAAGGCGAAGTAGCGTACGGGCCGCGCGCGGAGCACTGTTGGAACGGCGATCCGACCCTGCCGAATGCGTACTCGCGGCTGCACTACAACACGATGTATCTGCCGAAGATATTGGATCGGATTGAGAAGACGGCTCCGGCTGGGGCGGATTTGAGCAGCTGGCGGTACTAGCTGCCCTGAAAGCGAATTCCGCGGGAATGATAGAAAGAAAGACAGCGCAAAGCTGGACTATGGCAGGAATTTAAGCGTGTAGGCGGTTGTGGGATCGATGGGTTTGCGAACGACTCCGAGAGCGGTTAGCTGGTCATTGTTGGCGGCCCATCGCTCCGCGGTCATTTTGCCTATTTGAGCGCGGGGATCGTCTGACGCCGCTCCGGGCACTCCAGTGATGAAGCCGCCATCTTTGAGCGCCTGCAGCGTGTACTGCATCTGTGCGGGATTCTGGGCCGGGTTGAGCTTGAGGATGAGCGCGTTGGCTGGACCTGGGTTCCGGAGGTATTCAGCCCAGCCCTGAACGGTTGTGTGGGTGAACTTTGCCACGATGTCAGGATGCTGCTCGAGAAAATCGCGGCGGGTGAAAAAGACGCGATACGGATCGTAGCCTGCTCCGCTGATGAGGATGGTGCGGAATGTTCCGCCGGCCTTTGAGACGAAGTAGGGCTCGCTGGTGATGAATATCTGCTGGACATACTCCGGATCGGCGAGGAAATTAGCGACGGAGTGGGTGGCTGGGGTTTCGCGGACGTTTTTCAGATGATATTTACTGACGATGTAGCGGAACCATGTAGCCCCGGGCTGTGCAGCGACAGTGTGGCCCTCAAGGTCAGTGAAGGTGTGGATGGGTGAGTTGCTGTGCACCATGACAGCCTGCGGATCGTGTTGCATCGTCGCGCCGATGGCGACGAGTGGCAGGCCATTTGAGACTGCTTCGAGAATTTGATCGCTGGCGCCAAGCCCGAAATCCGCGCCGCCGCTGGCTACGACCTGCAGGCCGCTGGTGTATTGGCCGAGCGGGAGGATGGAGACGTCGAGGCCTTCTTTCTTGTAGAGGCCTTCGACGACTGCGGCGAAGTATCCGCCCTGCTCTGGCTGCGGGTACCAGTCAGCCTGGAGGCGGACGGGAAAGAGGCCGTTGCTGGGCGATTGACTGCTCTTGCAGCCTGTGAGGACAGCCGCGCTTCCAAGGCCAGCTGCAACACCTGCCACACGCATGAAATCTCTTCGATTCAAATGCAACTCCGCTCGGTGGATTGGGACTGCGGGATAGTGCGTGAACTGCGACTTGCTTGTTTCAAGAAGTTACCATGCCGGAAGGGGATTAAACGTTCTTAGCATTACGTGCGGCGCCGAGTTTTGCGGCGAGGGCGAGCAAGCGCGCGTCGTCATTATGCGCCGCTACCAGCTGCATTCCACCGGCAGGCTTGCCGTCAGCCAAAAACGGGATGGTGACGGCGGGCATACCTGCAAGGCTTACCGGCGATGTGTAGCGAAGCAGACGGGCGCGGGTTTCACTGTGGTCAGCTCCGGCGGCAAGCCGCACTACAGGAGCGGCGGGCATGAGCAGTAATTCGTGTTCTGCGAGCAACGTGTTCATGCGCTTGCGAAAGGCGCTGTGACGGCGTCGCAGGACGGCGATCATCTTCCTGTCGAGACTTGCGCCCCACTCCAGACGCTGGCAAATGGATTGTTCGAAATGCTCGAAGCGGCCCATGTGGATGTACGCAGCTTCTGAGGCCTGGATGGGCGCGAAGATCTCCATCGACTTGCTCCACCACTCGACGGAGACAGTTGTGGCTGTGAGTCCGAGTGCTTCGAGTTCGCGCTGAGACTCGCGAAGGCTGGCGAGAACGGCCGGTTCGCAGTCGTGAAGGAAGGCATCGTCAACGACGGCGAATGTGCGCGGAAGGGGGGCACTGCCGGCATCGGTTGGGCCGAAGATTGAGCCGAGCAGAGGTCCGTCTTCAAGATCGCGGAAGAGCCAGCCCATGGTGTCGAAGGATTGAGCGAGGTGTGATCCGCCACGCCAGTCTCCTCGGCCCAGGGATGAGCGGTATCCGGCGAGACCGCATAGGGCGGCGGGCACGCGGATGGAGCCGCCTGTGTCGGTGCCGATAGCGGCCATGGCTGAGCCTTCCATAACGCTGGCTGCTGCTCCGCTGGAGGAGCCGCCGGTGAGTGCGCCGGCATCGCCGGGTTGAAGGCAATCGCCAAATTCGGGATTTTCGCCGGTAATGCCGTAGGCCAGCGGATGCAGATGAGTCTTGCCGGTGATGATGGCCCCGGAGGCACGCAGACGTTCGGCGAGCCACGAGTCTCTTCGGGCTTTGCCGAAGAGGTCGCGGTAGAAGATCGTTCCGCAGGTGGTGGGCGAGCCGGCGAGGTCAAAACAGTCTTTCAGGGAGACGGGGACCCCGCAGAGGATGGGCGCTGAGTCTTTACTGCCGGTAAGCATCGCGCACGCGCGGCGCGCCTGGTGCAGGGTCCATGCTTCGTTGCGCCACAGGTAGGTATTGTGGCCGGCGTTGCTGTTGGCGCGCGCCAGGGACTTAGTGGTGGAGGCAAGTACGGTAGCGCATGGGTTTGCGGCAGAGGCGAGCGTGGTTCGCCATGCGCAGATTGAATCTTCGTGGGGTGCCATAGACGCATTCTAACCAGTTCAGGGAATCATCGTTCGTTGCAAGTTTTGATGGTTGGTTTGTCGAGTGCGCCATGCTAAGTTCGAGTATGGGTGTCCCCTCTGAGATCACCAGAAGCCGTAGGGCCGCCGCTCGGCAGCTGGTCGATGAGCAGCACATGGCTGGTCTGGTCCGATTCACAGCGCGCTCGCTTACGACTGATCGGCCGGTACCTTTTGGATCATCAATTGTTCACACGCGCAGCGGCGAGCTGTTAGTGAAAGCGTTGAACGCGGTTGCGCCGGAGTTCGATCCGAGTTCACATGCTGAGGTCAAGGCCATACGCCTTGCCACGAAGCGTCTCAAGAGTCTATCGCTGGCCGGTTACACGCTCTATACGACTTGCGAGCCATGCCCGATGTGCATGAGCACGGCGCTGTGGGCTGGCGTTGATCGCGTGGTGTACGGCGCGACGATTGAGGACGCGAGCCGGCATTGCAGGCAGATTCATATTCACGCGGGCGAGGTTGCTGAGCGGAGCGATATGCAGTGCGCTGTGGATGGCCCAGTGCTGCGAGAGGAATGTTACGCCCTTTTCACTCATGCGAATATGTTGCGGGCGTTCAGAAGCTGGTCGACGCGAAAGCGCCGGACCATCCAAGCCAAGACTCTGCGAGCTAAATAAGTGGAAGTTACTGGGAACGCTTTGCCTATGTCTGAAACACTAGCCGCCGGATTATCTGCGATTGTTGGCGATCCGGCGCGGGTGATTACTGCTCCTGCGGTGGTGGAGCGGCTCTCGAAGGATTTCTATTGGTATTCGCCAATTCTCAAGCGGCAGTTACAGGCAAAGCATGGCGATATTGCTGTGCAGCCTGTGAGTGTGGATGAAGTGCTGGCGATTGCACGATTTGCCGGCGAGCATAGGATTCCGCTTACGGTGCGCGGTGCAGGGACAGGCAATTACGGGCAGTGCATTCCACTGCACGGCGGCATTGTGCTGGACCTTGGGTTGATGGACAAACTGGAGGCGATTACTGAGGATGGTGTGGCTGTGTGCCAGCCCGGTCTGCGCTTGGCGATGCTTGAGACAGAAGCGCGGTCGAAGGGGTGGGAACTGCGCATGTATCCTTCGACGATTGCGAAGGCTTCTGTTGGCGGCTTTCTGGCTGGTGGTTCGGGAGGAATAGGTTCGGTTACGCATGGCGCTTTGCGCGACTTTGATACTGTGCGGGCCTTTGAAGTGGTGACGATGGAAGACGATCCGCGTGTGGTGCTGCATGAGGGTGCGGCGGTGCACGAGATTCTGCATGCCTGGGGCACGAATGGAATACTGACCCGCATCTGGTTTGCGCTTACTCCGGCGGTGGAGTGGACTCAGTTCACCGCGGCCTTCGATACGTACGACGAGGCATTTCTTTTTGCGAAGACCGTTGCGGAAAGCAGCGCCTGGACGAAACGGCTGGTTACGGTATTTGAATGGCCGATTCCTTCATTTTTTAAGCCAGTGAAACAGATTGTGGCGCAGGATAAGACGCTGGTGCTGATCATGATTGCTTCCGCACAGGCAGACGCGTTGAACAGCGCCGCTGTCGCGGCCAAAGGCGAAGTTACTTTCACTGGCGGTTACACTGGTCCCCGCACGCAGCCGTTGTTGAGCGATTACACATGGAATCACACTACGCTTTGGGCGATGAAGGCCGATCCCACATGGACTTATCTGCAGGCAGGATTTTCTCCGACGAATTGCATGGAGCAGTTCAGGCTGCTGCGTGAGCGGTATGGGAAGGAGATACTTTTTCATATCGAATTTATGAAAAATGGTGAGGGAGTCATTATCCCCGGAGCGATTCCTCTGGTGTATTTCACTGGGGAAGATCGGCTGAATGAAATGATTGCGTACTGTCGCGAGATTGGGGTTTTTATTGCCAATCCGCATGTGAACTATCTGGAAGATGCCGGCCGTTATCGTGCAGATAACATTCAGCTCAAGGCCAAGCAGAAGTATGATCCCCGTGGTCTGCTTAATCCTGGAAAGATGATTGGATTTCAAACAGAAAGGCACGGCGAGTGAAGACCTGGATTCCGGATGCCCGCAACTTTGCTTACCTGACTTGGCCGCAAGTCGATGCGCTGCCGCGTGAGTCTGTGCTGCTGATTTTGCCCACTGCTGCGATTGAACAACACGGGCATCATCTCCCACTGGCGACAGATACTTTGTGCAACAATCTGCTGCTCGGCAAGGCGCTGGAGTTAGTGCCGGAAGATATTCCAATGTATGCGCTGCCGCCGATATGTTATGGCAAGAGCAATGAGCATATAGGTTTTCCGGGCACGCTGTCAGTGTCCGCGGCGACGTTTATGGCTGTGATTCGCGATCTAGGCGCTAGCATTGCTGCTGCGGGGTTTAAGAAGGTTGCGTTGTTCAACACACATGGTGGCAACACTTCGCTGGTAGATGTGATGGCGCGTGATCTGAGGGCTGAATTTGGATTGCGGACGTTCACGTTGTTTGGCGCGGTGGGCGCGGGTTTTGAGGGCGTGAGTGCGCAGGAGCGTACTTATGGCTTTCATGCAGGAGAGATTGAGACGGCGTTTCTGTTGTACGGCACGCCGGAGTTGGTACATCCGGATAAGTACACCTCGAACTACATTGCGCGAGTAGATACGCCGGAGTTACTGAAGCCGGAGGGATCGAACGCTAACTTTGCATGGCTGACACGCGATATTGCGCCGAGTGGCGTAATGGGCGATCCATCTGCTGCAACTGCGGAAAATGGAGAAAAGTGGGTGAACGCCTCGGCGGCAAAAATTGCTGAAGTGTTGATTGCGATGTATCACTTTGTTCCGCGTCACGACGCATAGCCAGAGACTGAAGGGGGAAGCAAGAGCTGTGATTGATTGTGGCAGCGGGGTTCGGCTGGAGCGCGGCGTGCGTTGCATGCTCTCTGATGGCCTGACGCTTGTTTCTGATCACTACTATCCTGCGGAGGCTACGGCGGGAACAGGGCCCTGGCCTACGCTGCTGATGCGACAACCGTACGGTCGTGATATTGCATCGACGGTGGTATATGCACATCCAGTTTGGTTTGTGCGGCATGGGTACCACGTTGTTATTCAGGATGTGCGAGGGCGCGGTGATTCGGAGGGTGAGTTTTATGCCTTTCGACATGAGGGCCGTGACGGGGCAGAGACGATTGCGTGGTTGCGCGAGCATCCGGCCTGCAATGGACGGATTGGGATGTATGGGTTTTCCTATCAGGGTTCTACGCAGCTGCTGGCTGCGGCAGAGGAGCCCGAGGGGTTGATCTGCATTGCTCCGCATATGACTGCGGCCGATTTATATCATGGATGGTTTTATCATCATGGCGCGTTGCGGCTTGCCTCGACGCTGGGGTGGGGCATTCAGATGCTGCGCGAGGATGCACGGCGGCGTGAGCTACGTGAAACGAGCGCAAGGCTTGAGCAGGCGTGGATCAATGTTCGCGCGCAGGCGGGGTTTGTGCCTTATGCAGAGCATGCTGCGATCGTCGATCCAGAGTTGCCTGGCTACGTGCGCGACTGGATAGCTCATCGCGAGGCAGATAGCGGGGATGAAGTGTTCTGGAGCACGTTGGATATAAGTAAGCGCCTCGATAAGATACAAGTTCCGGCGCTACATATCTCGGGGTGGTACGACACTTATCTTGAGGGCTCGATTGCCGGGTATCTTGCGCTGCGCAACTACGCTGGAAGTGAATTTGCGCGGGAGAATCAGTATCTGGTGGCGGGGCCGTGGGTGCATATTCCGTGGAGTGATCGCGTGGGGGAGCAGAAGCTAGGTGCGGCGGCGAACCTGGATACAGATAAGCTGCTGCTGCGATGGTTTAATCACTGGCTCCGCGACTCGGGTGAATTTGCGAATGAGCCACGTGTGCGACACTTTGCGCTGGGAGCGAACAGTTGGCATGGGGCTGACGAATGGCCCGAACAGGCAGCGTGCAAGCTTTACCTGCATAGCAATGGAAATGCAAATTCGCGCAAGGGCGATGGATGGCTTCGCGGAGAGATGCCGTCGACATCGGAGCCGCACGACATCTTTGTTTACGATCCCGAGGTGCCTGTGATTGCGCCGGGTGGCCAGCAGGCATTGAGTGGTTGTTTTGATCAGGCTGCGATGGAGATGGGGAACAATCTGTTGGTGTTTTCAACGGCTGCGATGAAGGCCCCAGTACATATCTTCGGGCGGCCACGCGTTACGCTGTATGCGGCGACCTCTGCGCAGAATGCCGATCTTACAGCCAAGTTGGTGCGAGTTACGGCTGCCAGGGCGGCAGAGTTTGTGTGCATCGGGATAGCGCGATCGAGCTGGCTGTTTCGCGATCGGGAGTATCTTGCGGACACGATTCAGCGGTGGGAGTTTGCGCTGGAGCCTACGTCGGTGGTGATTGCGGAAGGGGAGTGTCTGAGGCTTGAGATCGCGAGCTCGGCGTTTCCGTTGTATGATCGCAATCCTTCGAGCGATGTTTCACCGGAACGCGCGGACCAGTGGAATTGGCGCCGCTCGACGCAGCGCATTGTGCATACAAACGAGCATCCATCGGCGCTTCATCTGCCTGTCGTTGGGGAGTGCGCATGGTAGATATTCCGGAAGAAGCAGCGGGTGCATTGAAACCGGAGATTGCAATCGCTGGCGTGACGAAGCAGTTTCGCGCGGGATCGCTGGCTTTGCAGGATGTTTCTATGGGCATTGCGAAGGGCGAATTTGTAACGCTGCTTGGCCCCTCGGGATGCGGCAAATCGACGCTGCTGCGGCTGGTATCAGGGCTTACGTTGACGAGTTCGGGCGCGATTACTGTGAATGGCATGACGCCCGCGAATGCCAGGGAGCTAATGAGCTTTATCTTTCAGGATGCGACGCTGCTGCCGTGGCGCACGGTGGAGGAGAATGTTGGGTTGGGCTTGGAGTTGGAGCATGCGGCGCGTGCGGTGCGCAGGGACAAGGTAACGCGAATGCTGGAGCTGGTGGGGCTTTCGCATGTGGCGCTGAGATATCCGCGGCAGCTCTCGGGGGGCATGAAGATGCGCGTCTCGATTGCGCGCGCGTTAGTGAGCAGACCGCGAATTCTGCTGATGGACGAGCCCTTTGCGGCGCTTGATGAGATGAGCCGGGACAGGTTGAACGAAGAGTTGCTGCGGCTTTATGCCGAGCATCAGTGGACGGTAATGTTTGTGACGCACTCGGTAGCTGAGGCGGTGTTTCTATCGACGCGGATTGTGATTCTTGCGTCGCATCCGGGCCGGGTGGCGCATGTGGTTCCGGTGGAGCTGCCGTGGCCACGCACGGCGGAGACGCGGCTGACAGCAGCGTATGAAGAATGCGTTGCCAACGTGAGCAGGCTGTTGCGCGGAGTGCAGGCAGCACAGGCTACAGAGGCGATGCGTAGTGACGAGGAAAGGCAATGAATCGCCATCTCTGGTTTGCAGTCAACAGCATGATTGTTCTGATTGGTCTGCTGGCCGCGTGGCATTTTGGTGTAATGCTGCTGAAGGTGCCACCCTATATTTTGCCGGGCCCCGCGGCTGTGGCAGCGGCCGTGGTGAATCGCTTTCCCGCACTGATGCAGTCGCTATGGCTGACGACAGAGGCAGCGGCGATGGGGCTGGCGGGAAGCGTGGTGGCCGGGATTACGATTGCGCTGGTTTTTGCTCAGTGGCACTGGCTGCGGCGACTGATTTTTCCATACTCGATTCTGCTGCAGACAGTGCCGATTGTTGCGATTGCGCCGCTGATCATCATGTGGGTTGGGAGTGGGGTATATGCGGTTGCGCTGATCGCATTTGTCATTTGCCTGCCGCCGGTGATTGCGAATACGACTCAGGGGCTGATCAGCGTGGATCGCAACCTGATCGATCTCTTTCTCATGCATAAAGCGAACCGGGCGCAGATTCTCTTCAAGTTACGACTGCCGCATGCTCTACCGAACCTGTTTGTCGGGTTACGAATTTCTGCAGGGATTGCGGTCACGGCGGCGATTATCGGCGAGCTGTTTGCGAGCTCGAGCCGTGTGGGTGTGGGCGGACTGGGCTATTCAATCACTTATGCCTACTCGCAACTGGAGACGGATTATCTGTTTGCGCTTGTAGTTGCCGCAACGGCGTTGGGATTTGCCTTCTTTTTTACGGTGATGTTTCTGGAGTGGTATTTCCTGCATAACTGGCATGAGTCGAGCCGATCGGATATGCCGGACTAGTCCCGGATTTGAATGGGGTATGGAATGCTTCGAATGGAAACAGCGACGGGATGGTGGCTGATTACTCATCCCGATCACGCACGGCTGGCGGGAGAATTTGCGGCTGCGTGGGGAAATGTGATGTTTTGTGCGCCAGAGCCTCGTGCGCGCGTACTGCATGGGATTGCTGCGCATGATGACGGATGGATGGAGCGCGATGCTCGACCGAGTGTTACGCGGGAGGGAAGGCCTTCTGCGTTTTCAACGGAACTGGTGGGGAAGTATTCGGCGTTTGAGGAGATTGATCTGGCTGATTATCTCGCGGTGCGTGAGCGGGCAGTGCGCATCATTGGCGAGCAGGACGCTTATGCCGGATTGCTGGTTGCTCTGCACACTTACAATTTGCTGACGATGCGAGCTGACCGGTCGACGATTCAGCCGGCGCAACTTCCGTTGCTCGACCGATTTCTGGAGGATCAACGCGCGTATCAGCGGGAACTCATGACGCGCATTGAGGCAGATGAGTCACTGAGCGCTGAGGAAAAAGATGTTGCGGTGATTGATAATCATTTCCGGTTGTTGCAGGCTTGCGACAATCTCTCGCTGTTGACGTGCGTGGCGTTTTCTTCGCAAGCTGATCTGCTGCATGCGCTGCCTTTACGCGATGACGGTGCGGCTGAAGTGAAGGTGCAGCCGCTGGGGCCGCGGCACTTTCGCCTCGCACCATGGCCTTTTGCTGAAGAGGAGCTGGTCTTTCGGTTTCCAGCGCGGCACGTTGTGGGCGGACGGTTCCTCGATTCTGCTGCGCTTGAAGCGGCATTTCGCGAGTCAGTCGTTGAGAGTCTCTCGGTGAAGTTGTCTAAATAAGTCCAAAGCTATTGGCGGACGAAAAAGAGGGCGATCTCGTGTGAGATCGCCCTGGTTTGTTGCGGGTGATTTAGAAGGTCAGGCGCAGCGTCATCTGGATCTGACGCGGGCTGCCGATGGTGTGGGTTACAATGCCGAGGCCGCCGGGGGCATTGTAGAACTCGCCCGGTGACTCGCCTGCAGTCGGAAATGCGTTGTAGTTCTGATTTTGCGAAACTTCATTACCGGGCACGTCGAAGCTGGTGGTGTTAGTGAGATTGAAGACGTCAAAAGTGTATTTGAGATTGTAACGGTCGGAGATCTGGAGCTCCTTGACCAGCGACATGTCGGCGCGCTTCTGGAACGATTGCCGGAAGATATTACGCTGACCGGTGGTGAACCCCGTTTCGAACGGGTCGGTGTCGGGAATAGCTCCTCCGAGGCCGCCGGCAGGAAGCAGGGGGAGGGTGAAGCACGCCGCGTCGAGAGCTGGTTTGCCGCCGTTCGGAGTGAAGGCGCCGGAGGCTCCTGTGGTTGCGGATTTAGCGGTGCATCCCTGAGCCAGGGGCACGATGGGGTTGGTGATGCCGTTGGCGGCGGAGTAGTAGATAGAGGCGATAGCTCCAGTAAAGTCGATAACGCTGTAGGGCTGACCGCTCTGGAGAACGGTGAGGCCAAGGAGTGACCATCCATCCACGAGTTTGCCGACGAGGGTTTGCTTGTTGGCCATGTCAGGCATCTTGAAGACATAGTTGAAGTTGATGACGTGGGTGCGGTCGAAGTCGGCCGAGCCGTAGCCACTGCGCAGGTCGAGAGCGTTGTTGCCGTTGTAGAAGAGGCCCAGGCCACTCTGCTCGTCGAGTGCGTGGGAGTAGGTGTAGGACGCGCCGACCTGGAAGCCTTTGCTCATACGCTTTTCGATGTGCGCCTGGAGCGCGTTGTAGGCGTCGACACCGGCTGCCCTGTAGCCGATCGACTCAGCGGCGTAACCGATGTAGGGAACGCGGAGATCGACGTTGCCGCCCTCATAGTTATAGAGATATGGCGTGCCGTCGGGCAGGTTGATCGGAGGACCGAAGTCGGGTTCACTGACGGTGTAGCCGTAACTGTACTTCTGCGCGTAGGGGCCGCCGGCGAGAGTCGGGCTGGTGGGGCTGGCAAAATTTGCCTGGTTGAGCGGGACAGGAATGACCTGATGGCGTCCAACGTTGCCGACATAACCGAGGTCGATGGCGATGTCATTGCGCGGCTGCCACTGGATATCGAGGGTGTAGTTGAAAGTGTATGGCAGCGAGTTCCTGCGGTCGTAAACGCCGAGCGAGATAGGCTGGCCGTTGTTGATCACATCGGGCGCGCCTGAGCCCTGGTGGATGATGCTGTAGGCGTTTGGCAGGTACTTGCTCAAGTCCGCGGCACTTGGGTTGTTCGGGGCTGGGAGGAGCGCGGTGCCGTAGGGATTGGAGAGGTTGCCGGTTTCGGCGGTCGGAGGCGCCCCGTCCTGTCCGCCGCAGGTGACGATGTAGCCCTCATAAAAGGACTGCGTGGCTGAGGGGCAGCTGGAAACATTCACGAAGGGAAGTTGCTGGTTGACGCCGAAAGGGCCGCCTGTGACGGTACCGATGGCGTAGCCGGGCGAGAAGTAGCTGAAGAGCTCGCCGCGGTCGTAGTACATGCCGAAGCCGGTGCGGACGACAACCTTGTCATGGAACATACCAGGCTGCCAGGCTGCGCCGAGACGGGGAGCGATGCCCCACTGACGGCCGGTAAGTGTGGTGGGGCTGACGCCCTTGGTGCCGTTGGCGTTATTGCCGGCGATGATCAGGCCGGGATTCACGATAGTGTCAGAGCCGACGTCATAGCTGTAGCGGCTCGGGTCAAAGTTGAAGAGGCGGCCGTACTTCTCGGTTAGACCACCATTCCAGTCATAGCGCACACCCGCTGTAAGTGAGAGGCGTGGCGTGATCTGGTACTTGTCCTGCAGGTACATGCCGACCTGGTTAGCACGATAGTAACGGCTGGCGTCGCCCTGGAGGAAGGAGCTGACATAGAAGCCGGTGGACGAACTGCCCGGTGTGACGAAGCCCTGAATCATCTGGCTGAAGTCGTCGGTAGCAACTGTGCCGGTGCCGGTGCGCTTGTCGATAGTGTTGAGTTGGGTGTAACTGTAGTTGCCACCAAAACTGACGGTGTGGCGGCCGACGGTCCAGATGGCGTTGGCTGCCGGCGCGAAACGGTTCTGGAAGACGCCGGTGTTAGCGGCCTGACCTTCGGCGTTCGGCCCAATATTCAAAATAGCGGTATTTGTACCGGCGGGTTGGTTGTCACCGAGAACGTTGTAAACGGAGACACCAGGGAAGTATTTGGAACCGAAGACGTTGATGGAGCCATTACCGGCTGCGCCGCCTGGAATCGAGTCGGGGCCAAACGGCTGCTCATTGTCACCCCAGATCTTCTCTCGAATGAAACCGAAGGTCTCAGTAGTGCTGAGGTTTGGCTTGACGAGGTAGCTGTTGATGATGGAGCCAACGTGGGCGCCAGCGTCGAGGTGCTCAGTGAAGCCGGGGACGCTGGAGTAGCCGAAAGGAGAGACGGTAGGGTCGTGCTGATAGTAGTACTTCAGCGCGAGGGTGTCCTTGGCGGTTATGTTGTAGTCGAGATTGGCAGTTACCACGTCTGCGGTAAAGCGGCCGGTGCCGGGAATGAAGGCGTTGTCGACGTGGGCGGCGGTGGGCGTCTGCGTCGGGTTAGGTATAAGCCACTTGCCGGGCTGGCCAGCAACGGCCGGTGAGTTGAAGAGCGCCAGAGCGGTCTGATCGATCTGCGCAGCAGTAATTGGTGTACAACCGAAGTTTTCCTGGTCGTATTGGGTGCAGAAGGAGTTGTTTGTGACCGTGGCCAGTCCGGCGGCTGAGCGATCGTCGGTCAGGCCGGCAGGGACATCAACGAAGGAGGAGCCGATCTCCTGGTCGGAAACGTGGACGTGCTGATACCCAAGGAAGATGAAGATCTTGTCCTTGAGAAGAGGCGCGCCAGCATATCCGCCAAGGGTATAGCGATGCAGTTGCGGCACCTTCATGTTGTCTGGCACGTCGCCGTCCTGATTGAAGAAGAAGGGAGCGGCGTTGATCCAGTCGGTACCGCGGCGAAAATACGCGCCACCGTGGATCGTGTTAGTGCCGGAGGAAGTGGAGAGATCGATATGCGCGCCTGAGGTGGAACCCTGGCTGGCGTCATACATGGAGGTGTTGACTCGAACTTCCTGGATGGTTTCGGGAGCCGGTGTGGGGATGGCGTTGCCGATGGAGAGATAGATGGAGGACTCAGAGTGGATTACGCCGCCGGCACCGTTGCTGGTAGAGGCGCCGGTGGAGTTGATGACACGGGCGGAGCCGACCTGGCTTGTGCTCTTGCCATTGAAAAGGTTGCTGGCGTCGACGCCGTTGAGAGAGAAGCTATTGCTGGTATCGCGCTGGCCGTTGGCCCAGATTGGCTGATTGCCCATACCTGAGACTGCGCCGGTGCCGCCCGGGAGTTCAGCGTTGACACCGACGGAGAGGACAGCGAGGCCGGTGAAGCTGCCGGTGGGCAGTGGAGCGGACTCGATCTGCTGCTTCTCAAGAACGTAGCCATTTGTGGTGTCGACAGCATTGAGGAGCGGGGTGGCATCGACTTCAATGGTCTGGCTCTTTGAGCCCGCTTTTAGCTGGACGTTGACGCTGACAGTACGGTCTGCCTGAACGTTGATGTGGGGAGTGCTCTGGATGGAGAAACCTTCGGCAGAATAGGTAAGGGTATAGATGCCGATTGGCAGGTTTACGAAGAGGTATTGGCCAGAGCCATTTGAGTTTACTGTACGTGTAAGGCCGGTTTGCTCACCCACAATTTTGACTTCGACATTCGGAATCACACTGCCTGTGGAATCCGAGACCTCGCCCGTAATGGCGCCTAGAGTTTGCTGTGCCTGCGATGACGAAATACACAGCGCTGCGACCGCCAGCAGAAACAGCAGCCGTACGAACGACGATGAACTTTTACGAAGAGAAATCAAGTCAGGGCCTCACGAAATAAGGAAGTCCCAGCGATCTTGAACTGCTCCAAGACCGTTGGTTCGTACAACGATCTGTCTCTTACGACAGATCAAAAAGGGAAGGATGAATATGGTGCGAGTGGTGCTCGACTATGGAACCGCGACTCGGAAAATGCTGCGTGGTTTCCACTACAATACCCCACGCGGGAGGGAATTCAACCAAAAATTTACGAGATCATATTGCCATGTGACGGATGAATATGAGCTTGATTTCATGTGGAAAGCTGCGTTAATTTATGTGCCGAATCAATAAGATTTATGGAAGCAATGATACATGTGCAGAAACGATTCTCCAGCCTTGCGAGAGGCGTACCCAAACCTGGCTTTGCCTTCCACGGCGGATGCCGCCGGCGGTATTGCGTTCGAATTCCAAGGTGATGCTGGCGAAATCTGAGCCGAAGCTGACGATATCCAGCCGGGTGACTGTGCGCGCGAGGCCAGCGGCAGGACGCGACTTTCGAAATGCTTCGAGCTCATCGTGGCCATAGAGATTTTCAGCAACACCAAAACGCATGACCTGCGGTGAAGCCCAGAACATTGCTACGAGAGTTTCTACGTCATTGGAAACGAGCGCCGCTTCGTAGCGCGGATAAAGCTCGTGCAATTCAGCGAGAACTTCGGGCTGGTTCACATCTTGAGACTGGATAGTCATGCGATTGGGAAGAGCCCTCTTTCGGGGAGGATTGACTTGCTGATCGCTCCACTTATTGTGTACATGGGTTCGTTGACAACCTGACTGAGGCGGAGTCTGAGCGCAACGCTGCACAGAATGTACGCGTGGACGTCGCTGAAGCCCCAACGGCTTATGAGCAGGTCGATCATGCGGTTGGTGGCGTTGCGTGCAGCGGTTGCGGGATCTTCTGCTGACTCGACGACAACCCATGAATCGCTGCGGGTGTCAGGGGCGACAGCTTCGGTGGATTCAACGATAGGGCCTGTTAGCATCTGTTGCTTATGTAGATGGAAGCGAAGTGTCACATCAAGCGGACACTCGATACCGTTGATGCAAACCTCGCCGTCACCCTGGGCGGCATGGCCGTCTCCGCAACTGAATAAGGCGCCGAGGTTATATACAGGCAGATAGAGGCGTGCGCCTGCGCAGAGTTCGCGCACATCAAGATTGCCGCCGAAGCTGCCTGGCGGGCGCGTCCTGAATGAGCCATCTTCGGCGCGGGCAACGCCCATCACTCCCAGAAACGGACGGATGGGTACGATGGCCGGCCAGAGCGAACGGGTCTCATCGCCATCGAGTTGCCAATGAAAGAGAGTAGGTGTGCGGAAGCGATCTTTGAGAAAGCCAAGGCCCTCAATAACGCTGGACCAGCCCCATCCTCGATGTTGCGTTGCAAGCACATCGATCTGTAGAACGTCTCCGGGCTCGGCTCCTTCGATCCAGACAGGGCCTGTGAGCGCGTGGATGCGAGTGCGGTCAACACTCTGAAATTCCTCGGCTGTCATGAATGGATTCACCTGGCCGCCGCTGGCATCAACGCACTCAAAGTGCACCTGATCGCTGGACTCGACGCGAAGACGAGGCTCAAGTGTCCGGTCCCAGACCGAATGGGTCGGCTCTGCAGTGAGTACGTGGAGAGTCATGCCTGTTCTATCCGCACGGTCATTTGAATTTCGACGATTGCGTTGCGGGGCAGTGCATTGACGCCGACTGCCGCGCGAACGTGTTTGCCGGCTTCGCCGAAGACTTCGATCAGCAGGTCTGATGCCCCGTTAATGACCGCCGGGGAGTCCTCGAATCCTGCGACGGCATTGATGTAGCCGTTTACCGATATAACCTCGGCGACAGTGTCGAGTGTGCCGAGTTCGCGCTGCAGGACCGCGAGTTGTGTGAGAGCGCAGGCGCGTGCAGCGTTGTATCCGTCGGTGATGCTGCGGTCCAGCCCGACCGTGCCAGTCATTACACCGGCTGAGTTGGTAGAGATGACGCCTGCAAGATGGAGCAGGCTGCTTACGCGTTTGGCTGAAAGATAGTTGCCGCCCGGAGCCGGGAGCGACGGAAGTACTACGCCGATTTCCTGGAGATGTTGTTCCCTGTTCATTTGAGATTAATCCTGCAATTCTTTAATAATCAGCAATTTAGCATGGTAAAAATAACATTTGCAATGACCTCATCTCCTCATCCCCGCAAGAAGTACTCAACTTATTCATTCCAGGACTAATTGAAGCGCGAGAATGTTCTCTGAAATTCCGTGTGGCCCCCGCGTCCCCGACTTCGAACGTTCCTCCCGGAAAGCGCAAAGATCTGTGTTTCGGAGGCGATTCAAAGTTCCTGGCTCAATCGACTACTTCGTCAGCCTTGTCTTCCGGGGATGCTCGATGCACTCATGAACCTGATGGAGACGAATATGAGAAGATTCGATTTCGACCAGTGATGCCGCTGGTCGTTGCTACAACGATCGAACGAGCCAGGCTATCGAACTTGTCCGCTGATTCGTTTCATGGGAAGACCGTGGCGTAGTTTCTGGAAATAGCAGACTTCTACCAGCGTCGGCCACAACTCCAGGGTGGACTTGATAACGCCGATCGCATCGTCAACGATGCGCACGAGATTGTGCTGAAAGAAATCTGGCTCGAATCCATAAAAGGCCTTTGCGAGATTTGCAGCAAACATTCGGAGCGAGTCGGCACGTTCAGAACTTTCCGCTGTCTCCGCAGCCATAAGCGCCCGCTGGTGCAGTGTCGTGATCTTTCCCAGAATCAACTCTGCGTCCTCGGCAGCTACCTCTCCCGAATATTCGAAGGTGATGCCGAGTTCATCGCGGCAGGTGATCGAAGCATTGATCTTCTTCTTAAGAAGATTCGCAATCTCTTCATTCAGCACTTCGGACGCCAGAGGGTTCCGCATGTAGTTGCTCTTGGTGTGATGCTGCGCGGCGTCCACGTGGGCAGAAACCATGCCGTTTTGCTGAATCCATAACCGGTAGATGTAGTCTTCAAAGCGCAATCGTGTGGGAAAGAACGGTGGAAGCCCGAAGGTATTGTCGTAACCTGCGACGCCGCAGTCCATCCGCCAGTTGCAGTTAGTAATCGCCGGGCGAAAGTTGTCCAAGACGTAGATGTCGTTCAGGTTTTCTGCCGTGATCTGGTTTTCATCACGCAGGAACATCTCGATAAAGTCGACCGCATCGATGTCGTTGGTTCCCGAGCGAAAGGTTTGAGCTGTCTTTACTATTGCATCCTGCTGAACTAAACCTGGCTCGACAGACACCGTGTTCTCCGAGGAAAACCCCCTGCTCGAATTTGTCTCGAGGTCCATTGCCGTGTCGATCAGACCTTCACCGCGCTCGTAGTTCCCCGGAACATCGGCGGCGGGCTTGCCCAGAACGTCAAGGAACGCAGACATGATATCGAAGGATTTGCGAACGTAGCCATTGGCGCCGACCTTATGCAGACGCCCTCGGCTAATCTCATGGTCGTCGAGTGATTCGGGGCTATCTTCCATCAGCGAATAGGGGCGCATATCGTCGTCTGAGCTGACCATAAGCCCACCCAGGGAGTACATCAGCGAATAGTTGCGATTCCCGCCGTAGCTAGGCCGGAAGATGTTCTTCACCAACGGTTCCAGCCTCTTATTACGCAATCGGGAGTTGATGTATGCAATGAACTCCTCTTTCTCTCGTGGGCCGACATAGTAGAGTTCAGATCGCGTTGTGGTTTGTTGGAAGAGCGGAAAATATTTATCCACGTTGGCCTGGGTGGAATCATCAAATACGATCATCTGGACGGAATGGCCATTCCTCCAGAAATGTTCATCATATTCGTGGATTGTTGTTCCGACATCGCGCAAGCGGTGCGTCGGTATTACAAAGTACGGCTCGGGTTCTGTCATGCGAGTAATCACTCGTTTCCGTATGGGGATTAGACGTGTTCGATCATTGTGAGATGTTGGCCCTGCGCGTACGACGGACCACCTCGCGGATTCGATTCCGAATAACGCAAGTTCGCGACGAAACGAACGGGGTGGTAGCGCGCTCTGTCGGTGCCGCGCATTGAGCGCCACGGGATTCGGGAATTGAGGTGTGCGGGGCTTCTCGGGCCAGGGCGAATGCCCTTCGGAAGTACTCGTCATCAACGATGTAAGATTCTCCGCCTTTTCCGCCGACAACCCAGTCGCCCGGTTTTACGTTGATGAATCCAAGATCTGTCGCGATTGTCTTTGACTGCTTGCAGTGCGGGGCGTCCACAACCGTTGGCGTCGAAGTGCGATATATACCCATGATGATCTGAGGCTGGCCCAGGTGCCGACCCTCGATATATTAGATCGTCTACTCCATAAGGAGTCTGCGGAGGAAGCATAAGGAATTCATTGCGATATGCACCTCAAGGGGTCTGCGAATAATGGCGTGCCAGAAGGGAGGTGTCTCATGCGATTGCCACGAGTCCCAGAGCGTGTCTCATAAATTGGGTGGATTCAGATGGAGAATTTACCTGGACCAGAGGTGAGCTGTGAGTCGATTGGCAGCGTGAAAGAAAAAACAGAGCCGCGGCCGCGCTCGCTTATTACATTCAGCGAACCGCCGTGCGCTTCAATGATCGTCTTCGCGATTGGCAATCCCATTCCCGTTCCCTGGACCAAATGACGCTGATCCTTCCCGCGATACAATTCATCAAAAATCAAGTGTTGTTCGTGAGGATCAATTCCATTGCCCCGATCGATTACACTGGTCATCACAAAATCTCCGTTCATCTCCACAGAGATCGTAATCGGCTCCTCGCGCGGCGAATACTTGCTTGCGTTTTCAAGCAACTGTGCCAGGACTTTTTTGGCTAATCTCAGGTCCGCACGAACCGCTGGCAAGCCCAAAGGGACTTGGATGTGAATCGAGTGCGCCCCGAGCAGAGCTCTGCAATCTTTTCTTGCAGCATCGATAATCTCCTCAATTGCGTGTAGCTCCAGATTGAGTCTCTCTCCAATATCGAGCCGCGCTTTCTCCACCGCTTCGCTCACCAACAAATTAAGCCGATCCGTCTCCTCATCAATGATGGTGAGCAACTCGACGCACTCGTCGGACTCCAACTGTGGAATTGCAAGTAGCATGCTCACAGATGCTTTGATCGAAGTCAGCGGTGTTCGCAACTCGTGTATCACGGAGTCGAGTACGGCCTTTCGGAGAGATCCGGCTTTCAGAGGGACTCTCTTTTCTCCTGGCGGATCAAGCGAGCCAACGTAGGGCTCGGACAACGCTGTCGACTGCAGGTTCGTCATGAGCGGCTCCTTACTTACCGAGTATTCTTCTGCCTCTGCAACATCGGCGTTACGCTTCAAAAGGTGTTGTTGCAACCGTCCGGCGAATCATTCTCGTTCCCCGACCAATAAATCACAATGAAGGTCATGACTCCGTGCGCAGGCTGGTCGGTCTTCCCGCCGATTTCGCCCCATCCGGAGAGTTCTGTCATGGGCACCATCTCTCCCGTATCTCTGAAACGCGGATGATGATTGCAGCGTGTAGGTCTATTTCGACTAGTGTGGCAGCCCTCCTGTTTATGCCCCATATCTTCGTATGTACCTCCTGCTTATTTTCTCGCCTGGGACGGAAAATTCATCCATTCGCTACGTCGCGGATCGATGATTATGCCTTCGCCAAGGTGATAGTAGCAATACGCACCGAGCGTCAAAATTACATGTTTCTGGTAGCGAGTTCGGATACTGCAATTACCTTCGCGATCCTGTAGATCAATTGGATCAATACCAAACGGAAACAGGAGCATTGTGTAACTTCGCGCACAAACCACTTACAGCGGGGGCTTCAAAGCGGACGTTCTGGTTACCTTCGGGCGTCAAGCCGCAATCACGTTAGGCATGGCCTCGCGCTGCGTTGGTGGTCCGAATACTGGAGTGCGAACTTCTTTCCGCAAGTAAATAACTCCGTTGCTGCAGCATGGACATACCCGTTAGTTGTGCCAACGAAGCGACCATCCACGGTGATGTTGATGACGAGGCACTACAAGGAACATGTAATTTATTCGGATCACCACGGTTGCTACTATCACTCAGTCGAAGAGCCGACACCACTCAGGAGTCCACGTTATGAGTTCTGTATTCGCGGTTAAGGAACAAACTCAAGCCCCAGATCGTTTAACCGAGACGATCGTCGACAAGCTAAGCAGTCCCGCCACTTCCTCAGAGTTTGATTTCCACGATGGAGTTAATCAAGTCCTGGCAGACGTTGGAATGTCGGCCGGAGACAGCGGCGGGAAGCTAACTTTTTATGGCCAAGATCCCATTGTTCCCAGCCGGATCCGGTTTGCCACGATGGCAGGCATAGGCCTTGCTGCCAAAACCATTGCGACCGCGGCGGTGTGGAGAGACCGAACTGGACAGGGACAGGATATTCATGTCGACGTGCGCAAAGCCTTTCGACGCTTCGGCGGCTTCTTTGAGGGGATCTGGGAGACCGTGAACGGACGCTCTCCTGCGATGGGTTTCTTCGAAAACAATCCCTTCTTTAAATTTCCACTCTTCCGTGAGACACGCGATGGCCGGCACGTCGTGACTTTGAACTTTTACCCCAAGCTGCATCAACGTGCACTCAACTTCTTCCGATGCAACGATAGTCTCGAATCGCTCCAGAACTCTATTCTGCAATGGCGTGCGGACGACCTGGAGACGGCCGCTGCCGAAGAGGGATTAGTCCTTGCGAAAGTTCGGACGTTCGAAGAGTTGCGCGAGGAATTGCAGTACACAGAAGTGCTCGCAAGGATGCCCTTAATATCCGTCGAGAAGATCGGTGAAAGCGAGCCCATTCCTTTCAAGCCAGATGCCAAATCTCCACTCGACGGAGTTAAGGCCTTCGGAATGGGGCATGTGATTGCCGGCGCGGCAATTGGGCGTGACCTGGCCTTTTATGGTGCCGACGTGCTGAACATCTGGAGGCCAAACGACACCGAAGTAGAAGGCTTCTTCTGGGACGTTCAGGTTGGTATGCGCTCTACAATTTTGGATTCCTCTAAAGAAGATCGCGCCAAGTTCGATGGGTTACTCAAGGATGCGGACATCTTCTTCGCAAATAAGCGCCCTGGCTATTTGAAATCCCAAGGACTGGATGCGGAAGAGCTATGTGCAAAAAAGCCCGGACTGATCCACGCTACCGTCGTTCTTCATGGAGAAAAGGGGCCATGGTCGAACCGGCCAGGCTTTGATGAGATTGGTGCAACGGTGTCGGGTCTCTTCGCCCTCGAAGGGTCTCTTGCCAGCCCGAAGCAGCCGCCCATTGTGCCCATCTGCGACAACGTTGTGGGTTGGCTCGGCACTGTGGGCGTTCTCGCAGCGCTGCGCAGGCGAGCCGTGGAGGGAGGAAGTTACAAGGTCGTTGTCTCGCTAACTCGCACTGTGCTCTGGCAGCTCTCGCTCGGCATCTTCGACAGGGCCTATGCTCATGCGACGGCGGGTTCCTCTGAAGAACACACAAACGTCGCCCCGGATCTGTTCACCGCAGAGACACCGCTTGGCACGTACCAGGGACTCGATGAGCAGGTCTACCTATCCAAGTCTCCTGGGTCGTATCGGACCGTAATCGTTCCGCGAGGATCAAACAAACCTGAGTGGCTTTAAGAAGAGAGGACACCATGAATTCCGGAAAGCTCTACATTCTCCAGTACCGACCGGGCGGCGAAATCATCGAGATGGATCCCGATGGTGGTAATCGCCGCACTCTGCTTGGGAATCTGCTCGACAACGTAGACGGAATCGTTATCGACGAGAGTACCAGGACGTTGTACTGGACAAATATGGGACCGGCGATCGGTCCACGTGAAGGCGAATTTTTTCAGGCTGACGGTTCGATCGAGTGCGTCGGGCTAAACGGTGCTAATCGTCGTACATTGGTCGGTCATGGTCTCACGGTGACGCCCAAGCAGGTCGCCGCCGATTTCGACGCGGGATTCTTGTATTGGTGTGATCGCGAGGGCATGCGTATCATGCGCTCTAACCTCGACGGTTCGAACGTGGCTGTCCTCGTTCGCAATGGTGTGTTTCCTGCCGATTCGCAGGACGTTATGCGTCACTGCGTCGGCATTGCCGTTGATCCGGTCAACCGCTACATATATTGGACGCAGAAGGGGCCACCGGATGGTGGCAAGGGGCGCATCTTCCGAGCAGGGCTTGAAATTCCGGCAGGTCAGCAGCCCGAGAATCGCACGGACATAGAACTGTTGATCGATCACTTGCCTGAGCCGATCGATCTCGAACTCGACACCAAAAACAATCTTCTCTACTGGACTGATCGAGGCAACCTCGATGGCGGCAACTCGCTGAACCGTGCCCGTATCGGCACCAAGCAGCTGGAAAACCACGAGGTACTCGCGACTGGATTGCAGGAAGGTATTGGGCTCGCCATAGATCACGCCAACCAGCGTGCATTTACGACAGAGCTCGGTGGAGAAGTGCGCGTCGCCTCGCTCGAAGCCAACGCGCACTTTTCCACGATTGCAAAGTTAGGAGTCCTAACTGGAATTGCCTACGTTGCGTAAGCGGCGAGGCTCGTCCTGGTTTTGTTAACCGCTGCTCCGAGTCGGATGGAGTACGCGTATGGAACGTCCCAATCGAGGAGAATATGAAGAATGATCTCAATGTAAGAACAGTCGGTATCGTGGGTTGTGGGCTGATCGGGATGAGTTGGGCGGCTTACTATCTCGCGAAAGGATTTGCGGTGCGCGCAACCGATCCCGTGGCCGGCGCCGAAGAGAAGTTGCGCGCGTATATCGAGAACGCATGGCCTTTGTTGAATGAAATGGGCCTTGAACCAGGAGCTGACAAGAACAACCTGACGTTTTCGACCAATCTTAAAGAGTCCCTTGCGGGCGTCGACTTCGTCCAAGAGAACGGGCCAGAGCGGTTAGATCTCAAGCTCAAGCTTTTCAAAGACATTTCTGACGCTGTTGGCTCCGATGTCATCATTGCGAGTAGTTCTTCGGGCATTCCTGTTTCGAATTTCCAAACTGATGCGACCAACCCTACGCGTATCGTGCTTGGACACCCTTTCAATCCGCCGCACGTCGTCCCGTTGGTCGAAGTCGTCGGAGGCAAGCTAACGTCGGCTGAGAACGTTACACGTGCTCTCAAATTCTATGCACAGATCGGCAAGAAGCCGATTCGCATGAAGAAGGAAATGAAAGGTCATATCGCGAACCGCATTCAGGCGGCAGTGTTCCGTGAGGTGCTGTATTTGCTGGATCAAGATGCGGCCAGCCTGACCGACATCGACATCGCTATGGCACACGGTCCCGGGTTGCGATGGGCCATCCTCGGCCAGTTCATGAACGCAAATCTAGGCGGTGGAGACGCTGGAATCAAACATCTCCTCGAGCATCTCGGTCCAGCAATGGAAGGTTGGTGGGCAGATCTCGGCCGCATCGAACATGTAACTCCGCAGATGGCTGAGAAGGCCGAAGCTGGAATCAATGAGATTCTCAAGGTGCACCCGGCCAGCGAAATTGCAGCCGCGCGTGACAACGTTTTGTTGCAGACACTCAAGGCGAAGGTTGCAGACAAAAGACTGCCGTACTAGGTACGTTCTCATTTCACAAATGAGAAACCTGCGCCAAGCACCGCCATAGCAGCTCGAACCTGGGCTGCTATGGCGGGGACCGCTCTGCAACTGGTACCCGCTGTGCTGAATGCCGAGTCACGCGGCATCCACGGGAGGGGTTGTTACCGCAGGAGCCGCTGGCAAGGTGAAGTGGAATGTCGCGCCACGCCCGCCGTTGCCGTTGGCCCAGATCCGGCCGCCGTGCGATTCGACGATCGACTTACAGATTGCCAGGCCCATGCCGCTGCCTTGCGCCTTGGTCGTAAAGAATGCGTCGAATATCTGGTTGGCCGTGTCCACGGGCAGCCCGGGCCCTGTGTCTTTTACTGCGATCTCGATCTGGCCGTCCTCACCGAATTGCGACTTCACCATAAGCACGCCGCCCGTGTCCTTCATCGCCTCGATGCCATTCAGCATCAGGTTCATGAGCACCTGCTGAAGTTGCACCCGATCAGCCACGGTCATGGGAAGATCGTCGTTCAGATCTGTGCGGATCGATACTCCATGCCCTCTGGCTTCACCTCTCATCATCCCTGCCATTTCGCGGATGATCTCATTTATTGCAACCAACTCCTGTTTGGGCGGGGCCTTCTTGTACAACGATCGCAGACGGTTGATGATCTCCGACGCAAGGGCACCGGCTTCGACGATTTTTTCCGTTCCTTTGCGAACTTCAGTCATATCGGGCGGGTCGCGCTGAAGCCATCGCAAGGATGCCCTGGCATGAGCGGTAGTGATCGTGATCGGCTGTGCCAATTCGTGCGAGATGGAGGCAACCAGCTCTCCCATCGTGCTGACCCGGCTCGCATGGGTAAGATCGGCCTGGAGCTGTTCGGCACGCTTGCGGTCTTCAATGTCCGTTGCCACGCCACACCATTTCACGATCTTTCAGCGCTTGTCCCGCACAGGCACGGCGCGTATCAAGAACCAGCGATAGACACCGTCCAATCCGCGGCGCAGCCGCGCCTCATAATCCAGCGGTTGGCCAGTCGTCTCGGACGCGCGCAACCGCTCAGTGATGCGATGCAGATCGTCAGGGTGAATCGTCTTTTCCCATCCTGACGCTGACGCTTCTTCGGGGCTCACTCCTGTGTATTCGAGCCAACCTCTGTTCATAAAAGATCGATTGCCTTTGGGGTCGACAACGAAAGCCAGGGCCGGCATTGTTTCTACTGCGTCCCGGAATTTATTTTCCTGCTCCTGCAACTGGTGAACACGCATTTGATAACCAGCCCAGAGCAGCGTAATAAAGATGGCGATGCACGAAAATCGGAACCAGTAAGTTTGATAGTAGGCCGGGGCGACGTTCAAAACGATCGCGGTTTCTGGCCCGTTCCACAGGCCCTCGCTATTGCTGGCGACTAGGCGGAATCGATAGGAGCCGGGCCCAAGGTTGGTGTAAACGGCTTCTCGCGCCGCAACAGGCTGGCTCCAGCCACTATCGAAATTTTCGAGGAAATATCGAAAGCGAACCCGTCCCGGCATCGCGAAGCTTAGCCCCGTGTACTCAAATGTGATTCGCTTGGGAGATGGAGGAATGTGAACGAAGGCGGCGAGGTTTGCAGTGTTGTTATCGGCGGTGATTGCCTCGATGTGAGGTAACGCGGGAACTGAATTGCCATTGATCTGGGATGGATTAACAACCGACGAGCCGCTGCTGAGTGAAAACCAGATTCTGCCCGCTGAATCCGAGACCACTGATCGACTCCGCTTCACTCCTTCTGTGCTCTTGAGACCATCGGCCTGGTCATACTGGCGAACATCGACTGCCTTCACAACACCGCTTAGCAGTTTGTCGCGCGGAACGCGTAAAACATGATCTGAGGTCGCGATCCAAAGCCAGCCGTTTTTGTCTTCTTCAATTCCGAATATCGGTGCGTGCAGGGACTCAGGTACTCCTCCGAGTTCATGCACCTGTCCACCCCTGAGGTAAGCGATCCCTTCGGCCGTTCCGATCCACAGGATTCCCGTTGAATCCTGCAGGAGGCAGTTGACATCCTCGGAGGGTAATCCGTTGTTGCCGGTATAGGTTCGCCACCCCTTCTGCGACATGGCACTGACGCCCTTCGGAGTCCCGAACCACATCGTTCCGTCAGGGCCCTCGGCAATCGACGTTATTGTGTTCGCCGCTAACCCGTCTGTAGTGGTGTAGTTTTTGAAATGACCGTTCTTTAACTTGCTTACCCCACTGTTGAGAGTCCCGGACCAGACGGTACCATCACGGCTTTGATAGACCGCGTACACTCTGTCTTGTGCGAGGCCGTCTGCCTGCGTGTAGGTCTTGGCTGTAAACGAATTGCCGGAGTAGCGCAGATGGGTAAGTCCACCGTGTTGTCGTCCCACCCAGACATCATCCCTGCCAGTTCCGGTAATGGAGTAGACGACATCGTTGGCGATCCCATCGGCAGTGACAACCCCATTTTTTTCTTCTTTCAGCCATCGCAAACCACCCAGACTGGGCGCAATCCAAATGCGACCGCCGGAGTCAACGTGCAATGGTCCCATACTCTGCGATTTCAAATTGGGAAGAGAGTACGTAACGAAGGCGCTGTCTCGCAGTCGCTCGAGGCCGCGCACGCTGCCGGTCCATATGTTCCCCTCCCGATCTTCGAAGAGCGCAGCCACCGGTCCAGTGGTACTCAGTGAAGAAACCCCGTTTGCGTTGTACCGAAACAGTCCGCGATTAGTGCCAACCCAGATGTTCGAGTCCCGGTCGCGAACAATGGAAAGCACATCGAGATTGCGAAGAGATAACGGTACACTTGCGGAGGTAAGCTCTCTTCCATTCCAGCGCAGGACACCCTTCGCCGTTCCGACCCACAATTCTGAGTTTTGAAAAGGAAGAAGGCAGTTAATCTTCGTATCAACTCGCCCATTCAAGGCGCTCGAAACGCGGCCTTCCTGGAGATAGAAGAGCCCTCGACCCTCCGTGCCAAGCCAAATCTTTCCGTCATCAGTCTGCGCCATGGAGATCACCAGCGAGGTGGGCGCCGCCAGACGATCAAACCAACTGAAGGGAGTTGCTCGCTGGTCGGGAGCTTCGTTGTACGCGGCTCTTGCAGCGTCGGCAAGAAGAGCCGCAGACGACAGGGTGCGAAATCGGTTGTCACTGTATGTGACAGTTCCCTCAGCTAATGATGAGAGCAAAACCGCACCCGATGTCCCCTGTGCCATTGCCGTTGTGCCGTTCTCAGACCAGCCGCGGATAAGCTCGAAGTTCCCATTGTGATAACGAAAGACTATGGTGTTTTGTAACAAGATCCAGAGGTGATCGTTTGCATCAACCAAGAGTGTTCGTACAGGACCAATCAGCATTTGATCAGGGTGGGCCCGCTCGACTTGATGAAAGTTCAAACCATCGAATCGAACTAGACCTTTATCTGTTCCAATCCAGAGATAGCCATCGGAAGTCTGTGCGATTGCCGTTATAGATCCGCCCGGAAAACCTCTCTCAGTTCCCCACGAGTCGTGGAGATATTGCGACACGGTCCGGGTGGGATCGACCGCAGACGCCGAAACAGCGCAAAGAACCACGAGTCCGGCAATGGCACACCTGAGTAGCCAGCGTCTTCCAAAAGCGTGCTCAAGGAAGATATTCAAACTTCTCAATCACAACCTCGCTTGGCTTCTCGAGAGGGTTTGTATCGCTCGCAACGACGAAAAATATCAGACGGGGTATTGCCTTACCCGGGTCCGGTATGCCAGATGTGAATTCATGTTCAGAAACGAGTTGCGCTCCGGCACCTGCAGACCTTCCGCGAAAGGTTTTGAAAGTTGCATGTCCAGATTCCCAGCGCAGGACATAGGTCAAGGTGCCTGAGGGCGCTGCAAAGGCGAACAGATTTCCAGGAACGTATAACGGTTGAATTGCATATCGTGCATTGTTCTTATTCGCAGTGTCACGCCTGCCACCGACCTCTATGTCCATCTCGCGAAAGTGCTGATCGGTAGCCCATTCGTCGAAGGTAAACATACTGAAGACGGCTGCGGGTTCTAAGTGAGAAGTATCACGTACTGTTACCGAATACGTGCCGTACCCGAGACTGCGCTTTAAGAATATTTCTGCACACGACCACCTGTCCGACTTCTTCTTGATCTGCATATGGAGCGCCCCGCTCGCATCGGTCCATGCATTTTCAGCGCCGTAGAGGTTGTTCGTGCCTCCCTTGACACTTGCAATCATGCGAACACCCCAATCATAGCCGCTGAATTTAAGCGATCCGGTCGGGTTAAGTTGCGGCGCTCCAGCGCCCTTCACAATTGTCACGAGGGCAACGGCACCGCCCTGGGTCGGTGCAGTATCCATCACGGGCGGCGGACTGTAATCCTGCTCCACCAGTAGCGCAGCATACTCAAATCCCAGATGAGTTTCCGTGCTCCACGTCGAGTCCGCTTTGATGGGAATGAAGGCATGGTCGGGCCAGGGCTGCACCCACCACGACCCAGCGTGTGCATAAATAACAATCTGCTGTCTTGGTCGAGCATTTCTTACCCGTCCAGAGATCGTGTCGACTCTTTCTCGTCCACCCTCCGCTGCGGGCGGAATATGAGTGAACTCGATTGAAGGTGCGGAATTGGCTTTATGCGACTGGCAACTATTCAGCGCAATGCAGAAAACCAGCAGCAACGATCGCTGCCAAAAAACCGGGACCAACTGTCGCCGTTGCATGTGACCCCCTATCAGACTGCCGGATGCGGGAGGTGAGAGAATCCTGCAGAGTGCTTGGACGGAATCTTACCGCACAGATCCCCGGAGCGCACCTTCAACGAGGTTCGACCACTGGCTTTCAGTGACCTAATTAATCCTGTCACAGTGGATTTCGAACCGTGAAACACGCTACTTACTACTTGTGATTAATAGAGCGAACACGACAGGGAGATATGCGATCGATGCAAGCAGCAATCGCCTTGCGTGTTGATTCGACTTTTGCAGAGCGAGGACAGATGCGTGGTAAAGGAAAATGGATCCCGCGAACAGAGCTCCCAAAGCGTAGATTGCATTCGCGTGTCCGGAAAAGGCTGGGAACAGGGTTAACGGGATAAGAACAAGAAGCGGTAGGAGAGTCATCCAATTGACAAACACGCATCGTCTATCTGCTGATGGCAACATACTGTAGCCGGCTCTTTGGTAGTCATTGCGATACATCCATGCAATCGCCATGAAGTGGGGGAATTGCCACAAAAACACAATGCCGAAAAGAAGCCATGCTTCTGAACTCAGATGCCCCGAAGCGCCTGCCCAGCCGATCAATGGCGGCATCGCTCCGGGGATTGCCCCGACGAGCATACATGCTGGCGATTTTCGCTTGAGCGGAGTGTAGATCAAGAGATAAGCAGAAACGGTGAACATCGCCAGTGCGCTTGCGAGGAGATTCACCCAAACCGCCAGGAAAATGATGCCAAGCGAGGCCAGGGTGATCCCAAGTGCAAGGCCGATGGAAACCTTCAGGCGGCCTGCAGCGAGTGGACGATGTGCGGTGCGCCGCATCTGTGCGTCGAAGCGCCGTTCGATGTACTGATTCAGCGTCCCGGTGCCGCTCGCTACCAGAAGTGTACCGACGAGTGTGCACGCCAAGTGAGAGAAAGGAAAATGGCCCGGTTGATGTGAGTGACCCAAATAGAAACCCGTGAAGGTCGTCAGCGCGATCAGGAAATTTACTTCCGGTTTGGTGAGCGTCCAGCAGTCCGAGATTGTGGCGTAAAGGCGCACAGCAAACGTGAGTCCTTTGCCCGAGGCTCGCGCGCTTCCCGCGAGACCGGGATGTCTGTCATCGAGAATGAATTGCGCCGCGGCCCTTTTTTCCAGCATGAGTGCTCCCATGATCTGTCTTGACTGCTACTTTATTAAGACGTTGGCAACGGGCCGGATCTAAGATCATCCACGTGTACCAAGCTATTAGCACTGACCATCCTATTCCTTGGGCGAGTATCATAACTCCTCTTGGTCGGTAGCTCCTAGAAACGGAGTCGGCCGCGAAAGCAATCACATTATTGTGGTAACTGATCCATGCAATCCTCCGGGAAGTTACAAATCTTCTCTCTGTGGACCATGGCGCGGTCTGTAGAATCCCACCACTACCGAGAAAACATTGGGACAGCATCGCGGCCATTCATACCTCTGCGGCCCGATGAAGAGCTTGACTCCCGCTTCCTCAATGTCGATACCTACCTCAGAAGCTTGGTGCAGATCGAGGATCGGAAGAACGTCGTCGATAGCGTAGTGTTTGCCGGTAATGCCATACATGGCCTCAACCTCCATGGCTTTGCTCTTTTCGACTGAGACGCGGGTGGCAATCAGACATATTGCAGAATGGAACCTCTTACCTCAGCACAGAACGATGCTATCGCTGGAGCAGACACTAGAAAATTACATGTTCCTGCTAGTAGTGGGCTTCGCTGTACCCATCATCTCCAGTCGACACGTGCTACTGATCGGGGCCAGAGAGTATAGATCGACTTTGTGACGTCGCAACAGAGAATCCCATTGGGCAATCAGCATTGGATTGTCACGATGTTTTCCATTGCTGTGGAGAGGATGATGTGCCGCAAGCGCCAGAAAGGGCGTAGATCGCCACTTTTCGAGTTCGTGCTTGAGCCAGCGTTGCTGCTCATCGTGTTGCTGCCTGGTGAGCACAAAGCCTCATGGCAAGAGTCAGCATAACTAGTTGTCGATACGGTTAATAGGAAGATGTAATGTTTTGGGCTTAGGTTCAGCGGTAACATCGCCGTGTGCTGAGAGAGTTCAAGCAGTCAATGGATGGCCGTCACCTTTATCGCCGAGATCGCAGCGGGAGTTGTTGGAGTTAGCAGAGAGCCTCCATCAGCTCTCCCGGCCTGCAGCTCGTTGTCACGTGCGCTGTTGAATGCGATAAGGACAGGTATTGGAGATTTAACGTGAGTAGATTTCGCTGGTTTCACAAGAGAGAGAGCGATCAAGGCAACTACGCCAGCAAGGAAGAGTTCACCATCCTGTTCGAATCCGAACGAATGGCCTTACAAAGGCTAGCCTTATTGCTCACTGCGAACTCGGAAGCCGCAAAGCGATGCTTGATTTACGCCTTTCAAGAATGTATTGCAAGTAGTTCAGTTTCCAAGGAATGGGTACTCAGTTGGACACGTCGCATGGTTATTCGCAACGCCATCAGCCTCGTGATGAACCCCGGAGGTCAGTCGTTAGTCAACACGAATGACGACGTAGAGCAGGGGTTAATCGAATTCTCCCCAGATGACTCGCCAGGCGCAATTGCAACGTCTGAACCAATTCTTGACCTTCCTGAGCTTGATCGGTTTGTCTTTGTCATTTGTGTACTCGAACGTTATTCGACACATGATTGCGCATTGCTGCTAGGCAAGCCACCTGGAGAGGTAAACGAGGTGCGACATCGGGTCGGCAATCAAGTCGGACAAATCGATGAACGCGGCAATAGCCCACAACGTCTAGCGATGAGTTAGAACGCCCTGTCTGCGGCGGAGGAGGAAAATGAGGATCAGTCTCCACAATCCTAATGAGGCGAATGTTCTATCGACTCGAGTACCTTGCAAAGAGGATCTCACAAACGCAGAACTTAAAGCCGACACTTCCCTTGGTTCACAACAGTTATCACAATCGAGCCTGCGCGGGGACAGTTTCGAGTGCGGTCACTCTGAAGTCTCAGACGATGATTTGATCGCCGGAGCACAAGCTGGAGATCAGCAGGCATTTGTGGAACTGTGTAGGCGGCATTCTTCCATAGTGAAGAACAAGATACTCCGCATCGTTCGGAACCAAGAGGACACAGAAGACGCACTTCAGGACACTTTATTGCGGGCCTATACGCACTTGACCTCCTTTCGTCGGTCCTGCAAATTCTCAACCTGGCTCACAACTATCGGAGTGAATTCGGCATTGATGATTATGAGGAAACGAAAGGTTCGCAGAGAAACCTACGCGAATATGAGCAGTGTGGACACGGGAATAGCGGAACTACAAGAGCCCGTAGACCGATCGCCTGGACCTGAAGGGATTTATCTCAAACAACAGACTATTCTTCTTGTGAGGCGAGAAGTTGAGAAGCTGCACCCGAGCCTGCGCTGCGTTGTCAACCACTATTACGGATCCGAATGTTTGTTGGAAGAAACAGCGATCGCGCATGAGATCACTTTGGCCGCAGCAAAGTCTCGTCTTCTGCGAGGGCGAGTCAGGTTACGTTCCTCGCTTGCGAGATATGGAATCTCGTAGTTCTGCAATTGAGTTCGACCGTTGATCCGACGCACGATCTCAATTGCTCAGGTGTTCGGTTGAGGGCCTCACCAGGAACTTCCACAATGCCGAGATTTCTGCTCAGTGGGCTCAAACGGAGCCCACCGAAGAGAGCCGGCATCCGTATCGAACAGGGTTTGAGATCGCAATCCGGGTCTTGGGCCCAGGCCTTACACCGCAATCATGTTCTGAGGCTATTCCATATTTATGTAATGCCCTGCTGTCGAGGTAAACGCATTCTGGCGTTGGGTTTGTGGGTATAATGCCTAACGTCAGGAACCTTGCAAGGCACGTCCCGATTGCACCGTTATCGCAAGGCCGCAGATCGTATGGTGGGTGCTTATTCCACAGGAGGTATTCATGGAACCGACGAGTGAGCTTGTTTATATCGTGGACGATGAGGCTAACGTCGGAGATGCGTTGTCTACGCTGCTGCGGGCTAACGGCAAGCGCGTGCAACTCTTCACGTCTGGACAAGACTTCCTTGATTTTGCCCGCCGAGACTCTTGCGCCTGCCTCATTCTCGATCTCAAGATGCCTGGATTGGGTGGCTTGGAAGTGCAGAAGCTGATTTCGGCAAGGACTTCGATTCCGGTGATCTTTCTCACCGGGCGAGGCGACATCCCATCAACCGTGAGAGCGATGAAGGGAGGAGCTGTCGATTTTCTCACCAAACCGGTTGATGAAGAAGCGCTCATCGCTTCAGTTGAGCGAGCCTTGCGACAAGATCGTGAGAGCCGCCAAGAGGCAGTGGAGCATGCCAAGTTAGTTGCTCGATATGAATCATTGACACCGCGCGAACGAGAGGTCCTTCCACTTTTGGCAAGCGGTTTGCTGAACAAGCAGGCAGCCTTCGAGTTGGGGATCACCGAATACACCGTCCAAATCCATCGTGGGCACATTATGCGAAAGATGGAGGCCGACTCTTTTGCGACATTGATCAAGCTTGCGGGCAAGCTGAAGCTCGAAACGACCAGCGCATCTAACGGGAACACGTAAGACAATGTCTTTGCAAGATTCGGTAGAGTCTATAGAGATGACTCGGGGGGAGTCCCATGGACGTGCAGGCGTGTACGATCGCGGTTATAGATGACGATCTCCGAGTTCTTGAATCGCTCGTCAATCTCTTGGCTTCATTTGGATACCATGCGGAGAGCTTCCAATCCGCAGAACAATTTCTCACATCCGGTACCCTTTCCCGAACGAGTTGCATCGTCACGGACGTAGAGATGCGGCAAATGAGCGGTCTCAGCCTTCTGCAATATTTGAAAAGCAGCAACTGTACCGTCCCCGTAATCATCATTACGGGAAAGCCGTCGGCACGGTCGGAGGCGTTTTATCTGGAGAGCGGTGCTGTAGGCTTCTTCAGAAAGCCGGTAGACGGAGATGCTCTAGTCGAATTGATTGCTTCAGTCTGTGTCTAAATTGAGCTTGCCCTCTGGCTCGCTGGTACCGTAATCTCAATCGGATTGCTGGAGATATGGATCACCGCGGCACCGCGGGTTGACGCTGCTCTCTTTTGCGGCTCACCTCGAGGTCGCGTTGGCCTTTCTGCCCTTGACATTTTCGGGCTGGAGAATGATAAGAAGTGGGCTCTCCCGGCTCTCTGGACGGTTTACCATGTCCACCATGGCGAAAAGCGACCCAATCCTGGTTGAGGATCAGAGCCTAAATCTTCGTCAGATTATCGACTCGGTCCCTGCGCTGATTCACACCGCCCGACCAGATGGCTACCTTGATTTCTTCAATAAGGGGTGGCTCGACTTCCTAGGGCAACCGCTTGAGAAACTGTTGGGATGGCAATGGACTTCCTTTATTCATCCGGAAGATGTCGAAGCTTTTGTACAGAGGTGGCGGGAGTCGATCGCCACAGGAGAGGGTTTTGAGGGTACGGCGCGAGTGCGGCGGGCTGATGGGGAATATCGCTGGATGCTGCACTACAAACTTGCGATGCGCGGCGAAAATGGAAGAATTATCAAGTGGCATGGTTCGAGTATCGATATCGATGACCGGAAGCGGGTCGAAGAGCAACTCGTAAAGAGCGCCCAGAAGTTGCAGAGGAGCGAAGCCTACCTGGCCGAAGCGCAAAGGTTGAGTCACACAGGCAGCTTCGGGTGGAATCCTGATACGGGGGAGATTGTCTGGTCAGACGAAACCTATCGCATCTTCGATTACGACAGCACATTAAAGCCAACACTAGATTCAGTGGTTCAGCGCGTACATCCCGATGACAGAACTCTCGTACAACAGGTCATTGGTCGCGCGTCCCAGACTGGCACTGGCTTCGAACATGAGTATCGCTTGCTGCTGGCGGACGGGCGAGTCAAGCACGTCCACGCGATAGCTCACGTTTTAGAGGATGGATCTGGCAATCGCGAGTTTATAGGGGCGGTGACCGACATCACCGAGCGCAAGACGGCGGAAGAGAAGATCCTGTGCAACGAGAGAGAGCTTCGGACCTTCATCGATGTAATGCCCGCCTACGTGGGGACCTGCTTGCCCGATGGAACCGCTGATTTTCTGAGCCACAGCTGGTTGGAGTACTCCGGCCAGACCAGAGAAGAGGCGATGGGACGGGGCTGGGCGGGTGCGCTCCATCCTGACGATGCCGACCGAGTGTTGGCAAACTGGCAGGCGGGATTGGAATCAGGAGAGCCTGTTGAGATGGAGTTTCGTTGCCGGCGGGCGGACGGAACCTATCGCTGGTTCCTGGATCGCAATCTCCCTCTCCGCAATGATGAAGGGAAAATCATTAAGTGGTACGGGATTCTTTTTGATATCGACGTATTGAAGGAGACTGAAAGCGCTCTTCAAACGCGAGAGCAGCAGCTGCTTGGCATTATCGAAACAATCCCCTCAATGCTTTGGTCATTGTGGCCGAACGGAGAACCAAGTCATCTCTCTAAAAGATTCCTCGAATATTTTGGGGCTCCCTTCGAAGAATTCGTTAATGGGGGATGGGTGAGAATCATTCATCCCGATGATCAAGAGGAGACTGGGAAGCTATTCGCCCGTGCACTCCAAACTGGAGAACTATTCAACGTAATAAACCGCTGGCGACGCGCAGATGGAGAGTACCGATGGCATCACACGATGGGCGAGCCTTTGCGTGATCCCGACGGCAAGATCATTCAGTGGTACGGACTCTCGATGGACATCGATGAGCAGAAGCGAGCAGAGGAAACAGTCCGGAGGAACGAGAGAGAGCTTCAGACCCTCATTGATGTAATGCCCGCAATCGTAGGGATCTCTTCGCCCGACGGAAAATTGGGTTTTCTGAGCCAGAGTTGGTTGGACTATTCCGGTCAGACGACAGAAGAGGCGCTGGGAGGGGGCTGGGCGAGTGTGATCCATCCCGACGACATCGATCGGGTGTTGGCAAACCGGCAGGCAGGATTGGCCTCAGGAGAACCTGTTGAGCAGGAGCTACGCTGCCGTGGCGCCGACGGAGTCTACCACTGGTTCTTGAACCGTAGCCTGCCTCTTCGAGATGACGAAGGGAAGATCGTTAAATGGTACGGGTTTCTCTTCGATATCGACGTTTTGAAGAGGACTCAAAGTGCTCTTCAGATGCGAGAGCATGAACTTCTTGGCATCATCGAAACCATTCCTGCAATGCTTTGGGCATTGTCGCCGACCGGAGAACCAACTTATCTCTCTCAGAGATTTCTTGAATATCGTGGGGCTTCCGTTGAACAGTACGCTAATCGCGGGTGGGAGAATTTCATTCATCCTCATGATCGAGAGGCGAACGCGAAGGCATTCTTCCGGTCAATCGAAACTGGAGAGTCTTTCAACGTAATACAGCGCTATCGACGCGCGGATGGAGAGTTCCGTTGGAATCACGTAAGAGGCGAGCCTTTGCGTGATCCCGAAGGCAAGATCATTCAGTGGTACGGTCTCTCGATGGACATCGATGATCGGAAACAAGTAGAAGATCACCTTCGCGAAACGCGTGACAAGCTCGCGAAAGCTTCCCGGTTGGCGACCGTCGCAGAACTCGCAGCTTCGATCGCTCACGAACTGAACCAGCCGCTCACGTCGATCCTTGCAAACGCACAGGCGGCGAAGAGGTGGTTGAATGCTGTTTCGCCGAATGTAACGGAGGTAGCTTCGTCGATTGAACGGACTATACGAGATGCCCGTACGGCTGACGAAACGATGCAACATATTCGAGCACTCTTCAAGCAGGAGTCCTTAGTGAAGAAAGATGTCAAGCTTCCGGACATTCTCAATGAAGTTGTCCGAGTTGTGCAGGAGGACCCCAAGAAACGCGCCGTACGTGTCGAGTGCCACTTCGAAGAGTGTCTCCCTGCGATTCCTGTCGATCAGATTCAGATCCAGCAAGTCTTCATTAATCTGATCGTGAACGCTATCGAAGCGTTGGAGGGACAACAAGTGCCCCCTCAGGTAACACTCCGAGCGGCTGTTACAGATCCAGACAGGATGCTTGTCCAAGTGATCGATAACGGGCCGGGAGTCCATGATCCGGAGCAGATCTTTGACGCCTTTATGACCACAAAGAAGAATGGCATGGGCATAGGCTTGGCCGTATCACGCTCCATAGTTGAAGCGCATGGGGGGCGGCTTTGGGCTGAGAATAACAGAGCTGGCGGTGCAACTTTCAACGTGGCTCTACCGCTATCTCATGCGAGTCCCACGACAGCTCAAACCCAGTTATATGCATGAGCCGATCTGCCAGATTGGCTGTCCACAACATTACCAGCGACGAGCAGATGGCATGTGTAGGTGGCATCTGAGCCGCGCAGTGCGCTTTCGTCACGACCGCGAAAAACGGATGGGCATCGGGCTCTCGATCTCACTTTTGATCGTCAGAGCTCACGGCGGGTAACTCCGACGGAAAATAACTTGGACTATAGAGCTAAATTGAATCTCTTACTTAGTACGCCAGAGCCAACGGCGGCAAGCGATTGACCTAATTTAAAAAATGTTGTGAAGTTACTCGATCCGAAGCGTGTGTTGAATGCAGCTATTTCGTCCTTGATCGAGACCGAGCATTCACGGCGTTCCGAAGACGCGGTACTCTTCACAGCGACCGTGTAGATCATTCGTTATGCGGAAAACTATTCCGCGTTACTAGGAACATGTAATAGCGACTCCATCAACGCTTGGATAGTATGAGCATGTTTGATGATCGAGACCGCGAGTGATCGGGGATCGGATGAGTAGTTGGAAAATTGCCGAAAATGGAGAGCGTTCGTCGCAGGGTCTCGTCCAGACTCTGCGGAGTACACTGACCCCTCTCAAATCGGTCATGAACATCCGATCATCGAGAACATCGATCGCGAGTCGAGTCCTCCATTAAAGGTGAAGCGATATTAGTCTCGACCCAACGACGAACCTCGCGGTGTACAAGTGGTTGCTTGCTGCACGCGGACTTGACCGGCTTAACTTACGCAGATTGCTCCTTAGCAGTCAGTATGATTTGCAGTCGCAATCTGATGCCACAACGAAAGAGAAGAACCCTGGAGGAATCCATGCCCGAAGCACACAGTCAGGAAACAAGGAAGCCAAAGGTACTACCGAAGCCGAACAGCGATTTCTACCAGACCTTTCAGATGTTGTCTGAAGCTGAGCAGGAGAAGGTCAACAAGGTCCGCGAGTTCATGCAGACCTCCGTCGCGCCCATCATCAACGATTTCTGGGCGAGGGATGAGTTCCCGTTCGACCTTGTCCCAGGTATCCGTGACCTTCAGATTGCAGGGCTTGGTTTTGAGGGCTATGACTGCGCCGGTGGGAGCAACCTGCTGGGCTGCTACGTTGCGATGGAGATCGCGAAGGTTGACTGCTCGTTGGCCACGTTCTACGGCGTCCACAGCGGGCTCGCGATGGGATCCATCTATCTGTGTGGGTCAGAAGAGCAGAAGAAAAAATGGTTGCCGCCGATGGCGCGCCTCGAAAAGATCGGATCCTTCGGTCTGACGGAGCCTCTGGTGGGCTCTGGCGCCTCCGGTGGTCTCTTGACTAGTGCTCGGCGGGAGGGTGACACGTGGATCCTGAACGGTCAGAAGAAGTGGATCGGTAATTCGACTTGGGGAGACGTCACGATCATCTGGGCGCGCGATGTGGCAGACGGCCAAGTGAAGGGCTTCATCGTCGAGAACAAGAGCCCTGGCTTCAAGGTTGAGAAGATCCAGCACAAGATGGCGCTGCGAGTTGTGCAGAATGGACTGATCACTCTTGAGAACTGCAAGGTGTCTGAAGAGAACCGCCTGCAGAACGACACCTCCTTCCGCGACACTGCCCGCGTACTTCGAATGACCCGTGGCTTCGTCGCATGGGAGGCTGTCGGATGCCAGATGGGCGCCTATGAAAATGCATTGCTGTACGCACAGCAACGCGAACAGTTCGGCAAGCCAATCGCTTCATTCCAACTCATCCAGGATCTGCTCGTAAAGATGGTTGGAAACATCACCGCCTGTCAGTGCATGGTAATACGGCTTTCCCAGTTGCAGGACCAGGGCAAGCTGGCGGACGAACATGCTTCCCTTGCCAAGGCCTTCTGCACAGTCAAAATGCGCGAAACGGTTGGATATGCCAGAGAGCTTCTTGGAGCCAATGGAATCCTTCTTGACTACAATATTGGCCGTTTCTTTGCCGACTCCGAAGCGATCTACTCCTACGAGGGAACGCGTGAAATGAATACACTCATCGTTGGCCGCGCCATCTCGGGCTTCAGCGCATTCATTTAGTCAGATCCCGTCTGTCGTTAGCGAGTGAGAGGCTTCGATGATTTACACCCATTCTGTTGGTCGCGCCCTGCAGTACTTCCCGCAGCACACAGCTCTGCTGCGGGATGGGCACGCAGTGACATTTCGCGAACTTGACGTCAGAGTGAGAAGGATCGCCGCAGCGCTTCGGCGTCGCGGTCTTCTGGGTGGAGATCGTCTGGCCCTCCTGATGCCAAATGGGCCGGACTACATCGAACTCATCTATGCCTGCAGCCTGTTGGGCGCTATCGCAGTTCCCATCAACACGCGTTATGCGGGTGCCGAGATCGATCGACTGCTGGAGGATTCGCAACCACGAGGCCTCATTCGGCATTCGAAGTTTTCCGTTCCGACTGCGCGACCCGATTGGGAACACGTGATCGATCTCGCGGCTCTCGATGACGCCGAAGAAGAGCTATACGCCGGAGAGTTTTACGATCCCGACGCAATCCTCGTTCTCCTATACACGAGTGGAACCACAGGACAGTCCAAGGGGGCCGCGCTTACACACGCGAACATCTTCTCAAACATTCACGATCTCAACTATTGGCTGTCGTATACGGAAAAAGCGGTCTTTCTTCATGCATCGCCGATCTTCCATATTGCCGATTTTCCGGCGATGTTCGCGGCCCCGGTCTTCGGCGCGGTACAGGTGACTTTACCGCACTTTGATCCCGCATCGTTCTGCGCATCCGTTCAGGTAAACGGAGTGACACACACGGTGGTGGTCCCATCGATGATCAATGTGCTTTGTCAATTTGAAGAGCTTCATGCGTACAACCTGGAGTCTCTGGAGGTGCTGGCATATGGCGGCTCGCCGATCGCACCATCGCTTGTACGGGACATACGCAGACTCTTGCCGAGGGCAAAGTTGCTTCAGGTCTATGGATTAAGCGAAGCCGGCTTTCTGACTGGTTTAACCGATGCCGAGCACACCGAAGACAGACTAACGTCTTGCGGACGCACTTGCCCCGGCATCGATCTGAGAGTCGTAAAGGCAAATGGAGAACCGGCGACTTCTGGCGAACTAGGCAATCTCGTGGCCCGCGGTCCAGGCATCATGCTGTGTTATTGGCACGACCTTGAAGAAAACCTGCCGGGTGATGAATCCGCGACCAGTGAAACCTCAGAAGCATTGCTGGGAGGGTTCTTTCACACCGGAGACGTCGGATTTCAGGACGAAGACGGCTACTTCTACATCGTCGATCGTGCGAAAGAGATGATCGTGAGCGGTGGAGAGAATGTCTACTCCGGTGAAGTCGAAGCGGCCATCTATGAGATCCCCCAGGTCAAGGAAGCTGCAGTGTTTGGCATCCCAGATGAGAAATGGGGTGAACTGGTGGCTGCAGTCATTGTTCTGCGTCCGGGAGCTGACTTGTCTGCTGAAGAAGTCCAACAGCACTGCAAAACGAGGATCGCTTCTTACAAGGTCCCTCGGC
>Ga0206975_1021_pt1 | contig 50264 bp, 42 predicted proteins | sample Alteio_BWOrgHeat_81_FD_152919 | JGI IMG/M metagenome (GOLD analysis project Ga0206975, IMG submission 152919) | Enriched cells from forest soil in Barre Woods Harvard Forest LTER site, Petersham, Massachusetts, United States -... | ecosystem: Environmental > Terrestrial > Soil > Temperate forest >... | reverse complement strand
TGTCGGGGGTGCTGAGGCGGTCGATGCGACGTTCGCTGATGCTAGCAAGGTCGGTGAGAGCGATGGCGGCGTAGTCGAAGGCATAGGAGAGCGGCGCGCCGTGGAAGTTGCCGCCGGAGATCACCTGCGGTGGGGCGGACTGCTGGTCAGTGCCCGCACTTAGGAAGACAAGCGGGTTGTCAGTTGCTGAGCCGGATTCTGTTTCAAGGATCTGGGTGACGTGGTCGAGAACTCCGCGGACTGCGCCGTGGACCTGGGGCATGCAGCGGAGGCAGTAAGCATCCTGCACGCGAGGATCGTTGGTGCGATGCGAGTCGCGTATTTCGCTGTTCTCAAGAAGAGCTATCAGGTTCGCGGCGGAGGCGATTTGGCCCGGATGCGGCCGCGCCTGATGAATACGGGGATCGAAGGCAGCGGGCGTGCCCATGAGGGCTTCGAGACTCATGGCTCCGGCCAGATCGGCGAGGGCAGCGAGACGGCTTCGCCTTCACCGATGAGGACGAGGGCGAGGTGGGCGAGTGGAGCGAGATCTCCGCTGGCGCCCACTGAGCCTTTTGCGGGGATGATGGGATGGACGCCTGCGTTGAGCATGTCAGTGAGGAGTTGCAGCAGCTCTGGACGTACACCACTGAAGCCCTTAGCAAGGACATTGGCGCGAAGGAGCAGCATGGCGCGTGTTTCGGATTCAGAGAGCGGGTCCCCGAGGCCGCAGGCATGGCTCCGAACGAGATTGGTCTGAAGCTGGGCAAGGTGCTCCGCGGGGATGCGCACGTCGGCGAGCTTGCCGAAGCCCGTGTTGACGCCGTAAACGGTTTGGCCTGTTTCGAGAATCGACTCGATGACATGGCGGCTACGGGTTACGCGGGAAATCGCTTCGGGGGCTATCGCGATGAGGCGATGATGAGCTGAGACGGCTTCGATTTCGGAGAGGGTAAGCGGGTTGCCATCCAGGACGATCGCCGCCGGTTTTGTTTCAGAATCCATGTAATGGATGGTAGGCGGTTGGCGGCGCATGGTACAGGTGGGTTACTCGGCACTGATCGGCTGTGCTAGCCGAATCCACTATACTTGCGCATTATGGCAATCGATTCCACGGCTCACGGCCCAGGTTACCTGATGGACAGCTTCGGAAGGAGCCTGTTGAAAGAGCTGCAGGAGAATGCGCGCCTCTCGGTGGCGGAACTGGCGCGCCGTGTCGGGCTTTCTCCCACAGCGACGGCCGAGCGCATGAAGCAGATGGAAGAAGTGGGCATCGTGCGCGGGTACACGATCGAGATGGACCGCGAAGCCCTCGGCCTTGAGGTGCTGGCATTCATTCGGATGACCTGCGACGGGCAGCACTACTACCGACTGACGGAGTTTGTGGAGACTTTGGAAGAGGTGCGGGAATGCCACCATCTGACGGGCGGCGATGCTTTTTTGCTGAAGGTGACGACGACTTCGATAGCCGGGCTGGAGGCGTTGATTGAGGCGCTGCTGCCGTACGGCAATCCGGTGACGAGCGTAGTGATGTCGACGCCGATCGAGCGGCGGAAGTATGCAGTGACGGGAAAGCTGACGTCTGCCCCTGCCGCGAAAAAACGTGTACCGTGGGGCGGACGGCGGTAATTCCAAGCTTGTTCTTGATGCATTCATAACGGAATATTCGCTGTCAAAGCGTCGTGTTTTTATTTTTTACTATACAACGTATAGCTAAGGAGTATACAGTGTATACCTATGAGTGCGACGATCACTTCCGAGTCCATTGCTGCTATTGCACTGGAGCTACTTGAAAAAGATGGTCCTGCAGCCGTGACGATGCGCCGGATTGCCGACGCGGTGGGTGTTACACCGATGGCGATCTACCATCACTTTGCGAACAAGGAAGCGCTGTTGAACTTCGTAACAGATCGGGAGTTCGCGAAGTTTGCAGGAAATGTAAAGAGTCCGCACGCGCGGGCCAGCGTGGAGACGCAGCTGATCCAGGTGATGGAATCGTATGTCGACTATGCGCTGAAGCGGCCGCGGGTGTTTGCGTATATCTTTGCCGAGCCCAGGCCGGGAGCGCGCGTCTTTCCTGAGGACTTTCGTGCGCGGCGGTCCCCTTCTCTCAACCCTGTAGCGGATCTGATTACTCAGGGAATAGAGAGCGGGATGCTCCGCAGGGAAGATGTGTGGGAACTGGCTCTGGAGATGTGGGCGCATGTGCATGGGTATGTGGCGCTCTACCAGGGCGGCCGGATTGCGTTAGACGAAGAAGAATTTCGCGGGCTCATAAGGCGCTCGGTCAGGAGGTTGATTCGTGGACTCAAAAAGTAATGGCTGGTGGATGGTGGCTGCCGCTGCGTTCGCAGGTGGTGGGGCGTGGATGCTGGGAACGGGGTTGCATCCGTGGTGGGTGTTGACGTGGTTCGCGCCATTGCCGGCGCTGTTGATCGCTCCGCGAGTTAATCGAATGCAGGCGTGGATTGCGGCGTTTGCCGGTTATGCTCTTGGCGCGTTGAATATGTGGAACTATATGCACAAAGTCGTCCCGATTTTGGTGGTGGGGATTGCTAGCGTGGTCGGGCCGGCACTGCTGTTTACTGCTTGCGTAGGCATGTTTCGCGCGCGGGTGGTGAAGGGACAGTTAGCGAGCGCAGTGCTTATTACCCCTTCACTGTGGGTCGGTGTGATGTATCTCTACGAGTATTGGTCGCCGCATAGCACGTTCGGCGATCTGGCCTATACGCAGATGGATTTTCTTCCAGTGCTGCAGGTGGTTTCTGTAACCGGCATCTTCAGCATTTCGTTTTTGCTGCTGCTGCTGCCTGCTGCAGTTGCAGCGATATGCGCCCCGGGCCAGGACCGAGGGCAAAAGACAAGGGTTGCTCTGGTTGTTGCATTGTTGTTTGCTGCGGTTATGGGGTTCGGAACATGGCGGCTGATGACGGCGCCTGCAACGCCGCGTGTGACAGTGGGACTGATTGATTCTGACGCGCGTATTTATGCGAAGGGCGACGCAGCGGTGACGCTGATTCGCGGATATGCTTCGCAATTGCCGGTGCTTGCAGCGCAGGGCGCGCAGGTGGTGGTGATTCCGGAGAAGATTGGCGGCTTTGGCGTAGAAGAGATTACTGCTACCGACGCAATATTGGGCAAGGCAGCACAGGCAAATCATCTCGACATTGTGGTGGGAGTTGAGAGGCTTCCTAACTTCAACGAGGCTCGGTATTACTCGAGCGATGGGGTATTGGCGGCGACTTACGAGAAGCATCACATGCTACCTCCATTTGAGAGTTACATGGCGGTGGGAACGAGGCGCACACTGCTGACTAAGCCGGGGGGGACTTATGGGTTGGAGATATGCAAGGATATGGATTTTCCGCGGCTCTCGCGTGAGTATGGCGAGGATGGCACGCGGTTGATGCTGGTGCCGGCGTGGGACTTTGTGACGGATGGGTGGCTGCACGGGCGGATGGCGATTCTACGCGGGGTTGAGAGCGGGTTCAGTATCGCGCGCGCGGCCAAGGAGGGATATCTTACGGTCTCCGACGATCGCGGGCGTGTTGTGAGCGAGACCGTCACGACGAAGGATGGTTTGGCGTATGTGGTTGCGAGTGTGCCGATGGGTACTGGGCGTACGTTTTACGCAAGGACTGGCGACTGGTTTGCGTGGGGAAATCTGGTGCTGCTGGGTGTGCTTTTTCTGATTGCCATGAAGCGGCGGACATCTACATCCGCTTGATGAAACGAAGAGCTGTATAAGTTGCGTCGACCGAAGCAACCTTTGTGTCAATGAATCCTTGACTGCGTAGTGTGTTGCGAATGACAGATTCCGGCAATGGAGTTCCTGCGCCTTTGGGATAGACGATCCAGATGGGCGGCTTGCTGCTGTAGGCAGTGGCGCGATGCAGGGCTTGGTCAAGCTCGGCTTGAGTGTGGACACACGCGACGATCAGGCCTGGGATCGTGCTGGAGCGGGTTGCGGCTCCTGCGAGCGCTGAGCTGAGTTCTTCTGAGTCCGATTCGCCAATCAACAAGAGTTGCGAGTCGCTGGAGATGCCGAGCTTAGAAGCAAGTGTTGGTGGGGCCGTGGTCAGCTTTTTGGCCCAACTGCGAGCCTGCGCGGCACCCAATGTCAGGGCTACTTTATCAGCGCCCACGCAGAAGGTCAGATTGTCACCGTCAACAGCGATATCAGTCATCGAGGAGATCGGGATGACGCGACGGAATGCGCCGCGAACGATTAGCTCGGCTGTCTCGAGGAGGACTTTGCACTGGCCCGATTCGCCAGCCCAGATGCATTGGCATTGTGCTTCGCGGCCCATATCAGTCTCCTTTCTGGCAAATGTCACATAGGTATTTATACGAAAAGAATGCACGAAGAACCTTTGTAAGTTTACGAATAATTTTCGAAATCATGCCAGCTCACGAAACGCCGCGAAGCCTCCCGTCACTATTGATCCGGCGAGTACGAAGATCAGTGAGGCGCGAGGATTGTGGGCAAGAGCTTCTGGTTTTTGGCGTTTCCGGTGGTTCTGTAGGTTTCAGTTCCTAGCGATGTGTGTGGTGCTGGCAGGGTTGACGGCACATGTGTCTGGATACCTCCACCGCAACAGATGCATTGAAGCTGAGACGAAGAATTACGGTTGGGGCTGAAAGAGGTGGGACTTTTTTATGGGTGCTGATGCTGGCAGACGATGGGGATCGGGCGATCAACTTGAAGGGTATGTGCGTGACCGGCTCGTGAACTATCCGCACTTCTTCAAGAATCATGAAGGAGACGACCTTCCACTGATGAGCGCAACCATCCCAGGACAATTCAATCGGTCTGGCCACGGTATTGATATCATGGCGCTCGATCAGCGCCGAACGCTCTGGATTATCGAAGTGTCTCGGGGCAGCACTCGAGGAGCCGCGCTTATCAAGCAACTCGGAACGAGGAAGGATGGCAACGCTCAGATGTCTCCTGCGTGGCGAACGCAGAAGAAAGACAAATTCCTCGAACTGCCCAATTCCTACGAGAAGCTGGTCGCGCTATTCGATGTTCAGGGGATGTCAGAGGTTGACGTTCTAAGCCTCTTTGACTCAAAGCTCAATGACCATAGAGTTGCGATTGTCGTTCCGGATGGGTGCCACGTCGAGGGGCTGAATACGGGTGTGAGCTTTGGCCAGGAGATCTACACGTTTTTTGTGAGTGAGGGGATCAGGCTGCACACGCGAGGAAAACGGCGATAGTCCTCGAGTGGCAGGTCTCGATGCTTCCAAATCAGCCGCGATTTTCTGTGTCCGCGGCCCCGCAACCGCAGGCAGGAAGCGAGTTCTCGGCGTCCAGTCCATGCTCCGGATCATTTTGGTTAGTTGTGGCTCCGCCAACGTGCGCAAGCTCATGCACCAGGGTCCGGATCAGTTCTGAGACGTTCGCGTAGTCTTTGAGATCCGGCGCATCTGCGGGAGTATCAGACGGAAAGATCATCAGGTCCGGATGGAGACCGATGTTCGGTCCATCCAGTGTCGTATTTGCCGCAACTACCTTGTCGAAATTAGGTGGAGCGTTATTAAAAATAGTGGCCCGTGAATTCTCCTTTGGCACAAGAAGGTTGACGGTTATCTTGTTGTCCTCCAGGATCTCTCGGAGTGTCTTCTTGGATGGGAGTGATTTGAAGTAGTTATTACAGGCTTTATTTGTCGCGGCTTTTGAGGTGATGAATTTCCATGCCTGATTGATCTTGCCGGTAACTGTGGGTTCCCAATTCTGCATCAGGTCCTGGATCAGGCCTTCACCTTGATTCTTCGACCGCTGGTACTCCTCGAGTTTCTTCCTCAGACCGTCCTTGTCGAGTCCAAACGGGGCGTAACGATAGTTATCTTTGTTTACGGTTGGAGGAGTAGCGGTGAAATTGATGACTGGGGGTTGCATGTCTTTCTTCTTCTGCTTAGGAGAGGCTGCGACCAGCATGCTTTGCAGCATGCGCAGTGGAATTGGCGCGTGACCCTCCTCCGACTCAGAATCATTCGTCGGAGCCAGTGTCGCAGCGTCGTGTACGCCGACGGAGCCTCGGCGATGTTCGGTTTGCGACTTGGTATGCGGATCGGCAGCATCGTTCCAACCCAGGGGCCCAGGTGTGCGTGGAGATAACAAGGGCGAAAACGGGTCGGGTGATTGTGGTCCTGGCGTTCGCGGCACAAGATTCTCCGAGGTCAGACTTTCTCATGCTGCTGGACGGTCGTCTCCCATAAAGTGCGCAGTTAGGTTCGCCCGGCTTCATTGCATGAGTGCGTTCATTTTGCACTTGCCTGCAGCGCTGGGACAACCAAAAAAATCGTGATCTCTGCTGCAGTGGCCCCTAACACCGCAGATGCGCGCCGAAATCGGCGCACACGCGGAATACGCCGTTGTGCATGGTCGGGGATTGACCGTAATGAGGAGTTAGATGGAAGGGACGATCAGCAGCTCTTCGATTGCCGGAGGAGGTACTATCTCGGGGAGTTCACCATGCACATAGCGCCCTTCTGCTACATCGGCGAGGACCCGGTTGGAAGTATCTTCGGTCCGGGTTGAGTTGATATGCAGCTTGCGGACGGCCTGCATGACGGTGGTGGCCAACAAAAAGTGGTTCTCTATCTTGAGTGAAGCGCGGTAGACGAGGTCAGATCGCATCTTTGCCTTTACTTGCGGTTGTGCAGAGTTTGTAACAGAAGCCGGGATCGACTGGCGCGCTATGGAACCTGGGCGGGATGCCGGGAGGTTCCGCGCTGAAAGGCCTATGGGTTGAAGACGGAGGAAATGTGCCCTCTGCTATCAGCATACGCCTATTTGAGCATTCTTTCAGCGAGAACTGTTTAGCCGGAACCAAGCGGCACGGTTGTTTCTAACAGTATAAGTTCGTCACGAACGGGGCTGACGTTTTAGGCTTCTTGCATGGAAATCCACCTGATCGATGGAACGTACGAGCTATTCAGGCACTTCTTTGCCGTGCCGCAGGCGAAGAATTCAGAAGGACGCGAAGTTGGGGCGGTGCGCGGCGTCGTGCAATCGATTCGCGGCATGCTACGCGGCGGGGCCACCCACATCGGGGTGGCGACTGATCATGTGATCGAATCGTTCCGCAATCGGCTGTGGGCCGGATACAAGGACGGATCGGGCGTCGACCCACTACTGCTGGAGCAGTTTCCTCTGTTGGAGGAGGCGCTGAGCGCGTTTGGCATCGTTGTCTGGCCGATGGTGGAGTATGAGGCGGATGACGCGCTGGCGGCTGCTGCGGCCGAGGCTGCTAAGGATGCCAGTGTGGATCGTGTGTTGATCTGCACTCCGGACAAAGACCTGGCGCAGTGCGTGCGCGGCACCCGTGTGGTGCAATTGGACCGACGCAAACAGGTGGTGCGGGATGAGGCCGAGGTGGTAGCGAAGTTTGGCGTGGGACCGAAGTCGATCCCCGACTACCTGGCGCTGGTGGGTGATGCGGCAGATGGGTATCCCGGGCTGAAGGGGTTTGGCGCGAAGTCGACTGCGGCGGTGCTGGCGCGCTTCGGGCACCTGGAGTCGATTCCCAAGGACGAGGCGCTATGGCCGCGGGTTGGGAATGCGGCAGGACTGGCGGAGCTGCTGGTGCGAGAGCGGGAGAAGGCGTTTCTCTTTCGCGACCTTGCGACGCTGAGGACGGAGATTCCGGTTTTTTCTTCGGTTGATGAGCTTCGGTGGACCAAGCCTGCGGAGCAGTGGCCAGCGATGGAAGCGAGGCTCAAGTCGGCGAAGTTGGTGAAACATGCTGAAGCGTGAGAATTAACAATATCGAGTTGAATCAATCTGCCCCTTAATGAATTCGATGCGTTAGACTGCCGCAACGGCACCGGCATGCCAGCCGAGGGTGATGACGGTAATGTCATCTTCCTGGCCGAATTGATGGGCTATAGTGGCGATTTCCGAAGCGGGAAGCTGACTTATCTCCGAGGTGCGATCGAAGCCAAAGAGTTCGCCGGTACGAGAACGGGCTTCGACGACGCCGTCGGAGAGCAGGGTCAGTCGAGCCCTGGCGGGCAGGGTGAAGGTGGATTGACCATAGGTGATGCCGGCAAGGATGCCAAGTGGAAGGCCGGCTTCGACGGGAATTTCCGAGCCGTTGAGGTAGGGTCCCAGATGGCCGGCATTGGCGAGGATGATCTCGCCGTCTGGAGTGAGTACCAGGCAGAGACAGGTTACGAAGCCGGAGTTTTCAGTGCGGAGCAGCACGTGATTTAGGCGCTCCAATGCGGCGGCTGGGCCAATCTCCTCATCTGCCAAGGAGCGGAGCGCGCCGACGGCAACAGCTCCCAGCATCGCGGCCTGGAGGCCTTTTCCGCTGACGTCGCCGATGGCTACAAAGATCGAGCCGTCGGGACGCGGCAGGATCTGGCAGAAGTCCCCGCCAACCTCTTCGGCAGCGCGGTAGGCGATCTCGGTTTTAAGTCCGCCGAGGGCTGGTATGTCGACGGGGACGAGGCGATTTTGGATATCGTGCGCGGCCCTCAGAGCAGCGGAAAGGCGTTGCTGTTCGCGACTGGTGCGGGCGAAGCGGTAGACGAGAACGGCGAGCATACTGAGAAGTGAGACCACACGGCCCAGCTGCTCAAAGTTGATTTCAAATGGTTCGCGAAGCACCAGGATGTGAGTGGGGAGGAAGCGGCGGTCCAGTGAGATGCCCAGGTCCCGCAGGACATAGCTGATATTGGAGTAAACGAGGATCACTCCGTCAATTGCGAAGGGAAAGAACAGGAGCTTTCCGTATAGGTTTCCTGCGCGCCAGCCTCGAATCAAGTACCAGGCGAGCATGAGGTGCATAGTGGTGCCCGCGATGCAGTATCCGAGATCGCCCCACTTGACGCCGATGTAGGACTTGAGGACGAGAATGATGGACAACTCTGCGAATACATTCAGTGCAATTGGCGCAATCGCGGGCTTCCACTTGCCTGGACGGATTGCGTCGACAATGAAGAGCGTCAAGGCGATGCCATCAATCAGGTCGAGAAGAATCTCAAAGTAGGTATAGAGATAAAAACTCCACGCCTGATGTGGGGCGGCCAAGTCGACAACCAAGAAAGCAGCTTCAAAAACCAGATAACAGGCGAACCAGATATAGAAGCGCTCGCGCGTGAGCCAGAAGAGAAGAGCAGCGGCCGCGCCGACGATTAGGATGATGAGATCGACGGTGTACCGACCTCCTTCTGCCAGAAGATTGGCCGCCTTGGTGGTGGCAAATTGATTCAATACTGCGTCCGGGGTGCCGGCGTAGGCGTTGCCATCGATGACGCTGTTGCGCGTACCGGCAACCGTCGGATCCTGCCAGATGCGGAGCGCGACGGTGATTTCTTTTGCGCCGGAGCCGGAGTTGACGGGGAGCGTAAAGACGCGCGCCGCGCCGATTACGTTGTGAGCCGGGCCGGGTGGAAGCGTGCCGACCTGGGCGATCAGTTGGTCGTTGCTGAAGAGCTGATAGCTTTTCTCGATGGCTGGGAGTTCGAGGACCAGGGACTGCGTGTGTGCTGGAGCGCGAAGATGAAAGCGGAACCAAGCTAGCTCAGTCTTTGCGGGATAGCCTTGCGTGGTCCATTCCTGTGTGGGTTGCAGAGTGGGCCAGTTGGAATCGTCAAGGTCTGGGCGCGACCATTGCTGGTCATCTCCGAGATGGAAACGCCAGATGGAATCGACCTGTGCGATGGGAAGCCGCGAGGCGTCAAGATCGAACGATTGCGCACGGGCTGCGGGCAAACAAGCCGTGAAGAGAACGGCTCCGAAAAGCGCAAATATTTGAGATCTTGAAAAGCCGATTCGCATGCCGCCCCAGTCTGCAAGTTTCCCGAATTATAAGCGGAGCGCAGGCGCAAGGTATTCGGGAGGCGGAGATTCCTGTGTTTGCGAGGCTTATCTGAAGTCGGCGAAGGCGGCTAAGAAGAAAGGAGACGCCTTCCGCCCGATTGTCAGGCGGTTATCGTGCTCAGTTTGAGGCGGAGCTGGGTGCTCCCTATCGAGTCTTTCCATATACGCAGGAAGTCACCCAGCCTGTTTTCTGTGTCTGTCTGTATTTACGAATTGCTATTTACGAATGGCTCATTACAGGGATCGGACCTGGAGTTATTCTCTCGGTACGGGATTCAGGCATGGTTTGCTTCCGCCAGGTCCGGATCGTTTCCAAGAGATCGGCCTTGCCAAATTTGGTGAGCTTCGTGAGCGACTCACCTGCCTTTGCGTTCATGGGACGCAGGATGGTGGCTTCATTGACCCCTGGGCGGATGCGCAGGAAGACGGCGTGCTGACGGTTCGGCCCAGGATCGGACGGCAGCGAGGCCATGCGCAATTCGCCATTGGGCTTCATGTGTGGCACTGCGTACACGACGCATCCGCCGTCTTTGAGTAGCTCTCGCACAATATCTTTTACTAACTCAGATTGATTTGCATTGAACTCAACACCATGCACATTCGGCATTGAAGCAACCTCCCTTTTCTTTCCTTTCCAAGGCTATCGATTGATCGATAAGCAAGTTATAAGGCTAACGTTTGTGATTTGTATGACCAGGCAGATGGGCGACGAATGGGAAAGATACCCCGGGGAGGGGGGAGGGGGTGGGTATTTCCCTCCTAAGTACAGTTGATTGTTTAACTTAGACCGCATTTTAGTGTGTATTTGCGCCACTTTTGCGCACTTATTGTGTGCTCAATGCGGCTCTGCAGATGAGTGCGGTTCAGGTGGCGACTGGCGTGTGGAGTTTCTTCTGGAATGATTATGCGCTTTGTTGTGGTAATTGAATGCAATGGAATCGCTGTGCTGCGCACGAATTTAATCTTGCGCTTGAAAACCGATAGGGCGGGCCTTCAGCCCTCTATTGCCCTTGGTTAACTTTACCCAGGGCGATGCCCTGGGCTGGGATAGTGCGCGCCGTTGGCGCTGAAAGGTGGGGATGTGGCGGACTAGTATGGGACCAGGTACGGTGTGTTGGAAGGGTGCAGAGGATGCGAGAGCGGGTGTTGAAGGCTGTGCTGGGAGTGGTTGGAGTGCTCTTCCTGGCTACGACGTATCCGATGGTGGTTTTTGTACGGCAAGAACCTTCGCTGTCTATGATGTTTAGTCTTTATGTAGTGCTTGGCGTCTTTCTACTGCTGGCGATCCGCGATCCGTGGGCGAGCCGCAGCGTGATTGCGTTTACTGCGTGGTCAAGCCTCGCACATGCCGGGTGGATGGGGATGCAGGCGGGGTACCACATGGTTGCGATGGGGGAGATGATCGGCGTGGCTGTGCTGGCGGTTATTGGCGTGACGCTGATTGCGCTCGCGCCTCAGAAGCCGAACGTGAAGTATGCGGTTGTGCGGTAGGGTTCGTGCTGCGCACGAATTTAATCTTGCGCCTCAACACCGATAGGGTGGGCCTTCAGCCCTCTGTCACTCTTGTCTAACTTTACCCAGGGCGATGCCCTGGGCTGGGATAGTGTGCGCCGTTGCCGCTGGAATGCGAGCGTCGCGATGCGCACGAATTTGGTCCCACATCTACCACCCCGGTGCGAGATGTGAGGCACCCTCAGTAGACCTGGGGCACCGGCCCACAAGAGTCCAAGAGCCGTGGAGAGTGTCTGTATAATTGCGCGAGATTAAGACGAGGAAAAAAATGATTTACTTGTGCGAACGCGAAATCGGATTCGACGCGGCTGAAATCGGTTTTCCATCCATTTTAGGATGCCGCGCTATTGTGATTGTAACGAGTGGCGGATTGTTCGGGTATCACCTGAATGGGAATTTGAATGTCAATAAAAAGAACGTATTACTCAATTTTATTAATACGCACCCGCAGGGAACTCCCAGGAGGGCGCTTTATGCTGCATCCACAGGAGCTGGATTGAGGCAGGATCACGATGAACTCAAGGAGTTGGCCTCGAACCTTCACTACACTGGAGCAATTTATTGGGCCAATCTTACCTCTCTAGGCGCGGGCTCGATCTATGCCCACTATGTGGGTATTAATCATGCTACCTGCGGCATTACAGGGCGGACCTGGGACGATGCGACAGACTCCATTCCCGGCAACAAGGGAGCTTATGTGGCCGGCGCCAATCGCGCGATTGCCAATGGCGTAGCGAATACGCAGATGTACACGAACCTGGATCAGACGGGGTTGCGGGCGGTTTATCCGACGAAACTCTAACTTCGGCTATCGAGCTATAAGTCACCGTTGAAACTAGGACGAAGTTGCGGATTTGATTTGATGAATAGGTGGCCCATCCGCTCTATCACGCCTATCGCGCATTCTTATTTCATATCCCTCTGATAATAAACCGACCAAAACATCTGTAATATAAACAGCTTTTGGCGTTGTACCCTCGAACCGTCGATAAACTTCACACACAGCAGGATAAAGTATTTTGTCTATCTCAACCTCTTTGTGGGTCCGACGATCAAAAAATAGAAAATGTGCAGCTTCATCCCGTAATGCGTCGGCCACCTTGCGAGTCTGCGAGAAGGCAAGCTCCAGCAGCACATCAAATTTTCCGTATCCTGTAGTCTTTTCATAGATTTTCCAAAAACCAGCTCTTAACCTTATCAGGGGATCTGCTCTTCGACGATCGGTAGTTCTTGCGACAAAGGTTTTAGGTTTTTCTAAAAATCTCATTCTGAACGATTGAAATAAACGATCAAAGCCCGTAGCCATGCATTCCGAGAAGTTGATGTATTGGAACTGATCTATGTTCAATGCCTTCATTTCTTCTCTCGATACATTTTCCAGCAGCAGCGGGACGATCGTTCCGTTAGGCCTTACCCTCAGAAAGGTACGCACTTCCTCCGCGACCCACTGTGACTTAATCGCGCTCCTCGAAATTGTCACTAAGAGTCTATCGGCATCGCTAACTGCAGAGATGATTTGTGACGCGTACCTATCTCCTCCTTCAAGACTCTGAGCGCTATACCAATACTCAATGCCATGGAAGTTGAGCATTCTTGCCAATAAATTGACAAACTTGGTGTCCTCATGCGCATGAGATAAAAACACAACCATTTTCCAAGGTCCCCTAGGCCCGAACAGTAACACGACGCATTGCACCTTGCCAAGAATTTTCAGCATCACTGAATACCAGTTATCGAGTAGCTCTATCAGCTCTCAGCTTGCTTTTTATTTTTATGCGGGGATGACAGACAGAGAGGCAAAGGCTGGTGGGTTTGGGTTCGTGCTCTCCCACCCTTGACGCAAAGGCGCGCCAAGGATGGGGCACCCGGCCGAGACGGTTTGAGCTGGTGCGGTGGGCAGTGAATAGTGGTCAGTGAACAGGGTTCGTGGTGCGCACGAATTTGGTCCCACATCTCAGAAGCGAGATGTGGGGCACCCTCATGCCTTCTCATTTAGACCTGGGACACTCACGGCTAAGGATGGGCTTGATTCGGAGAAACCACGATGCCGCCACCTGCACTACCTTTGCCGATAATTTGAGCACCCTTATCTTCAGCTTCGTTCAAGGTTTGAAAGTCGCCCGGCTTCATGCCTTTTGGCACTGCTAAAAGGTCAAATGATGTAGTGCTTGCTCCCAATTCCATTTCCTCGAGATATTGCTGATTAAGAGGAATGGCGATCAAAATGTCCTCATTTCTAATCCTCACGAGATCACTCTTAGACAGGCTCGCCTTATCCGCGTACGATTCGCCATTTATGACGTGTAATGCAACGGCCATAAGTTGAAACTTATCCTTATATTTTTCGAGCAATCGTCCGTCTACTGTCACTTGGGCTTTCGCAATTCCGCTAATGACTTTGGGTGGGTTTCCGGCTACTGCCAATGAAGGTCCTAGCGCAGGGCCCCACCCAGTCAAATAGGACACTTGAGGCGGAATTATGTTTGCTTCTTGGTAACGCTCTCTCACTTGTCCGTAGGCAATGGAAAAGAGAAAGACGACTGAGCAAACAGATAAGAATATTTTGCGCCATGGGCCGTAATCTATCGTTCCCCTCGAAAACCAGCAGAAATACACAGCCGCTCCTGCAATCACTAGCCAAAGACACAGATTAGCAATCCAATAGGGAACCAATGGAATGAAACTGGCAACGAGAAGTGCAACCATAAACTCAAAGGAAGATCGTTCGAGCGGCTTTTTTTTGATTTGATTTGTACTGGACATGCTCGCAATATTCCCATCTAATGCCCTTTAACGCCAAGTCTAATCGTCGTCAATATCGTCCATATTTGGTTATAGCTTTTAATTTTAAGAATTTCTTTAGCGGGCTAGTCTCGGTTTCCCTTTTGACCGGAACAACCACAGCTTCCTGAACTTCAACACATGCCGAGTCGTCGATCCGGTTTGACTGGCGTTGAGGCTGCGGGTGTATGATTCGGCGGCGTGGGATGAGTGCGCATTGTGTGTGTGCCGCGTCCAATTCTGCAAGTGTGGAGGATGGTTTTATGGCTACTGTGACTTCATTGCAGCCGGGTACTTTGGGTGGCAGCCGGCATGGGTTCAAGGCCCGGTATGGGAACTATATTGGCGGGCAGTGGGTGACGCCTGCTTCGGGTCAGTATTTTGAAAACATTACGCCGGTGACGGGGAAGGCTTTCTGCGAGATTCCGCGGTCGAATGCGGCGGACATCGATAAGGCCCTGGACGCGGCGCATGCGGCGAAGGATGCGTGGGGCAAGACTTCGGCGGCGGAGCGGGCAAATATTCTGAACAAAATCGCTCAGCGGATGGAAGACAACCTGGCGCTGCTGGCCGAGGCCGAGACGTGGGATAACGGCAAGCCGATTCGCGAGACGATGGCGGCGGATATGCCGCTGGCGATCGATCACTTCCGCTACTTTGCCGGGGCGATTCGCGCGCAAGAGGGCGGCATCTCTGAGATTGACCACGACACGGTGGCTTACCACTTTCACGAGCCTCTGGGCGTGGTGGGGCAGATCATTCCGTGGAATTTTCCGATTCTGATGGCGGTGTGGAAGCTGGCTCCGGCGCTGGCGGCGGGCAACTGCGTGGTGCTGAAGCCGGCGGAGCAGACTCCGGCAAGCATATTGGTGTGGATGGAGCTGATGGAGGACCTGCTGCCGGCGGGCGTGTTGAATATCGTCAACGGCTTTGGGCTGGAGGCCGGGAAGCCGCTGGCTTCTTCATCGCGGATCGCGAAGATTGCGTTTACGGGCGAGACGACGACGGGGCGGCTGATTATGCAGTATGCCAGCCAGAACCTTATCCCGGTAACTCTGGAGTTAGGCGGTAAGTCGCCGAATATCTTCTTTGAAGATGTGCTGCGCGAGGATGATGACTTCTTCGATAAGGCGCTTGAGGGCTTTACGATGTTTGCGCTGAACCAGGGCGAGGTTTGTACGTGTCCGAGCCGGGCGCTGGTGCAGGAGTCGATCTACGATCGCTTTATGGAGCGGGCGATCAAGCGGGTAGAGGCGATCAAGCAGGGCAATCCGCTGGATAGCTCGACGATGATTGGCGCGCAGGCTTCGAACGAGCAGTTGGAGAAGATTCTGAGCTATCTCGACATTGGCAGGCAGGAAGGCGCGAAGGTGCTTACGGGCGGCGAGCGCAACAAGTTAGATGGCGACCTGGAGGGCGGCTACTATGTGAAGCCGACTATCTTTGAGGGTCATAACAAGATGCGTATCTTCCAGGAGGAGATCTTTGGGCCGGTGGTTTCGGTGACGAAGTTCAAGACGGAAGAGGACGCGCTGGCGATTGCCAACGACACGCTGTATGGTCTGGGCGCTGGTATCTGGAGCCGCGATGCAAATCGCTGCTACCGGTTTGGAAGGGCGATTCAGGCAGGGCGCGTTTGGACGAATTGCTATCACGCTTATCCGGCGCATGCGGCGTTTGGTGGGTATAAGCAGAGCGGCATTGGGCGCGAGAACCACAAGATGATGCTGGATCATTATCAGCAGACGAAGAATATGCTGGTGAGTTACTCGCCTAAGAAGCTTGGGTTCTTTTAAACAGAGATCAGGGGTCAGAGATCAGGGGTCAGAAAAACGAGGCTCCCACATCCGCGAGGGTGTGGGGGCTTTGCTTTTATGACTAACTGTAGCGGGTGACTTGTGTGTTGCTGCGCTGGAGGCTGAAGGCGGCGAGGTCGGGGCGGGGTTTTTCGGCGAGGAGGTCGGCGGCGATTTCTCCGTAAGCAGGTGCGTATTTGAAGCCGTGGCCCGAGCAGCAACTGAAGATGAGGATGTTGGCGTGGCTGGGGTGGCGATCGATGAGGAAGTGACGGTCTTCGGTGAGGGTGTAGATGCAGGGCTTCATCTCGACGGGCGTGGGGTCGATGCTAGTGAAGAAGCTGCGGATGCAGGTGGAGAGGAAGGCGGCGTCTTCCGCGTTGGGTTGGATTGGGGGATCGGCTGGGTTGACGGGTTGGCTGAGATGCTTGTCATGGCCCAGCTTGAGGCGGCCGTGGGGGGTGGGCATGCCGTACCAGCCGCCGTCGGCGTCGAAGATGAAGATGGGGAGGTCGGCGGGGAGTGGCGCTATGGGCTGGAACCAGGCGAGGACGCGACGTTCGGCGGACAGATTGAGATTCAGTTCGGGCAGAAGGCTGGGCAGCCAACTTCCGGCGGCGACGATGAGTTGGTCGGCCGTGAGAACTTCGCTTGCGGTGTGAACGCGGACGTCAGTCGAGGTTGGTTCGATGGCGAGGACCGCGGTGTTGTGGAGCAGGGTGGCTCCGGCGGCGCGAGCCTGGCGATGCAGGAAGGTGCGTGTGGCGTCGGGACGGACGACTCCGCTGGCGGGCTGATAGACGACGCGCCAGTTGTTGGGCAGGTTGAAATGCGGATACTGGCGGTTGAAGGCTGCTCCGGAGAAGATGCGGAAGGGCTGCTGATATGTGCGGCAGAGCGTTTCGGAGGCGTGGACCATGGGGCTCGATTCAGGGCCGGCATCAATGCCGCCTGACTGTCGATAGAGGTCTTCGCCCGCGGCATCGTTCCACGCCTGCCAGCCGCGCAGACTGACTTCAGCCATCTCAACGTAGATGCTTCCTTCATGCGGAACGCGGCGGAAGATGCGGGTGTCTCCGTGGGAGGAGCCGCGGTCGTGGAGGGGACTCCACTGCTCGATGGCGGTAACGCGGAATCCGCGGCTGGCGAGTGTCGCAGTGATGCTGCTGCCTGCGATGCCCAGGCCTAGGACGATGACGCTGGGCTTTGTGGGCATGGAGTGTGCGTCCTGATTGTTGCCTGAGAATGGCTTGCTGTGTCAGGCATCAGGATACATGCCGCCAATTCCCTATTCGGTTTGCATTTCAGGCCGGGACGTTTGCGACGTTGGCAGTGTCGACGTGGATGGTTTGGGCTACTGCTGCGAGGCGGCGGTAGGAGTCGATGCGGGCGTTGTGGTCCCAGGTATCGGTGACGGCGATGATTTCGTTCGCGTGGGTCTGGCTGATGAGCTGTTCAAGGCCGGCTTTTACCGTGGACTCAGAGCCGACGATGGCTTGCGCGAGGCGGGCTTCTACGGCGTCGCGTTCCCACGGTTGCCAGAGGCCTTCCATGGAATCGACGGGAGGGAGCGACTCGACAGGCTGGTTGCGAATGAGGCGCAGGAAACGCTGCTGTGGCGTGGTGAAAAGGCGCTGGGCGGCTGCGTCGGTTTCAGCGGCGATCAGGGGGATGGCGACGATGAGGTGCGGCTTAGGGAGGGTGGGGCCGGGCTTGAAGTTTTCGAGATAGATTTGCGCTGCGGCGTAGAGGGACTGCGGCGCGAAGTGCGCGGCGAAGGCAAAGGGCAGGCTCTGCGCAGCGGCCAGTGCGGCGCTGTATGTGCTGGAGCCGAGAAGTGTGATGGGGACGTTGCTTCCCTCCCCCGGAAAGGCGTGGACGCGCTGACCGGGCCGGGATGGGCCGAGGTAGCTTTGCAGTTCACTGAGAAGGGCCGGAAAGTCGTCGCCGTCCTGGTTGAGATCTCGGCGGAGCGCGCGCATTGTCGCGAAATCGCCACCGGGAGCGCGGCCCAGGCCGAGGTCGATGCGATCGGGATACAGGGCTTCTAGCGTTCCAAATTGTTCGGCGATGACGAGCGGGGCATGGTTGGGGAGCATAATGCCTCCGCTGCCGACGCGGATGCTGGAGGTGGCAGCGGCGATGTGGCCGATCAGCACCGAAGTCGCGGAGCAGGCGAGGCCTGCGATGGAGTGATGCTCAGCAAGCCAGTAGCGCGTGTAGCCGAAGCTCTCGACGTGGCGGGCAAGGTCGGCAGAGCGGGCGATAGCGGAGGTGGTAGATTCGCCGGGGTGCAGGCCTACGAGGTCGAGGACAGAAATGGGGAGGGCGGAATCGGGGAGCGCAATGCTCTTCATGCTGATTGGATGAGCGAGGGGCGGCTGTGGATGCGGCGGAGTTGAAACGTGGCTGCTTTCAGGACAATGCGAGTTCGAGCGCGACGATGGAACGCGGGGGTAGAGTAACGGCGCTGCCGCTGCCGCGGATGCTGACGGCGAAGGGCGCGGGCTGGACGTCGGTGAGGTGGTCGAATGTGTTGCTGGCGGCCATGTTGGCGTGGGTGAGGATTGTTCCCTTGCCTTCGAGGATGTTGCCGGAGGCAAGACGAAGTCTTGAGGTCAGGGGGGTGTCGAGAGAGGGGTTTGTAAGGGTGACAGTGAGGGTTTTGCCCTGGATGGAGGCTGAGCCGGAGAGCGCGGGCATGGTGGCTGCAGAGGCGCTGCGAGAGGGCACCTTGAGATCTTCGCAATGGATGCGAAGCTGCGCCTGTTGAGCGCCCATGTGCGGGCGGTACATCTCAAAGACGGAGTAGACGGGCGTTCGGACGTAGCGGTCGCCTTTCGCGAGGAAGAGGGAGTGAATGCAGTTGATGGTCTGAGCGACGTTGGCCATGGAGATTTTGTCGGCATGACGATTGAAGATGTCGAGAGTGATGGCGGTATGGAGGGCGTCACGCAGGGTGAGCGGCTGGCTGAGGAGGTAGTTGGGGGCGATCTCTTCACCGACGGGATACCAGACGCCCCACTCATCAACGACTAGTTTCGTGTGGTGGCTGGGGTCGTATTTGGCCATGATGGCCCAATGCTGCTCGATGACGGTTTCGATGCGGGCGCCTTCACGAAGGACATCAAACCAGCCGCCAGCGTCAAAGGTGGCGACGTGTTCCTGGCTGCGGCGGAAGTCGGTGTAGTAGTGAATGGAGAGGCCGTCGATGCGGGACCGATGGCCGCCTGTGGTCATGGATTCGAAGAAGGATCGCGTCCAGTCGAGATCGAGGTCTTTGGCGTGCCCGCGAGGGCCGACAGCTACGAGGGTGGGTTTAGGTTCATAGGCTGGAAACTGCGTGACGAAACGGCGGTAGAGGTTGGCGTACTCGGCGGGATTCATATCTCCGCCACAGCCCCACGACTCGTTGCCGACGCCCCACCAACGGACAGCGAAGGGATCCTTGTCGCCGTTAGCGGCGCGCTCGTCGGCGAGGGAGACGGTGCCTGCGGGGGCATTGCAGTAGGAAACCCAGTCGTGAAATTCGCCGGGCGAACCCGAGTTCATATTGGCGGCAAGATAGGGCTGCGCACCGGTCAGGCGGCAGAGGCGCATGAACTCGTGGATGCCAAAACGGTTGGGCTCGGTGTGGTCGTATCCGGCAGGCATGCTGGCCTGCCAGTAGTTATATGTGCGCGGACGATGGGCGGGATCTCCGATGCCGTCGCGCCAGTGGTAGCCATCTGCAAAGCAGCCGCCGGGCCAACGCAGATTAGGGGCGCGGAGGTGCTTCATGTCGTCGACGAACTGCTTGCGGATGCCGTTGACGTTGGCGATTTTCGAGTCTGCTCCGACCCAGATGCCGTCATAGATCACGCCGCCGAGATGCTCAATGAAGTGGCCGTAAAGGTCCGGACTGATTTGTGGACCTGCGGGCTGCGGCGTTATCTCGATTTCAGCGTCGGCGGCGAAGGCAGTGCGTGAACTTGTGAGGAGGGCGGCGGATGCGCAGGCGGAGAGCCGGAGGAAGCGACGGCGGTTCATAGCCTGCTTTATATCGCAGGCGGAGGGTGACTGGAAATCGTTTTCTCTACTACGGGTCGTGTGCTTTGCGAGAAAGCCGCAAGATGCACTAACGTGCTACTCTTTGGGCCTTGACGGCTTTTGGGCCGGCTAAACGAGGTGATGCGATGCAGCTTGAGGAGCAGGGTCGTCCGAGTGAGAGCGGGACGGGAGATGTGCCGCGGCAGGTGCTGGCTACTGAAGCCGCAGTTGAGTTGATGGCGAAGCTGCATGGGAAGCATGGGGAGCTGATGTTTCACCAGTCGGGAGGATGCTGCGATGGGAGTTCGCCGATGTGCTATCCGCGAGGGGAGTTCATGACCGGCGATTCAGACGTGATGCTGGGAGATGTCGCGGGTGTGCCGTTTTATATGAGCAAGAGCCAGTTTGAGTATTGGAAGCATACGCAACTGATTCTGGATGTGGTACCAGGGCGGGGTGGGATGTTTTCGCTGGAAGGGCCTGAGGGCGTGCGGTTTTTGATTCGGTCGCGGGTGTTTACGGACGATGAAATTCGGGCGCTAAGGGCGGCTGGCAGGATTTAGGCCTGCGCCTGTAGGGACGGATTCGTGATGAATGAAGGAAACGCAGGTCCTTCGACTACGTTTGGCAAAAGCGCCAAACTTCGCTCAGGATGACAACTGTTTTCTTCTCGATTGAAGCAGGCTTATATACAAGGTTAAAACTTTGCCAGCCTTTGTCTTCTCTATTTGGACACTCTTGTTCAATAGGCATTCCTTTTCAAATTTAGCGGTAGGTCGCGTACACTGGTGCGGATCTTCGGCTGGGTTGTTGCGGGCTTGAAAATTCTGGGTTTGGGGTGATCGTTTTGGGCAAGCGGTGGATGAGAGTGGCTGGGCTTTGGCCTGCGGTTTTGGGTTGTGCTGTTCTGACGATTAGCGCGTGGAGTGAAACGCCGGTACGGGCGCGGTGGAGCGGGCAATGGATCAGCCATCCGACGGCGCCACTTAAGGAACCGATCACGCTGCATTTCAAGAAGGCGATCGAACTGGGCGTTGTGCCGGAGCATTTCGTTGTGCATGTCAGCGCGGACAACCGGTTTGTGCTGTATGTGAACGGGCAGCGTGTGGGCGATGGGCCTGCGCGTGGCGATCTGCCGCACTGGCGGTACGAGACGTTTGACATTGCTCCGATGCTTAAGGCGGGAACGAATGTACTCGCGGCAACGGTGTGGAACTTTGGCGTGTACGCTCCCGTGGCGCAGATGACGGATCGCACTGCGTTCCTGGTGGAGGGCGACACTGAAGCGGAGAAAGCGGCGAACACCGACTCAAGCTGGATGGTGGAGGAGGAGCCGGGACAGATTCCGCTGCCGCGGAAGGATAACGGCTTCTATGCCTACATGGCGATGGGCCCGGGTGAGACGCTGAAGGCGGCCGATTTTGACTGGGACTGGATGTCGGCGACGGGCGGCGCGCGTTGGGTGCATGCAGGACGGGCGCTGCGGGAAAGCATCAATCCCCATGCGGGTACCGCGGCATCGCGCGGAAGGCAAGATCCTGATAATGCGTGGCAACTGATTGCCGATCCGCTGCCGCATATGGCGTATGACAAGACGGATCCGGGTCATGTTGTACGTACGACTGGGACAGTGGATAACTCGAAGAGCTTTCCGAATGCGGCCGTGACAGTGGCGGCGCATTCACGTGTGCATCTGATGCTGGACCGCGCTGAACTGACTACGGGGTATCCGAAGCTGTTGTTTTCAGGCGGCAAAGGGTCGCACGTGATTCTGACCTATGCAGAAGCGCTGTATGACAAGGAACAGCACAAGGGCAATCGCAATGAAGTTGGGGACCGGCAGGCGATTGGGCTGATGGATGACATCTATCCTGATGGCGGGGCGCATCGGGTCTTTGAAACGATGTGGTGGCGGACGTGGCGCTATCTTGACGTTGACGTTGAGACGGGCGATGAGGCGCTGACACTGGACGGGCTGGAAGCGCATTACTCTGCCTATCCGTTCAAGGTGACGGCGGAGTTTCACTCGAGCGATCCTGAGTTAGACAAGATATGGCAGATCGGGTGGCATACGGCGCAGCTGGATGCGCATGAGACTTACATGGACACTCCGTATTATGAGCAACTGCAGTACGGCGGAGACACGCGGCTGCAGGTGCTGATTACGTATGCGATGACTGGAACGGACCTGTTACCACGGCAGGCGATCCAGGCGCTGGATGACTCTCGGAATACTGCGGGAATTACTACAAGCCGGTACCCTTCGCAGTTGCCGCAGTACATTCCTCCGTTTTCATTGTTATGGATCGGGATGCTGCACGATAACTACATGTACCGTCCTGATACGGAGTTTGTGAAGCAGGTATTGCCGGGGACGCGGACGGTGCTGGACTGGTTTGCTAGCTATCAACATCCCGATGGAGTGTTGGGCAAGCTGCCGTGGTGGAGCTTTATCGACTGGATAGAGACTGAGACGAAGCGGGACTTCCCTTCTTATGACGCGAACAATGAAAGCTGCCTGACGACGATGCAGTACATTGGCGCGCTCGAGGATGCGATCGATCTGGAGAAGGCCGTGGGATCGCAGGAGCATGCAACAATCGACAGCGGACGCCTGGAGCGAGCGAAGAAGGGCGTGGTTGCGCAGTGCTGGGATGCTTCGAAGCAGCTATTTGCCGATAACGCGGCCAAAGATATGTACAGCGAGCATACAAACATGCTGGCTGTGCTTCATGATGTGGCGCCGAAGAAGGATCAGGCGGCGATCATGCGGCGTGTGGTGGCGCGGCGCGTGGATGGCAGCGATGGGACGAAGCAGGTAGGCGATCCTCCGATGATTGGGGCGAGCTTCTACTTCCGCTTTTATCTTGCGCGAGCGCTGGAACATGCGGGGATGGGCGACGAGTATCTGAAGACGCTTGGCGACTGGCATGGATTTCTGAAGATGGGATTCACGACTTGGCCTGAGCAGCCGGGAGATACTCGGTCGGATTCGCATGCGTGGACGGCACATCCGACGTATGACCTGCTGAACCTGGTGGCGGGGATTGGGCCGGCTAGCCCGGGATTCAAGACGGTGCGGATTGCTCCACATCTTGGCGATCTGACGAGTCTTGAGGCGAGTTATCCGCATGACGCGGGAATTATTCATGTGAAGTATGCAGTGAGCGGTGGAGTAACTCACGCGGATGTAGAGTTACCGGCTGGACTTACTGGGGAGTTTGTCTGGAAGGGAAAGACGACAGCGCTGAAGGGCGGGAAGGTGGCGCTGGATTTGAAGTAGGACAGATATATATCGCGGCCCATTCTTTGCGGCAAAGCCTGCGAAGAATGGGCCGTTCTTTTTGCTAGACGTCGTTTCCTAGATGAAAGATCGGCTCGACGCCGTGGCCGCCCGAGAGCAGGGCTTGCTCTTCATGCGGCTCCAGCGGTTTGTAGCTCTGTGCTACGTCCATCGCAAGGCGGAAGTAGCGTTCGTCGCCCGGTGGCAGCGCGGCGGTGACGGGATGGCTGAGGGTCCAGCGCAGGCCGAGACTGGCTTCTTCAGGGTAGGCAGCGGGCTGATACCAGCACTTGGGTTGAGGATGGTCCTTCTGGCCTGCAGGCCACGTGGTCTTGGCCATGCCTTTGAGCGCGAGGATGCCCATGTTCTTTTCCTGTGCACGCTTGAGAATCTGCGGACCGAATTTAGCCTGCGTGAACAGGACCCAGTTTACCGGGAAGAGGACTGTATCGAAGTTGTAGCGATCCATGGCAGCGAGCGCCGTTTCGGCAGAGTGGACCGAAAAGCCGATGTAGCGGATCTTCCCTTCCTTTTTAGCGGCTTCCATCGTTTCCATGGCGCCGCCGGGGCCGAGGACTTTGTCGAGGTCGGTCATCTTGGTGAGCGCGTGGAACTGGTAGAGATCGAGGTGGTCGGTCTTCAGCAGGCGCAGGGACTCCTCGAGCTGCTTACGCGAGTCGTCCTTCATGCGCCCCTCGGTTTTGCAGGCGAGAAAACTCTTGTTGCGATAGGGCGCGAGGGCTGGACCGAGGCGCTCCTGGGCATTGCCATAGCTGGGAGCGACGTCGAAATAGTTGATGCCGCGATCGACGGCTTCAGAAACGATGTTGGAGGAGCCACCGGGAGAGTCGTCCATGACGACGATGCCGCCGAAACCGATGATGGAAAGCTGTTCGCCGGTCTTGCCGAGGGTGCGTTTGGCGATGGGTTGCGTAGGAGTGGATTTGGCGTGAATCTGACTGGAGGAGGCTACGGTTGCAGCGGTGATGGCGGAATGTTTGATAAAGTCACGACGTTGCATGGTCTTCTCTCCTGGGTGGGATGGGACGAGCAGCGTACACAACCATTTTGACATAAATGGCGGGATGACGTTCTCGTGAACTGCGCAGGCGCCACTGCCTTTCCCGCGTCCTTGACAGCCTGATGCGGCGACTATCAGGATTAGGGGTTACTTCAATCAAGAAGGATGTACAGTGCCTGACTCCAATGGATTTTCACGGAGGCGATTCCTCTCGGGCGTCGCTTCTACTGCCGCAACCTCATGCCTGCCTCTCAGCGCAGCAGCGGTTCTGGCGAGCGAGGCAACACCCGCGCTCGCCGGCCAGAACACTACTGTCAGCGTTTCTCACGAAGCAGCGTCAACACCGCCGGTGATCGTCGTCAACTCGGGATACCGATTGCTAATCGATTCGGCAAGAGGAACCATCGCATCGTTTCAGTCAACGTATGGCGTAGACCGCGAATTGCTGATGCGAGACCATGTTCGCCTGCCGCTCTTCAAGATCGAGTTCATGAATGAGCGTCGGGAGTTCACGGAGGTCACTTCTTCAGACGCGAAGACGATAACCGTTCACAAAGACGAGACCGACAAAGAGCAAACGATCACGATCGAATACAAAGAGATTGGCGAGTTGCCGGTCGATGGGATCGTAACGATACGGTGTCCTGCGAACGAGATGTTGACCTATTGGAATCTGGAGTTGAAGAACGGGACGAAGCACTGGATTGGGCATGTGCAGTTTCCTGTAATCGAAGTGCCTTTCGACAACCCGATGGAACGCGACCGCAGTTACATTCTCTCGTCGTCTCTCGATGGAGCGCTATGGGGGCCGGTTGAGCCAGTGGCATTTGAACGGCCGGGGTGGTCGCGTCACACTCCGCTGGAGCGTCAGTGGGGAGGACGCGAGAGCATCACTCCGGATCTCTGGCTGGAGGACATATGGGAAGGAAGACAGCGCAACGTTCCTGAAATCTGGCGCAATCCCAATTATCCGGGTCAGTGGGCTTCGACACAGCTGATGGCTTATTACAACTCTGCGGGCGGCCTCTATATGGCATGCGATGATGCGACCGGGCTGCCAAAGTTTATCGATCGTGTCATGGAAGATGACGGAGTCACGATGGGGCTTGGGCATTACCCCGGCACTCGCGGGCCCGGCAATACAAAGCTCCCTTACAACGTCGTGATTGGGACGTTCCACGGCGATTGGTATGCGGCGGCGGAGATCTACAGGGATTGGGCATCGAAGCAGCCATTCTGCGGCAAGAAGCTGGCTGACAGAAAGGATTGTCCAAAGTGGATTACCGATTCTGCTGTGGGGATAGCATTCCCGATGCGCGGCCAAGCAGATTGGGATGGGCCAGCGAAGGTGAACCCCGAATACACTCCTGCGACGAATGCGCTGCCTTATCTGGATAAGCTCGCGGCAGAGCTTGAGAGTCCTCTGATGCCGTTCGTTTACAACTGGGAGGGTCCTGGCCCATGGATCCAACCTGAAGCGTTTCCACCACTTGGTGGAGAAGCGACTATGCGCGAGTTTATGACCAAATCGAAGGAGAAAGGCTGGCATCCGGTGCTCTATGGAGACAGCCTTTGCTGGATTACGTGGCAGAAAAATTCAGATTACGATGGAATGCCTTATTTTCGGTCCCACGGAGGCGAGACGGCGGTGGCTCACAAGCCGGATGGGACGTTCATGGAAGATGTGTGGCCCTGGAGAAAGAATTACTGGGCATGCGTTGGCACGGAGAAGGGGCGTCAGATGATTCTGGAGATGACGCGGAAGATGGCGGAGCTCGGGCCGAGCATCGTCCAGCAGTTTGACCAGGGGCCTGGACCTGTTGCATGCTACGCCACCAACCACGACCATCCGCCAGTGCCGGGACCGTGGATGACGGAGGGCTTCAGGAAGCTTGTGAAGGCAGATGGCGAAATTGCGCGGTCGGTAAACCCTGCTGTTCAGATGTCGTGCGAGGGGGCTCCGCCAGAGATATATCTGCAGGATTTTCAGATCTGGGATGGCCGCGCGAGGACATGTCCTCTGTACTCGTTTCTGTACCACGAGTACTGTAACGGCCATGAGGGTTTCTTTGGGAACCGGGTGAACGATGAGGCTCTGCGGCTTTCTGTGGGGAGAGCCATTGTCACCGGATACATGATGAATTTCACTCTTCGCGATAAAGGACTTATTGCGTATGACTGGGATCAGGCATGGACACGGGCTATTCCGGATCAAACTGCGATCCTTGACTGGGCGAAGAGAACCAATCATTTCCGAGCGGGAGTCGCGCGAGATTACCTAGTTTACGGACGCATGCTACGACCCTGGACTGTGAGCAATGTGACGTTGCGCGACTTCGGGTGGGGCAAGGAGCCGCTTGTGCCATCGGCGACCTGGCAGGCAGCTGATGGGCGAGTGGGTATCGTGCTAGCAAACTGCGCGGACCAGGGAGAGGTGCCACGAGTGGAGTTGAGAGGAAAAGGAGGCAAGACACTGGCTCTCAATATCGATGGACAGCAAAGCGAGCGAACCGTGCAACTGCCATGCGTGATCGATGTCGAGATGCAACCCCGGTCTGTTGGACTGATAGAGGTGAAGTAGGGAAAATGTCGATGAGAGACAAAAGTCCCGGCCAGAATCAGGGGCCTAAGCGTGGATGCATTTGCGGACAACGATAAAAGCCCCGATTAGAAATCGGGGCTTTTAGTTTTGTGATGCGATTGGCTCAGGCTACTCCGACAGGGAGGGGTTGAGGTCGAAGCGGTCTGAGTTCATGACTTTGCTCCAAGCGGCTACGAAGTCGTTGACGAAAACCTCCCTGGAATCGCTGCTGGCGTAGACCTCAGAGATGGCGCGAAGCTGAGAGTTGGAGCCGAAGACGAGATCGATGACAGTGGCAGTCCATTTGGGAGCGCCGGACTTGCGATCGGCGCCTTCGATGACGCCTTCGACGGCGGGGTTCTTCTCCCACTTGGTGCTCATGTCGAGCAGGTTGACGAAGAAGTCGTTAGTGAGCGTTTCGGGCTGGGTGGTGAGGACGCCGTTCTTCGAATCGCCGTAGTTGGCACCGAGGACGCGCAGGCCGCCGATGAGCACGGCCATCTCCGGAGCAGAGAGGTTGAGCAACTGCGCCTTGTCGATGAGCATGTTGGCCGCGTGGCCCTCAAGCTCCTTGCGGAGGTAGTTGCGGAAGGCGTCGGCGTGGGGCTCAAGGACGGCGAAAGAGGCAACGTCGGTCTGCTCCTGCGTGGCGTCGGTACGGCCCGGCACGAAAGGAATCTTTACCTCGTGGCCGGCCTTCTTGGCTGCTGCTTCGATGGCCGCATCGCCGCCGAGAACGATGAGGTCAGCGAGGGAGACCTTCTTGCCAGTGGTCTGTGCGAAGTTCATCTGGACCTCTTCGAGCTTTGTCAACGCCTTGCCGAGCTCTGCGGGTTCGTTGACAGCCCAGTTTTTCTGCGGCTCGAGGCGGATGCGAGCACCGTTGGCGCCGCCGCGCCGGTCGCTGCCGCGGAAGCTGGCAGCCGAGGCCCAGGCCGTCTTGACGAGCTGCGAGATGGAAAGGCCTGAGGCGAGGATCTTGGCCTTGAGCGCTTCGATGTCCTGCTGATTGACGAGTTCATGGTCGACGGCGGGAACAGGGTCCTGCCAGATGAGCTCTTCCTTGGGAACGAGGGGGCCGAGGTAGCGGGTGATGGGGCCCATGTCGCGGTGGGTGAGCTTGTACCAGGCGCGGGCAAAGGCATCGGCTAACTGGTCGGGGTTCTCGTAGAAGCGGCGCGAGATCTTCTCGTACTCCGGATCGAAGCGGAGGGAGAGATCGGTGGTGAGCATGGAGGGAGTGCGGCGCTTGGACGAGTCGAAGGGGTCGGGAATGGTGTCCTTGCCGGCTTCGCCTTTGGGCTTCCACTGCTGTGCGCCGGCGGGGCTCCTGGTCAGCTCCCAGTCGTACTCGAAGAGGTGCTTGAAGAAGTCGTTGCTCCACTTGGTCGGAGTGGTGGTCCAGATGACTTCAAGGCCGCTGGTGATGGCGTCGGCTCCGACACCGGTGCCGAAAGAACTCTTCCAGCCGAGGCCCTGGTTCTCGATGTTGGCCGCTTCAGGGTCCGGTCCTACGTTGGTGACGGGGCCGGCGCCGTGGGTTTTGCCGAAGCTGTGTCCACCGGCGATGAGGGCGACAGTCTCTTCGTCATTCATAGCCATGCGACCGAAGGTCTCGCGGATATCGCGGGCTGCGGCGATGGGGTCAGGGTTGGCGTTGGGGCCTTCGGGATTGACGTAGATGAGGCCCATGGTGGTGGCGGCGAGGGGATTTTCAAGCTGACGGTCGCCGGAGTAGCGCTTGTCAGTGCCCATCCACGATGTCTCGGCACCCCAGTAGACGTCCTGATCGGGTTCCCAGGTGTCGACGCGGCCGCCGGCGAAGCCGAAGGTCTTGAAGCCCATGGATTCGAGCGCGACATTGCCGGCGAGGATCATGAGGTCAGCCCAGGAGATCTTCTTGCCGTACTTCTGCTTGATGGGCCAGAGGAGGCGGCGCGCCTTGTCGAGGCTTACGTTGTCGGGCCAGCTGTTGAGGGGAGCAAAGCGCTGCTGCCCGCGACCTGCGCCACCACGGCCGTCGCCGATGCGGTAGGTTCCGGCGCTGTGCCAGGCCATGCGGATGAAGAAGCCGCCGTAGTGGCCAAAGTCGGCCGGCCACCAGTCCTGGGAATCGGTCATCACGGCGTGGAGGTCCTTGATCACGGCATCGAGATCGAGGGTCTTGAATTCCTCGGCGTAGTTGAACTCTTCTCCCATGGGGTTCGAGAGGGGGGAGTGCTGGTGCAGAAGGCCAAGGTGAAGCTGCTCAGGCCACCAGTCGCGGTTGCCTTTGACTCCGATTGCTCCGGTTACGGTGCGGTTGAACTCGCCGCCTGAGAACGGGCATTTTGCTTCGTCTGACAAGGTTTTTCTCCTTCGGGTGTTTGTTGCGGGGAGTGCTGTCGCTTCCTGTCGGCCACGTCAGCGTAATGATTGCGGTTTAGAAAAGTTCTTTTCTGTAAATGCCGCTATGGGCGCGAAATCGCATTAAGCCATGCAAAAGATACCTTAGCCCCTCAGACCATCATTTGAAAAATCGATTGTTTCTACTGTGATGATTGAGCGGAGCTATGATGAAAAGGGAGGTATGCGTGAAGAGTGGAGTGTGACCTGTGAATTTGCAGGAGCTTCGGTACTTTGCCGCAGTGGTGGAGTTTCGGCATTTTGGGCGGGCTGCGGAGTCATGCAACGTGAGCCAGCCTACGCTGAGCAGTCAGATCCGAAAGCTTGAGGAAGAGCTTGGGGTGACGCTGCTGGAACGGACCAACAAACGCGTGGATGTAACTCCGGTGGGGCGACAGATTCTGGAACATGCGCAGCGGGTGCTGACTGAAGCAGGGCAAATTGAGTCGGTGGCGCGGGCTGCGCGCGATCCGCTGGTGGGAGCACTGCGGCTGGGCGTGATTCCGACGTTGGCGCCGTATCTGCTGCCGCTGATTCTTGGACCGCTGAAGAAGGCTTATCCCGGGCTGGCGATTGAGTTGTGGGAGGACCAGACTCGACTGCTGATCGAAGGATTAAGAAGCCACAAGCTGGATGCGGCGCTGGTGGCCTCTTCGCTGGGAACTCATGAGATTGCTGAGGTGGCGCTGTTTGCAGAGCCGTTGGTGGCTGTGCTGCCTCCGGGACATGCGTTTGCCGGCGAGGCCGCGGTGGCTGAGGAAGCGCTGTCGGGCGATCTGCTGGTGATGGCGGACGGGCACTGCCTGGCAAATCAGTCTCTCGCTGCATGCGGCGCGAAGGCCGGTCTGCAGAGTGCCATGCAGGCGGCGACGCTGGAAACGCTGGTGAACCTGGTTGCGGCCGGGTATGGGACAACGCTGATTCCGGCGCTGGCGTCGTCAGGAGTTGCCGGGCGTGGGGTCGAGCTTCGTCCGCTGCGGCAGGGAGCAACGCGGGTGATCCGGCTGGCCAGCCGGCCTGGGTTTCCTCGGCCTCAGGCGCTCAGGGCGATTGAGAAGGTGATCCGCAAAGCGGTGCCGAGGGAATGGCTGAAATAGAAGGTTCAGCCGATATGTGTTGTATGGGAACGAAGTTCGCCGACTATCCATAACTCGTGAACTCGTGATTACGAATTAATCATGGTTGTGACTTGGTGATCGGGTTCGTGGTGTCGCACTATCATGAATCTTCTGCTACATGAATTTATGCTGAGAAAACTGACAGTTGCTTATGAGCTGTAAGTTATCTAGCATGGGTGGGCCTTAATGCAAGCCGAAGTTATGGTTGATCGTTTAATCTTCTCTCCACCGCACCGCACGAGTTAGAGATTTCGAGGCGCAGCTCCAGTTTCGGCATTTGAGAAATGGGGAAAGCGTGAAAGGGTCCTCTTTCTTTGAAATACCGGGCAGGATTGCGGTGCTCACCTTCGCGGTGATGTTTGTACTGTGCCTTGTGCTGAGCCTGCCGTCCATGGACAAAGTGCTGGCACGGCATCGGCTGGCGGCAGAGGCAGAGGATCTGTTCGATGGGTTTAACGAGGCAATCGCCACAACCAAAAGAGATCTAGCAGGATTGCCCTCGCTGGAGACACTTCATTGCCAGAATGGCATGAGTGAGCTCCTTGCCCAGAAGAGATTTCAGAATCCTTTCGTGGACTGGGCAGCGATCTCGCGGAATGACGAGGTGGTATGCCGCAGCGGGCTTGTGTGGGTCGACATGAAGGCGGACCCGCGGCGGCTCGCGCTCGACGATACCTGGTCTATCCTCGCGATTAACCCTGGGAAAACGACCTATGCGATATTGGAACAGAAACGCGGAGAGTTGCGATATGTGGCACTCTTCTCCGGCATAATCTTTGATTCCAGCGGCCGTCTTGGGTGCGATCGCTGCGCCACCCACGAAACAACCACGCATGGCAACATCGAGTTATTCCTTAAGCCGACGGAGCTCAATGGACCCGAAGCGGTTTCTTATACCAATACAGGTTTCGTCAGTCCGTATGAAGTTAGCCTTACGCTGCGAGCGAACCAGGAGTTTCTGGACAGATTCAAGACACAAGGAAGAATAGTGGACGTTGGACTGGCTACGCTTGCGGGCCTTATTGCAGGCCTGCTGGTTTATATTTTGCTGGCGCGTAAAAGATCGCTCTCCTATTTAATCGGCCAGGGTATCCGAGGTGACGAGTTCGTTCCCTTCTATCAGCCCGTGATCGACTCAAGGAAAGGCAGTGTCCTCGGAGCTGAGGCGCTTATTCGTTGGCAATCTAAGGATGGCAAGCTAATCCCGCCTGGACAATTCATTGCCTATGCAGAAGAACATGAGCTGATTGGGCCGATTACCGATCTCCTGACTAAAAAGGTGCTTGCAGACCTTCTAGCGTTCGGGTGGAAGGATACGGACCGCAGAATCAGCATCAATGTAACTCCGGAACTGATTATGGAAACCGAGTTTTGCCGAAAGCTGCTGGAGAGGCTTCAAAAACAGGATATTCCAGGGAAAAATCTGGCGATTGAGATTACTGAGCGACGGCAATTCAAGAACCTGCCCGAAGCCAGGAGCGCGTTGTCATGCATGGTGGATGCCGGCATCAGAGTAGAGCTTGATGACGCGGGTACTGGATTTGGGGGCTTCTCCTACATTCAGGAGTTGCCAATCAGCACGCTGAAGATCGACAAGATGTTTGTGGATGCGCTACTAGCAACCGGAGACATGAAACGAAGCGTGCTGGATTCGATCATCGAGTTTGCCAAATCTGCCCAACTGGATATGGTCGCTGAAGGTGTGGAACAGCAGGAGCAGGTAGATCGCCTGCGAGAGGCTGGCGTGTACGCGATCCAGGGTTATGTGTATGCCCACCCGATGTCGGCAAAGGATTTCATGCGCTGGATGGCAGACCGGGAAATCTGAGGAAATCAGGGTAGAAATCTCCCTTTCTTTCACGGAATCTCCGGTATTTCGGGTTTGGGACGGCTTATCCACAAAAACGGGCTTCAGGGACGTTGCTTCGTCCGGCTCACGAAACATAAGTTGGTAATCAGGAAGGGTCGCGATAGCGCTTTTGAGCTCGCGGGCCTTTGGCCTGCACGTCGAAAAGACAGGCAAGAGATTTCCAGGGAGTTGGCATGCTGAAACTAAAGAAGATACACATTCTGGGCTTCAAGAGCTTTTGCGACCGTACGGAACTGGCGCTGCCGGGTACGGGGATCGCGGTCGTGGTGGGGCCGAATGGATGCGGCAAGTCGAACATTCTGGATGGGGTTAGCTGGGTACTGGGCGAACAGAGTGCGAAGACGCTACGCGGCTCTCAGATGATGGACGTGATCTTCAGCGGAACGCGGGACAGGAAGGCGCTGGGGATGGCCGAGGTGTCGGTGACGCTGGTGGACCCTGAGGCTTATGAGGGTCCGATGACGATAACGCCGGAGATCGAGATTGAAGACGAGATGCCGGCAACCGCGGGCACCGATTGGGACGAGGCGGACCTGCGCAAGAGGCGGGCGGCAGAGGCCGAAGAGATTATCGCGGAGAACCAGCCAGGGCAGGCGCTTGAAGGAGATGAGGAGAGTGCGCCGGCGAATGAGACCCATGCGGAGGCCGCTCAAGAAAGCGCGGCTGCCGGCACGCAGGCAGGCGGGCAGGCGGTTGTGCTGAAGATTCGACGGAGGAAGTTTACGCGTACGCCGCAGAAGGGCGAAATCGTGATTACGCGGCGGCTCTTCAGGACGGGCGAGAGCGAGTATCTGTTGAATGGAAAGCTGTGCCGGCTGCGTGATATTCAGGACATCTTCATGGGCACCGGCCTCGGGCCGGAAAGCTACGCGATCATCGGGCAGGAGCGGATTGGACAACTGCTCAGTTCGAAGCCGCATGACAGGCGGGCAATTATCGAAGAGGCGGCTGGAATTACGCGCTTCAAGACAAAGAAGCGGCTGGCTGAGCTGCGGCTGGAGTCGGCGAAACAGAACCTGGCACGCGTGGATGACATTTTTGATGAAGTGACGCGGCAGATGAATTCGCTCAAGCGGCAGGCTGCAAAGGCGGAGCGCTATGGCGCGCTGCGTGACGAGTTGCGGGCAAAGCTGCGGGTGACGCTGGCGAGCCGCATGGCGCGGATGGATGCCGAACAGATACGGCTGGCGAGTGAGATTGCCGAGCTTACGGGGAAGATTGATGGGTCGGCGGCGGAGATCGAGACGCTTGACGCAGCGGCGCACGAGCTGAGCGGACGTGGATTTGAGCTGGATCATGCGGGGCAGGCAGCGAGTGCGCAGGCCGGCGCTGCGGCGGTAGAGCTGGAGCGTGCGGCGGCGCGCGAACGCGGCAATAGCGAGCGCGTGGCTGAGTTGGAGAGCCGGCTTGCAGCAACTGCGGCGGAGATTGAGCAGACGAGGGCGCAGATCAGCGGAATTACAGAAGAGCGCGCACAGAACAAGAGCTTCCTGGAACATGCAGCGGAAGAGGCTCGCGCTTTCCGTCAGCAAGTAGAGGCGAAGCAACAGGAGGCTCGCGGAGCGGCGCAGCAGGTAGCCGATGCTGAGCGACAGGTTGAAGGCGGCCGACGGCATGCGATGCACCTGTTGACGCTGGCTGGAACGGCGCGGAACCAGACGGCGCAGGCCGAGGAATCGCTAGCGGCGCTGGAGCGCGAGGCGGAACGGCTTGAAAACGAGATGGGCCAGGCGCGGGCCGAAGCCGGCAATCTGGGTGCGGAACGCGGACAGGTGAGCATACGCTTTGAGAGCGCGACGGAGAGCTTGAAACACCTTGAGACCGAGATTGGGGAGCTTCGGAACGCGATCGCAGGACGTCGCGGAGAAGAAGCGGCGCTGCGCACGCGAACGAATGAACTGCGTCGCGAGCAGGCAACGCTCACCGGGCGGCGGAACTCGCTGGATGCAGTCATTCGGAACCATTCGTATTCAACGGAGACAGTGCGAAAGCTGTTGAAGGCCGATTCACTGGGACCGGGAATGACGCCGGTGGGAACGCTGGCGGATTTTGTTGAAGTGACTGGCGAGCACGAAGCTGTGGCCGACGATTTTCTGCGCGATGAGCTGAACTACATCGTGGTGAAGAGCTGGCAGGATGCGGAACAGGGTATTCGCCTGCTGCGCTCGGGAATGGATGGACGAGCGACATTTCTGGTTCATCCCGATGATGCGCCGAAGGAGCTATTTGCGCGGGATGAGAGTGTGCCAACGGAGAATCTGATCCCGCTGCGGACAACGATTCGCGTGCTGAACGGATTTGGCAATTCGCTAGAAGCAATGCTGCCGAAGCTGCGCGATGGATATCTGGCAAAAGATGCGGAGATCGCGCGGACGATGGCGTCGAAGTATCCGCATGCGTATTTTCTGGCGCCGACGGGAGAGTGGTTTCACAACGCGACGGTCAGCGGTGGCAAGCCTGCGACAGAGGGTCCGCTGGCGGTGAAGCGCGAGCTGCGGGAGGCGCAGAAAAAGCTGGAGTCTGTAGATGTTGAGCTGGGCCAGACCGAGGTGAATGCGGTAGCTGCAGCTAAGGCGATTGAGGAACTGGCGGGGCGGCTTGAAGCGTTGAATGAGCAGCGCCGGCAGGCAGAACGCGATGCGGCGAACCAGGGCGCAGCGTTGAAGCAGATGGAGTCTGAAGTTCAACGCATTGAGCGGCGGCTGCAGGAGTGGGTACTGCAGGCGAGTCGCAACAAAGATGCGCGTGAGCAGAAGCAGGGGCTCATTTCAACAAAGCGCGATGAGGCACAGCGGCTTGAAGGCGAGCACAAGGCTGCCGAGGAGCGGCTTGACGAGATGCAGCGCGGGCTTGTGGATCTGCGCCAGAGCCGTGAGGCAATGCAGCTTGAAGCGGCGCGAGTAACTGCGGAGCTGGCAGGTCTGGAGGAGCGGCGACGCGGAGCTGAGGCGGCGTTTCAACGCATTGACCGCCTGCATGCGGACCTGGAGCGTCGAGCGTTGCAGATTGAGCAACAGCGTGTAGCCGCCGAGGCAGAGCGCGGTCAGCGCATTGGCGAGAACGAGCAGCTGCGCGCAAAGCAGATTGAGCTTGCAACCGCACGCGACGCTGCGCAGGAAGAAGCGCGCAAAGCCGCGGCTGAAGCCGCTGCGTTGCGTGAGCAACTGACGGCAGCTGAGGCGCAATTAAAGACACTGCGGGCGGCTACGGATGAGTTCCGCGAGCGGCGAAGCCTGCTCGCAACCACAGCTGCCAAGCTGACGAGCGACCTGGAGTATCTGGAGGCAAGCTGCCTGCAGGAGTTGAGCGTAGAGGCTGCTGCGCTGCGGACTGAGGAAGGCATTGCGCATCTTGAGGGCGACGAGTTGACGGCAGCCGAGGAAGAGAGCCGAGGCATGCGCCAACGGCTTGAGGCCATGGGCCCGGTGAACATGATGGCGCTCGAGGAGTACAAGGAGACGGCGGAGCGGCACGGATTCCTGGAGACGCAGAGGAAGGATCTCGTGGACTCGATCGAAAACACGCAGTCGACGATCAAGGAGATCGATCAGATTTCGCGAGTGAAGTTTGACGAGGCCTTCGCGAAGATCAATGAGAACTTCGGGCATGTGTTTACGAAGCTCTTCCACGGCGGACAGGCTTTCCTGCGGCTGACAGATGCTGAGAACCAGGCTGAGAGCGGGCTGGAGATTGTCGCTTCGCCACCGGGCAAGAAGCTGCAGAATGTGCTGCTGCTTTCGGGTGGCGAGAAAGCGCTGACGGCGTTGAGCCTGCTGGTGGGTATCTTCCAGTATCAACCTGCTCCGTTCTGCGTGCTGGACGAAGTGGATGCTGCGCTGGACGAGACGAACGTGGGCCGGCTCGCGGACCTGCTGCATGGCATGAGCCAGGATACACAGTTCCTACTGGTGACGCACTCCAAGCGGATGATGCAGACTGCGGATTTGATTTATGGCGTGACGATGCAGGAGCCTGGTGTTTCTAAGATTGTCAGCGTGCATCTTGGCAGTCAAAACCAGGGGAATCGTGAGCGGGAGCGGGCTACAGCGTAGCAGGACTGTGCGAGAGAGAACGCATGTCTAAACATGCAAGGACTTCCGTTCGATGGGCCTGCGGAATATATCTGCTATTCCTGCTACGACCGCTTTCAATAACAGCAGGCACCGCGGATCTCGCAGCCCACATACCATTTGTCGGATGTAAATCGGATGGCCAGGCGGAGCCTATGGATGCGCCCAGAGGCAAAGACAAGATTGTGCCGGTTACAGCAGAAATCAGCAAACACCTCGCTTACTACAAATCTCAGAACGGTATAGGCGTTCTTGCCCCGCGCGGTTGGCACTGTTTCGGAACCTACGGGTCCAGCGGAGCCACGACTTATGTAAGTCCCGAACCGATAGACGGTACCACTGTGTTCTCTTCCGAATGGCACGGCTTTTCGGGAAATGTCATTCAGATCTCTTCTTCGATTGGAGATACTTCAGGAAGGTTTGTAGTTGCCGAAATTATCGCCAGAGTATTTCCAGCCCACAAATCATTCGTCGAAAACGTTATTCAGGAAGGTATTGAGCCAGCGAGCTCATTTCCATCCGGCCCATATCCGAACGACAAGCTAAGTTACAAGAGCAGCGAAATCGTCGAGTACGAAACTCCCGCTCAGACCGAAGGCCTGGGGACACGCTCAAGATTGCAGAAGAATGCTCAACCGATTGTCGGAGCGGAGATCTTAGCCGGAGAAACACCTGACCTGGTATCTGTGGCACTGCGTCTTCCTGCTGGCCAATCCAGCCTCATGCCAATCATTATTCAGCAAGTTGAGAAAGACGCTAACAGCTCTCAACAAGAGTAGGATGACGTCCGCTCTTGAGCCGTTGGAGAAGTTAGCGCCGAAGCTCGAGAGCTAGGAGGACACTTCGGAGTCTTTTGGTGTGCTCGCGAGCCTTTGCAGCGCGCTGGCTGTGCCGGCGTCAACCGGGAAGAAGGTTTCGATGGCGAGCTCAGCGAGCGTAACATCCAGCGGCGTGCCAAAGACCATGGTGGTTCCGAAGAAGTTCAGCACCTCCTCGCCGAGCCGCAATTGAAATGGAATGACAGCGGCATCGGGATTATACGGACTCGTAGCGGTGCGCGGCGGCGGATAGTTGCGCAACTCGTGCATGAGGTCGATAAGTGCGGAGTCTCCAGCCTGCATCTGACGCCGGAGCCGCTCGAGGAGGTGCTGACGCCATTCCTGCAGATTGACTATGCGTGGTGCGAGGCCTTCTGGATGCAGGCTGAGGCGCAGCACGTTGACAGGCGGCTGCAGAAGGTGAGCTGCAACGCCGGTGAGCAGAGGGGCGATGAAGCGATTGGAGGCAACGAGCGTCCAGTGGCTGTCAATGACGAGCGCAGGGTTGGGCTCGATGCCGATAAGCACCTGCTGCATGGCGCTCTGTGCAGCGCGCAGGGCTGGGTCTTCGAGAGACCGCTCAGGATAAGCGGGGGCAAAGCCTGCAGCGAGAAAGAGGCGATTGCGCTCGCGCAGGGGCAAGGCCAGCTCTTCACAGAGCTTGAGCAGGGTAGCGCGACTGGGCAGCGAGCGGCCGGTTTCGAGGAAGCTGAGGTGGCGGGTGGAGATCCCGGTTTCACAGGACAGGTCAAGCTGGCTGAGTTTGCGGCGCTCGCGCCAGGCGCGAAGAAGTATTCCGGGCTGCGGCAGGCGCGGCGGTGGCGCTGCGGATGGCATGCCTTTCACGATACAGAATCGAACGGTTGAATCCCATTACCCCGCAGGTAATCGACGGGCGAGCGGATGGTTGCGAAGATTGCACCATCGCGCTACGGCAGGCAGTAGAGCCGGCGCGAGCGAGGGATGCTATGCAGAGACGAACGTTTTTCGGAACCACGATGCTGGGCTTCGCGGGACTGGCCGCGGGCATGGCCAGCGGAGTTTCAGTGGCCGATTCCAACCGGAATAAGCGGCCCACTGCGCATGACGGGATAACCGGGGAAGACTTTCCATTCGTTCAAGCGGATGCCAGAACCAGGCTGTTTTACAAGGACTGGCCTGCGCTTGGCGGCAGTGAGCCAACTGTGGCGAGGACAGCCGTTTTTGTGCATGGATGGGCATTGAACTCTGAGATGTGGCAGTACCAGATGCAACATCTTTCTTCGCAGGGAGTGCGGGTGATTGCCTATGACCGGCGCGGACACGGACGGTCGAGCGATCCGGGCAGTGGCTACGACTGTGACCGTCTTGCTGACGACCTGGCAGCGGTGCTGGAGGCGTTGGCGCTGCGCGACGTGGTGCTCGTAGGGCACTCGATGGGGTGCGCTGAGATAGTGAGATACCTGACGCGGCATGGCGGCGATCGTGTAGCTCGCGTGGCGATGGTTGGGCCGTCGCTGCCATTCACTCTGAAGACAGAGGACAATCCGGAAGGTGTGGAGAAGAGTGCGTTGCTCGCGGCACGACACGCGATTGCCAGCGACTTTCCCAGGTGGCTTACGGAAAATGCACCGCCCTTCTTCAGACCGGAGACGACGCCGCGGATGGTGGAATGGGGAATCGGACTGTGCTATCAGGCCTCGATGCGGGCGTTGATTGCGACCAGCGTTACCGATAGTGAGACGGATTTTCGCGCGGAGCTACAGGCGATACGAAAACGCGTCTTGATTCTGCATGGAGACAGCGACAGGTCGGCGCCGCTGGAGTTTACGGCGCGAAGGACGGTGAAACTGATTCCGGGTGCGGAGTTACGGGTCTACGAAGGCGCCCCGCATGGACTTTTCATCACGCACATGGAGCGGCTGAATCGCGATCTGCTGGAGTTTATACAGGCGTAGATCAGGCATGCCCCTGTGCGACCTTGCTCAGGGGCATGAAGGCTCCTGCTCTCTCCGGCAGGCATCCGGTAAAAACTAACTTAGAGGTTTGCGTGGCGGTATGGGCCCGGGTCGCGGTGGAGGCTTGGGCTTCCTGATCTCATCGGGATCGTCGAGCAGCAGGGATATGGCGGCGTTCAATGCTGCGAGAATGCCGCCGGCTGGTGTGCCGAACAACGTGGGCACTGCGGTTGCGTTGGAGGGCTCCAGCCCTCTCTGCATGGTGTACGCACTGCTGAACATGGCGGAGCCGCCGGTGAAGGCTGTGAGGGCGGCGGTCCACTTATTCAGGTTGGGGCCGTAGAGCAACGCGACTGTGGCTGCATTCAATGTGTTGATCTGGCCCCAGTGAGGGCGGCCGCTGCAGCTTATTGCGACTGACTCAAGCGTTGCCATCCATGTCGCATTGTCCGGCAGACCTTTGAGTGAAGTTACTTCGATCGCTACTGCGTTTGCGCTCGGGTAGTTATGCATGCTCATGGTCGCCATGGTGGTGCCGGACCATCGAAGCGAGATGTAGCCGGCCTGTTTGACGGACGGCGCCATGGCTACGACCACATCTAGAAAGTTGAGGTATCCAATAGCATGGGCATCGAAGATGGGCTCGATGGAGTCTGCCCGGAAGCAGTTTTGCAGACTCTGTTCGCGGAAGCCGGAGAGAACAACACTCGATTCGCCTCGGATGCCAGCTGCGGTCGAAAACTGATAGGCCTGCTGAAACTGTTGAGCAATGAGGGGTCCGAAGCCGGCTTGTGCCTGCAGATCCCAAAATGCTTTAAGTACTCGTGCCAGCATCTCTCCGGCGGTCATTTGTGGATTCTGTGAATAGGCAACTGAGAGAGCTCCCTGTTCAGTGATCACTACGATCGGAACCAGATTCCACCAAGGGATAAGCAGCAACGCATCAAGGGCCGCAAGCCCAGCGGCATAGACACCTGCGGCTCCCATCTGGCAGAGCTGATTGGGGCTATTCGCGATATTAAGGTCGGATGGCAGGGTGGGGGGCGAGGTTGAGAAGTCGGGTGGGGGTTCGGTCGTCAGCCAGCGCCGCTTTACCCAGCAACTATCGAGGTGTTGCGTGTCGAAGACGACTTCGAGGCCTCGGGGATTTTTCACGTCAGAGGCCATGACGGTAGGAGGCGGGTCGGGCAGGACACCGAGAAGCGGCATCAGGAAGGTGCCGTTTGTCACGCCCTGTCGCAGTAACGTAGTCACGAGTGTGCGAGGGAGTTGAACAGTCCACTCGCCGAGGCGATAAGCGCGTTTTACGCGAAGAACGTAGGAGTAGATGATGCCGAATCGTCCGAAGCCGATGAGCATAGCATCGAAGAGTGCGTCGTCACGGAGAATTTCCGCATCGGGACAAGTGAGCACAGAGGCGAGCGCTCCATCGTCAGTGATGGGCTGCGAAGCTCGCTCAAGCCAGACTTCGCGGCCGCCGACTGTGACTACGTGCATGGCTACTACGAAATGCGCGATGGGTGGAGTGGCGATGTCGCCGCCATGCGTTCCGGTTGATATGGCTCCCGCCAGGCCCTGTCCATTGGCGCCGCCGAGCGTCGGCATGCCGAGGCCGACTGCGGCAAGTGCGTCGTTCACGTCAGCAACGGAGGCACCGGCTTCGATCTCGAAGAGCACATCATCTGAGCCGGGCATCTGGTGGGCTGCCCATTCTGCGTTCAACGCCGAATCGACAACGGCCATGAGCGGATTTTTCAGACGGACCATGCTCACCATCCAGTCGGGTGAGTAGGCGATGTTTTCGAACGCCCATCCGCTGCCAACGGCGTGAACCTTGCGGCCGGCCATCGTGGCGCGCTCGACGATGTTCACGAGATCGGGTAGAGAGTTAGGCGTAGAGAAGGTTGCGACCGGTCCGGTGATACGGCCTGACCAGTTGGTCCAGGAGATGTTACTGGTTTCAAGTCCCGAATAGGTTTCTGATGGACAGCTCATTCGTGCCTCCGTCCCGCCATCGTGCATTGAGCCGATGACGCGCCAAAAGATGGCAACGCGTTGCGGCGATCATTCGCCGTAGCTTCAATGGTTGCAGGTTACTTGAGGAGGCCTAACCTGATGATCTGCGCCCCGTACTGAACGGGATCGGCGATCTGGCAGTAGACTTTCTTATTGCAGGCGATAGCTGCGAGTGCAGCCGCCAGGATCTCTTTGGTGTATTGCGGCGTGGTTACAAACCAGGCCCAGTCGAAGGATCCGGCATCATCTTTGAGATCTACCTGAACTCGGCCGTCTTCCATCACACCCGCGCGTCGAATCTGACAATTGCCGTCGAACATTTGCATCTCCTCGGCTTGCTGGGTTTTGCAGAGTGGCGGTTGCCTGAAAACCCAGAGAGGGGACGAGCGTGGGTTTCGATATGAGCGCGGATCGTAGCAGCCGAAGATATCACTGTCAAGCGGACTGCCAGGTGGACAACAGGAGATAGGCAGATTGCATCTTCGTCATATTTATCGCACCATTGATCGCATCGCACCTAACGAAATGTATTATCGAACGTCTTGCGAGATATCTTGTCATGTAACTCACGGGTGGGGAGGTTTCTATCTCATGATTATCAGAATGCGGTGTGCGTTGTTTGCGCTGCTGCTGGTTAGTGGCAGATTTGGATTTGCCGAGGTCACGGTTCCAGACACCGCCGCTGGACATACGCTCCAGGCATGGCTGGATGCCTTCAACAGCGGCGATCGGGCCAAGATTGATGCCTATGTCAAGAATGTGGATCACTCGCAGAATGTCGATGGAATGATTGGGTTTCGCAATCAGACGGGTGGGTTTGAACTGCTCACGATTGAGAGCAGCGAGCCGCTGCATATTCGGTTTCGCGTGAAGGAGAAAGGCGGCCCTACTACTGCACTTGGCAATCTGCTTGTGAAAGATGGACAGCCTCCGACGGTGGAGACTTTTGGGTTGCGTGCGCTTCCTCCGGGAGTGACGCTGGAGAATGTGACGGTCGATGCGACCGAGCGGAAAAAGGTGATCGATGGCGTGGCTGCGGAACTCAAGAAAGCTTATGTGGAGCCTGCGGTGGCACAGCAGATGGTTGACGCTCTGAACACGCATGAAGCCAAGGGCGACTACAACGCGATTTCAGATGGCGATGCGTTTGCAGCGCAGCTTACCAAGGATCTGCAGGCCGTAAGCCATGACAGGCATCTGCATGTGGACTTCAGCCCTTTCAAGATGCCGCCCCGGCATGAGCCCACTCCCGTAGATGAGGCGCGGTTTCATGAGCAGATGGAGCATGACAATTGCGCTTTCGAAAAGATCGAGATTCTGCCGAATAACATCGGGTACATCAAGTTCGATGGCTTCATGGATGCTTCGTTCTGCGGGCCGACGGTAAATGCTGCGATGGGATTTGTGGCGCATACCGATGCGGTTATTTTCGATCTGCGGCAGAATGGCGGCGGCCAGCCGGCGATGGTGGCGTTGATTGCGAGCTATCTCTTCGATCACCCGACGCACTTGATTGACATCTATAACCGGCAGGAGGACTCCACTACGCAGAATTGGACGGCTTCGTATCTGCCGGGATCGAGGCTGGCGAAGCAGCCTGTGTTTGTGCTGACTTCGAAGCGGACGTTTTCCGGCGCTGAAGAGTTCGCGTTTGATCTGAAGACACAGAAGCGCGCGACTATTGTGGGCGAGACGACGGGTGGAGGCGCGCATCCAGTCTCGGGGCATCCGGTAGCCGATTACTTTATGGTCGGTGTGCCGTTTGCGAAGTCGCTTGATCCGGTGACGAAGACCAATTGGGAAGGTACGGGCGTGGAGCCGGATGTGAAGGTGTCCGCCGACGATGCCCTGGCTACAGCACAAAAACTGGCGATTGAGAAGATTCAGGCAAAGAAAGATACAAAGTAGGCCGCTTGGGAGAGTGCCCCCACCCTGATATTCTGGGCTAGTTCATACGAGGAATTGATGGCTGGGTTAATCGACGCAATTGATGTAAAGCGGAAGATGTTTTTCGAGCTTGAGGGTGTGCCCTATCTGTGTCTGGACTTCGATATTTCGACGCCGACGGCGCGAGGTGGGCAAACGCTGGTGCGGCTGAAGATGCGGAATCTGTTGACGCGGGCGGTCTTTGACAAGACATTCAAGGCCGGGGAGAAGTTCAAAGAGCCGGACTTGGATTCGGTGGAGGCTTCGTACCTGTACAGCGACGGGGATGGCTCGTATTTTCTGGATCAAAGCACCTATGACACGCTGACGCTAACAGGGGCGATGATGGGCGATGCGCTGGAGTTTCTGCTGGAAGGCGCATTGGTGCAGATCGACAAGTTCAATGGAAACCCTATCGGCCTGCAGATGCCACAGCAGGTGGAACTGACCGTAACGTATACCGAGCCTGGAGTTCGCGGGGATACGGCGAGCGGCGCGGTGACCAAGCCAGCGAAGCTGGAGACAGGGCTTGAGATTCGCGTGCCCTTCTTTGTGAAAGAAGGCGAGAAGGTCAAGGTGAATACGGAAACGCGGGAGTTTGCGGGCCGGGCCTGAGAATGCGCCTGCTGATGTGGTGGCCTACAGGTGGCCTACAGTATGTTGACAGCGCGGGCGGCCAGAAGCGCTACGGTGGTGAACGAGATCAAAGCCTGAATCATCATCAGCATCTTGGCCCATCGGGAGAGAACCGGGACATCGGTGGGCGAGAATGCGGTGCTGGTGTTGAAGGCGAGAAAGAGATAGTCGACAAAGCCAGGACTCCAGAAGTCTTCTCCCATCGTCTTTCTCGATTCGGGGTTAAGGGTCATCTGGGGAAAGAGGAACGCGCCATCGGTATGAACTCCACGAAGTTCACGCTCGCGTGGGCCGCCGGCATCAAGCCGCCAGTACCAGGATGCGAAGACAAGAATGTTCGTGATCCACAGAGCAGCGGCGGAAACGAGCAGCGTCTGAGGCGTCTCCTTGTGAGATGGAAGAGTTCCGATGAGAAGGCAGAGCGACCATGCCATATCGAGCGTGACGATTGAAGTAATGAGATAGCCGAGCACCTGATTGAGCGTGTGATTGCCCATTTTGCGCGCCATGATTGTGGGAATGAGCAGCGGGACAAGAACGACCAGGACCAGCCATTTGGGACCGAAGGAGAGCTCTTCAGGAAGAATCAGGCGCAGACAGCCTACAGCTAACAATGCGACAACCGCGGGCCATCGAGGTTCAGGATTCTCTGGGGTTGGTTTCATCAAGGTTCATGATGCTTGGGCCAGACGGCAAATGCAATGCAATTGTGGTCTTCCAACTCAGCGCCCAGTAGACGAACTTGATCTGTCTCAGCTGGCGTTGACAAGGGAAGGCGCGGGCGTGAGAATCAAGGCTCTGGGCCGCGCTGTTAAGGCGTTCCGCAATCTGATTATCCGCAATTGAAAGGTCTTCTTGTCCGCACTGCTTACTACTGATCTTGGCAGCGTTCCACTGATTGGGCGCGGGAAGGTGCGCGATCTTTACGCTGTGGGCAGCGATCTTTTACTCGTCGCTTCCGATCGCATTTCGGCGTTCGATCATGTACTGGGTTCAGGGATTCCGGGCAAAGGAAAGATTCTCACGCAGATCTCGCTGTTCTGGTTTGAACTGCTCAGTGACGTCGTGCCCAATCACCTGATTACGGCTGAGGTGAGCGAGTTCCCTGCCCTGCTGTGGCCGTACCGGGATCAGCTTGAAGGAAGGTCGATGCTCGTGCGACGGGCGGCGATGTTTCCGGTGGAGTGCGTGGCACGCGGGTACCTGGCTGGTTCCGGATGGAAGGAGTACCAGGCTACGAAGGCTGTGTGCGGGATTGCGCTGCCTGAGGGACTGCTGGATGGTTCGCGATTGCCGGAGCCGCTTTTTACCCCTGCGACGAAGAGCGAAGGCGGGATGCATGATGAGAACATTCCTTTTTCAGTAATGGAGCAGACGGTGGGTGCCGAGGACGCTGCCGAGCTGCGGCGGCTGACGCTGGCGCTCTATGCGAAGGCTGCGGATCATGCAGAGAAACATGGACTGATCCTCGCGGATACAAAGTTTGAATTTGGGCGAGTATCTATCGGAAAAGCCGGCGAAAAGATCGTGCTGGGCGATGAGGTCCTGACGCCGGATTCTTCCCGCTTCTGGGATGCAGGGTTTTGGAAGCCGGGCGGGGCTCAGGCGAGCTTTGACAAGCAGTTTGTGCGCGATTATCTGGAAGAGATTCGATGGAATAAACAAGCGCCAGCACCGGCGCTGCCCGATGAAGTGGTGAAAAAAACGCAGGCGAAGTACCTTGAAGCATTTCGCTTATTGACGGGACGGGAGCTTGTTCTATAACTTCATGGGACAGTTTCCCTTTTCGATTGCTCGGCCGATATTGAAAGGAATCCCTGCGTCATGAGTATTGTGGACGTCGCGATCGTGCTGATGGTTGTGTTGAGCGCGTTGCTGGGATTTCGCACAGGGCTGATTCAGAGCGTTTTTTCTCTGACGGGGTTGATTGCAGGTATTGTCATCGCGAGCTGGCAGTACAAGCACTTTGGCAACGAGCTGGCAAGGATTGTGCATGATCTGGACATCGCCGAAGCGATCTCATTTTGCCTGATTGCGCTACTGGTAATGGTGACAGCCGGACTACTGGGAATGCTGCTCAAGAGCGTGGTTCACGGCGTGGGCTTTGCGTGGCTGGATAAGATCGCCGGGCTCATCTTTGGGCTTGTGCGGGGCGGAGTGCTGGTGATCCTGTGCGTTGTCATACTGGCGGCGTTCTTCCCGGATACGCGCTGGCTGGGGGACGCACAGCTCTCGCGATATTTTCTGGGAGTGACACATTTGACGACAAAAGTAACTCCCGAAGAGTTAAAGACCAAGATTTTGAATGGGCTTCAAGTGCTTGAGAACGACGCCCCGAAATGGCTCCACGAGAAATAAAACAAAAAGTGACCAATGAAGGCGGGACAGATGGACGGAAGGCGTGGCAATCTATTTAAGGCGTTTCAGAAATGGCGTAGCTCCTCCTGAAGATTTATGAGCCGCAGTTATGTCATCCACACGACCATGAACGATGTGGTGCGATATAGGGAATTTCTGAATGCTATCGATACGAGGACGAGACGTGAAGCGCGAACTGGACAGCCTGATAACCCAAATGCATTCAACCGGTGTTCTCTATGACGACGCCGTGCGGCAGTTCAAACGGCAGTATCTACTGGAAGTGCTACGGGCGCACCGCGGCAACCAGTGCAAGGCCGCCGAAGAACTGGGAATGCACCGCAACACGTTGAGCCGCACTATGGCTGAGTTGGAGTTGGGCGTGGCGGAGGTGCGCGCCGGCCTCAAGCGTCCGGTGCGCAGCGAACGTCTTATACATGGCGGGCTGCGCCAGCAGATTCGCTGATTACCAAAGGACTGCCCATCTGCGTGCCAAAGGCATTTCGATGGAGACAGGACCTGGGAAGCGGATGATGCCTACATCGGAAAATAAAACTGAGCCGCTTGTGCGGGAAGGCTTTGTCTGGGATGCGCAGGATGCGTATCTCTTTGACATTGACGGAACCTTGCTGCGCAGCCGGGACCGCATTCATGTCGACTCCTTTGCGTCGAGCGTGCGGCAGGTTACAGGGTTTGAGATCTCGCTGAGCGGCGTGGTGCTGCACGGCGGCACGGACACGGCAATTCTGCGCGAGGCTTTTGCGCAGGCCGGGGTTCCTGTTGAGGCCTGGGAGCCGCAGGTCGCGGCGATTCTAGAGGCGATGCGACAGGCGGTGGTGAGGCAGCGTTCCGAGATGGACCTGCGGATGATGCCTGCTGTGCGGGAGACACTGGCGCATCTGGCCGAAAAGGGCGCGCTACTCGGGCTTGCGACGGGGAACCTGGAGCTGATTGGCTGGACTAAAGTCGAAGAGGTAGGACTACGGGAGTGGTTCCGATTTGGCGGTTTCAGTGACCACTTCTCAGTGCGCTCGGAGATGGTGGCACATGCGGTGTCGAAGGCGCGGGAGCTGCTGGGAAATAAGCCGGGGGCGAGCGTGTGCGTGGTGGGCGATACGCCTCGCGATATCGAAGCAGCGCGGGCCAATGGGCTACCGGTGATCGCAGTGGCAACAGGCAACTACAGTTTTGAGGAACTCGCGGCGCTGGAGCCTGATGTATGCACAGCTTCGCTGGCGGCATTGCCAGTGGTGCGGGCGTGATGCGGCTGGTCGTCGTGATAATAGGGGTCTGCCTTGCGCTGGCTGCGCAGGCGCAGAGCTCCCCGCAGGCGGCTACGGGACAGAGTTCAGCGGTCCAAACTGGGCAGAGTGGGGCGGCCGCTTCGCCGACCGCTGAAACGGGCAAGCCCTCTGGCGCTGCACAAGATACAACAAAGCAGCCTGCGGCTGCGAATGGCGTCGTTGTTGGCGCTCCTGTGCAGGCGAATGCGCTGCATGCGCAGCGCGAGGCGGCGAAGCTCTACCTGGCCGGCGTAAAGCTGATCGACAAGAAAGAGCCCGAGGCCGCCTGGAAGCTGATGAAGCAGGCCGCTGAGCTTGAGCCGGGAAACCCAACGTATGCTCGCGCGGCTGAGGTAGCGCGGCAGAGCGCGGTGGCGCAACTGGTGCAGGAGGCGAGCCGGGAACGCAATCAGGGCTCCGGTGGAGACGCAGCGCTGCTGCTGCAGCGTGCGATGGAGATCGACCCGAAGAATCCGCTGGTACTGCAGCACACCGATGAACTCGCCCAGGATGCCTCAGCAACTGAGCCAGCCGTATTGTCAAACATGCAGACGCCGGCGCTTGCGGGGCCGATTGCGCTTGAGCCAAAGCAGGAGAAGCACAGCTTTCATCTGCATAACAACGAGCGGCAGGTGGTGGAGGAAGTCTTTCGCGCCTATGGGATCGACGCCTCGATTCATGACAGTGTCCAGAACCAGCGCGTAAGGCTGGATGTGGACGATGTGACTTTTTTCGATGCGGCGAAAGTATTGAGTCTGGTAACAAAGACCTTCTGGGAACCGCTCGATCCGCATCGGGTACTCGTAGCGCAGGACACGCGCGAAAACAGGGTGCAGTTTCAGCGCACGGCTATGGAAACGGTGTATCTGTCGGGGCTGACCGACAAGGAATTAACGGACGTCAGCAACCTGGCTCGCAACGTCTTCGATGCCCAGCAGGCTGTGGTGGAACCGACGCGGGACACGTTGACCGTGCGAGCTCCGGCGCGTACGCTGGCGGCGTTTAACGCCACGCTGGGCAGCATTGAGGCGGGACAGAACCAGGTGGACCTGAATGTGAAAGTGATCCAGCTGGCACACATCAGCAATCGCGAGACGGGGACGACGTTCTTTCAACAGACATCTGTATACAACGCCTTCTCTGCGGTAAATTCGGTCATCCAGCAGAATCAGGCGGCAGTGCAGGAGATTATCTCTCAAGGGCTCGTGCCGGATGCAAATACGCTGGCCCACCAGATTGAAATCATCGCCATTCTACTGGCTTCGGGACAGCTGTCTGGAACCCCGTTCAATCAAGGCTTTGCTACCTTTGGAGGGGGACTGACGGAGAGTCTGTTGGTCCCAGGTCCGGCAACACTGACAATGAGCCTGAACTCAAGCGATACGCGGACACTGGACGATATCCATCTGCGGCTTAGCGACGAAGAGGCAGGGACGTTCAAGATCGGCGAACGGTATCCGATCACGACGTCGTCGTATTCGTCAGTGGCACTGCCGTCGATACCCGGATTCAATACGACGGCGGCGGCGCTCCAGGCACAGACAGTACCCCAGATCCAATATGAAGACCTGGGACTCACGCTCAAGGCGACGCCAAAAGTGATGCGTTCAAACGATGTTGCACTAAATCTGGAAATGAAGATCGAATCGCTTGGCGGCTCGAGTCTGAACGATATTCCGGTGCTGAACAGCCAGCAGTTTACGGGTGTGCTAACGCTGCGGGCAGGCGAGACAGCAGTGCTGTTAAGCGACCTGACGCTGCAGGAGTCACGGGCGTTGAGCGGGTTGCCGGGGGTAAGCGATATTCCGGGGCTACAGGATATAAGCGACGTTGCGCGAGGACGGAATGTGGCGCGACTGCTGATCCTGGTGACGCCGTCAGTAATACGAGGGCCGCAATCCAACGGACATGGGCCACGGCTCATGGTAGACAAGGGTACCGCAGCTCATTGAAGCTGTGAGTGTAAGGCGCCGGAGCCTAGGCGGACTGGATTCGAACAAATGCGCCGCTCGCAAGAAGCCGAGTTGATGGATGCGGAAGATATCTCTGAAGCAGATCTGGCGCAGACGTACCGCGAGATCCGCAAGGTCCATCGCTGGGTGGGAAACACCGGGGCAGTGTTTCACCGGCTGCGTAAAGAATCGAAGCGCATTGAAGTTGGTGGACGAAGACCGCGGGTGCTTGATATTGGCTGCGGACAGGGCGCATTGCTGGTCGAGATTCACGAGAAACTGGGGCTCGAGGTTGTTGGCGTGGACCTGAAGCCGGCGCCACCCGATGCTCCAGTACAGATTTACTGCGGAGATGCGGTCGCTGATCCGCTGCCGGAAGCTGAGATCGCGATATGTCTTGCGACGGCACACCATCTCTCGGAAGAGCAGCTTGAGGAGATGATCCGCAATGTGGCGCGAAGTTGCCGGAGGCTGATTCTGCTGGATATGGTGCGGCATCCTGTGCCGCACATGTTGTTCCGGCTCTTTATTGCTCCGTTTCTGAAACATATCAATGCAGTGGACGGCGCTATCTCGATTCGCCGCTCGTTTACGGCGGCAGAGATGCGGGCAATTGTGGATCGAGCGCTCGATGGAAAGACCGCTTCGCAGGTAAAAAGCGTTAAGCATACCGTATCGCCGTTGTGGATTCGCCAGGTCGTCGATATTGACTGGCAGGCGAGAACAACCTGAGCTTGCCTTCAAATAGGGCTTAGGCGCGTTTCATTTGGGTGCGTCTAATTTGGGTAGTGACGTAAATGCGTTTTGGGAAAGAGGGCCACCATGTTGGGCCGTCCCGGACCTATCCATCACCACCCGTTCACAGGTATCTATCCTGCACGAACTCGCAGCCCCATGGGGCTTTGTGACGCGGGCGATCCTAACTGCCATGCCGAACTGGGAGATACACCTGGCACTATGGGGGTATTCGATCATGCCGCTTTGGTTGCCGAGGGTCTTTCTTCTCATGCATGGCGTAACCTGCCCAGAGTCACCAAAAAAATGCCTGCCAAGAAAAGGACTGTTCCCAAAAAGCTGG
>Ga0206975_1020_pt1 | contig 51098 bp, 25 predicted proteins | sample Alteio_BWOrgHeat_81_FD_152919 | JGI IMG/M metagenome (GOLD analysis project Ga0206975, IMG submission 152919) | Enriched cells from forest soil in Barre Woods Harvard Forest LTER site, Petersham, Massachusetts, United States -... | ecosystem: Environmental > Terrestrial > Soil > Temperate forest >... | reverse complement strand
GAAGACCATTTTCAGGGATCAGATACCATACGGGATCTCGTTATCGGCATGTCCGACGGTTTAACAGTGCCTTTTGCCCTGACAGCCGGTTTGAGCGGAGCGGTGAGTACCAACACAATTGTGATCACAGCCGGAATCGCTGAAATCATTGCAGGATCTATTGCCATGGGTCTGGGTGGTTACCTGGCCGGTAAAACAGAATATGATCATTATTTTGCAGAGCTGAAAAGGGAATACGATGAGGTGGAACGGGTACCGGAGCGGGAGAAGCAAGAAATCGAAGAAATCCTTGATGGCTATGGCATTTCGGAAAGGGTGAAGAAAGTTGTTGCGTCCTGAAATTATTAATAATGCAAATCCAACAAACACCAGTGCAATGCACACTTGTATTTTGATCACCTTTAATCCGATAGACAGGTAAGGAGCTGTTTGCTCCAACCGGTCATCATCCTCTTCCTTGTTCCGCTGATACAGACTTTGCGCTTCCTCATACCGTTCCATGGCATGCGGCATACGTGCAAAACCGCTCATCTCAGGCGCATGTGTAGCATGCAATGAAATCCGAATGATACCGGTAAAAAGCAGCAGTAAGGCAATCAATCCTCCCGTCACATACAAGGGAAATAATCCATAACGCTTTTTCCTCAGGCTCCGTTTGATGAGCAGGAAGTTGGAAATAAAAAGGATGACTGCTGTTAAAGTGAAATATAAAAACATGGGTAACTGTATACTACTTCGCAAATCTAATTCATTCGCAAGCAACAGAGATATTTATTTTTACTAATCTAAGCATGTGATCCGTTTCACTCAATGCGAATTTGCCTGCGTATACTTTCTTCCAGTGATATAAACGTTTCGGTACGTTGCACGCCCTTTATGACCTGGATCTTTTCATTCAGTACAGCCCGTAAATGCTGGGTATCCCGGCAAATGACTTTGGCGAACATGCTATAGGTTCCTGTTGTATAATGCATCTCCACCACTTCCGGTATTTTCTCCAGTTCCCTCACCGCATCCCTGTATTCCGAAGCTTTGCCCAGAAATATTCCCAGGAAGGCACATACGTCATATCCTATTTTACCCGGATTGATATTCAGGTAATGCCCTTGAACAACACCCATCTCTTGCAGTTTCTTCATACGCATATGGATCGTTCCTCCCGATACAACCAATCGTTTGGCAATTTCCGTGTATGGAACACCTGCATCCTGCATAAGTATGCCCAATATCTGTTTATCGAGTTTATCAATTTCTAAATCGGGAAGTGTTTTTTGCATCTCAATTTGTATTATTTTCAATAAAGGTAAATAATTTTGCCTAATTAGCAATTATTTATCTGATTATATGATTTATTTGCATAAATATAGGCTCTAATATACATTTGTGATAATAAACAGAGAAGAAACCGTTTAAACTCGCAACATTATGTGCGGCATCTTAGCAGTCATCGGAAAAAAGGATAAAGCCCTCGTACAAAGGCTTTCCAGCAGAATGCAACACCGGGGTCCGGACGAGCGGGACATACAGGTTATGAACACAGGAATCCTGAGTCATGAACGCCTGTCCATCATAGACCTCCACACCGGTAAACAACCCATCGCCGGAACACGCAATACAAGTCTTGTACACAACGGTGAAATCTATAACCACATCAAACTGGAAAAAGAAGTCCTTGGAGCCAAGTATCCCAAACGCACCACCTCCGACAGTGAAGTGATCATTCACCTCTATGAGGAGTTTGGAACCGACTTCTGCAACCGGCTCGATGGTATGTTTGCCTTTGTGATACTCGATGACGACCGCAAGACCTTTATGGCCGGGCGCGACCCCATCGGCATCAAGCCCTTGTATTATGGGAAAGATGCGGAAGGCGACCTCTGGTTTGCTTCCGAGATGAAAGCCATAGCCGATATCTGCCCGGCGTTCGAAGCCTTTCCTCCAGGGCATTATTATACGCCGGAGACCGGCCTTGTCAAATACAACCAACCGCTCTGGGAAACCGAACCTGCTATATCCCAAGACCTGAGCGGGCTGCGCGAAAGCCTGGAAGCGGCTGTGGAAAAGCGTTTGATGAGCGATGTTCCGTTTGGCGTACTGCTATCAGGCGGACTCGATTCCAGCTTAATTGCCTCCATCGTTCAACGTAAACTGAAACCTTCAGGACAGGAGCTGCATTCGTTTTCTATTGGCTTAAGTCCGGAAGTACCCGACCTGCAAGCGGCTGCCAGGGTGGCCGACTTCCTTGGCACCACCCATCACCAGGTGCTCTTCAGTGTGGAAGAAGGAATAGCCATACTCGACAAACTCATCTGGCACCTGGAGTCGTACGACGTCACCACCATCCGGGCCAGCACACCCATGTATTTCCTGTCTAAATACATCTTCAGCAAGGGAATCAAGATGGTACTGTCGGGTGAAGGGGCGGATGAAATTTTCGGAGGCTACCTCTATTTCTACAACGCTCCGGATGATGCCGCCTTTCAGGAAGAAACCAAGCGCCGGGTGCGTTTGCTGCATACCGCCGATGTATTGAGGGCAGACAAATCCACCATGGCCAACGGAATAGAAGCACGGGAACCCATGCTGGACAAGGATTTCCTGGACAAGGTCATTCGTCTGCATCCTCGCCTCAAACGCCCCTTCCGCGCAGGACAAGGACAAGAGGCCAGGATTGAAAAATATATACTTCGCAAAGCCTTTGATGACAAAGCACAACCCTACCTGCCAGAAAGCATCCTCTGGAGACAAAAAGAACAGTTCTCCGACGGTGTAGGATACAGCTGGATTGATGGGCTGGTGGCGCATTGCGAGGCGGCTGTAAGCGACAAGGAATTTGCCCGGGCTTCCGAGTTGTATCCTCACAACACACCGGAGACAAAAGAGGCCTTTTATATACGCAGCATTTTTCACAAACATTTCCCTCAGGAAGCCAGCGCCAAAACGGTTTCCAAGTGGATTCCGAAATGGCAAAAGAATACGGACCCCTCCGGAAGAGCCAACGAGGTGCATGAGGCAGCTCTGGCCGAAGCCTGATATACAAGCTTTTCATTATCCACCAATCAGTTAATCGCTCGGCTGCAACCCGCACAGTGGCAGGAGAGCCAATACAACACATCATGGAAATAAACAACAGCGGAGCCACCTTCTCTTCCATCGTAGGCATAGGAGTCAAGCTCAAAAAAATGAGTGAAGAAAGCGGACAGGAGTATCTGTTCCTCAACCGGGGTGTCAATGCCGTTTGTCCCATCAACCTGAAGGACGTGGTCAGCCTGATCGACTTTAACTCCAACCGCATCCAGGTATACCCGCCCAACAAAGGCTTGCCCGAATTGAGAAAAGCCATCAGCGAGGAATATTTTCAGGATGCTGTCAGCATAGAAGACATTTCTATCGTTCCCGGTGGCATGCCTGCCATTGATCTTACTGTTCAGACCTTGAAGCTGGACAAGCTTTACTTTGCCAACTATTTCTGGGGAAGCTATGCCAAGCTGGCGAAGATAAGGGGACTGGAAACCGGCACCTACCTTGACCCGGAAGACCTGCTGGAGCGGGCCCGGAAAGAAGCTCCGGTGAAAAAGCTGGCCGTACTCATCTGCGACCCGAACAACCCGGTAGGCGACAAGATGAAAGATTCAGCTCTCCAGGCGCTTATCACCGAGCTGGATGCATTGGGGGTGGTGGTGATTTTCGACAGTCCTTACCGCCGTATCTTCCACGGAAAAGAAGATACCCTGTTTCATACCCTCAGCCAGCTGAAAAATGTAATCATCACCGAAAGTTTCAGCAAGGCTTACGGCCTGAGTGGTCAACGCATAGGATTCGTTTATTCCTCCAACCGCGATTTCAACGAGGAACTGAATATCCGTATCCTCTACAGTATGAACGGGGTAAATGCCTTTGCCCAGGAACTTATCTACCGCCTGATAACCACTCCAGCAGGGAAGAAAGCCGTAAGTGAGTTTCGGCAAAAAACCGTGAAAGACATACAGCTCAACATCGCCTGGCTCAGAGACAATGCCTTGCTGGTAAACGCACTCTATGCCGAGAACAAACCGGTGGGAATTTTTGCAGTGGTAAACAAAACCGAAGAGGAGCTGCTACGCTTCCGCATAGGCAGTGTTTCCATGAATTATTTCACCGCGGTAAAAACACCCGAGACAGCAGCCATGTCACGCATCTGCGTGTCGGTACCTCACACCACTTTTGTACGTTTCTTTGAGAAGGTTACTGCCGTACAACTGGCTGAATACTCCTGAGATACACCCTTTTCCGCCACCGGGAGGAAAAAATGCTTCTTCCCGGTGGCAGAATCAAAAAAATACTTATTTTTGCCATCCCCAAGCTGAATGTATTGCTTTTAAGTACTTCAGTCTTAGGGATTAGGCAAAAGTACCCTGTTCTTTAAATTACATGCGAAAGTAGCTCAGTTGGTAGAGCGCGACCTTGCCAAGGTCGAGGTCGCGGGTTCGAACCCCGTCTTTCGCTCTTCGATCGCCGAAGCTTGCGCTGAATATAGCGCTGAAGCGAAGGAGATCTTCGATTCAAGGCCTTCCTTCCGGAAGGCCTTTTTTGTTGGTTTATTGAACAGACTCCTCTTGGGGCAATCGTGACAGTTTTCTAGAGGAAGATGACCATTTCCTCTAGCCTTACGTCATCTTCTCAGAGATTCATGACCTTTTCCTTTAACCTTACGTCATGATGCTAGAGAATCATGACCTTTTCCTTTAGATTTACGTCATCTTCTTAGAGGAAGATGCTATGAAGTGATATCGTGACACTTTTCTACACGATCATACTATTTTCCTAGAGGAAGATGCTATTTTCCTACGCAATCATACTATCTTCTTAGAGGATCATGCTATTTCCCTAGACAATCATACTATCTTCTTAGAGAATCATGCTATTTTCCTACGCAATCATACTATCTTCTTAGTGGATCATGCTATTTCCCTAGACAATCATACTATCTTCTTAGAGAATCATGCTATTTTCCTACACAATCATACTATCTTCTTAGAGGATCATGCTATTTTCCCAGACAATCATACTATCATCCTAGAGGATCATGCTATTTTCCTGGACAATCATACTATCTTCTTAGAGGAAGATACGATGATTGACCCGAAGGGGTCCTTTAGGGCACTTCCAGAAGACAGCTAGTCAAATTATTCAGCTACACCTATCATTCATTGTCCGGAACCGGATCGTTATCATCCTACACTGGAATAATACAGTCCGGTTCCGGATCGTTGCTATCCTACACCGGAATGATACTATTCGGAACCGGATCGTTGCTATCCTAGACCGGAATGATACAATCCGGAACCGGATCGTTGCTATCCGAAACCGGAATGATATCGTCCGGAACCGGATGGTCGCTATCCTAGACCGGAATGATACAGTCCGGAACCGGATCGTTGCTATCCGACACCGGAATGATACTGTCCGGAACCGGATCGTTGCTATCCGACACTGGAATGGTATTGTCCGGAACCGGATCATTAATGTCTGCAACGGAGGCATTTAATCACCGCATTCATGCGGAGAATAATTTGCGCTTGCGGAGAATAAGCCCTATATTTACCGCATTATTGCGGAGAATAAATGGCAAAATACATCCATCAACAACCCGACTGGCCCGAATTTACCTGGGACAATGAAGTCATCCTGCCTGCATTATCCAATGTAAGACACAGGCAAGGCCGCCTAAGAGGATATATGGAAGTATTGGGGTTTACGTTGAGAAATGAAACCACTTTACAAACCTTAACTTCAGATGTATTGAAATCTTCAGAAATCGAAGGTGAACTGCTGAATCGGGAACAGGTTCGTTCGTCAATTGCGAGACACTTAGGAATGGATGTCGCCGGTTTAATCCCATCCGAAAGGAATGTCGATGGTATCGTAGAAATGATGTTGGATGCGACACAGCATTATAAAAAAACGCTGAGCAAAGAACGGTTGTTTAGCTGGCATTCCGCTTTATTCCCGGCGGGACGAAGCGGAATGCAAAAAATAACAGTGGGAAACTGGAGGAATAGCGAAAATGGACCGATGCAGGTGGTTTCAGGTGCTATGGGTAAAGAGAAAGTCCATTATGAAGCTCCGGAGGCCAATCGCCTGAAAAAGGAAATGAAGCTATTTTTGGATTGGTTCAATACCGATCATTCCATAGATGACGTACTAAAATCGGCCATTGCTCATTTCTGGTTTGTGACCATCCATCCTTTTGATGACGGAAACGGACGGATTGCCCGGGCCATTGCAGATATGCAACTGGCAAAAGCGGATAAAGATCATCAGCGCTTTTACAGCATGTCGGCTCAAATACGACTTGCCCGCAAATCTTATTACGACATATTAGAAAAAACGCAAAAAGGGAAAGTGGATATCACCGAATGGCTGGCATGGTTTCTTCTCTGTATGGACAAAGCTTTAAATGCGACGGAAACCGTACTAAAGCGCGTATTAAGCAAGATGAAATTCTGGGACTTACATGCTCACATAGCCATCAATGAAAGGCAGCGCCAATTGATTAATAAATTATTTGATGGTTTTGATGGAAAACTGACATCGTCTAAATGGGCAAAAATTGCGAAGTGTTCTCCCGACACAGCCCTCCGGGATATAACAGATCTAATAAACAAAGGATTCCTTCAGAAAGCTCCTGAGAGGGGTAGAAGCACTAGTTACGTGTTGAAGGAATGATTTGAGAGGATATTATTTTCGCACCACTAGCCTTTTACTTAAAATCGCTTTATCCGACATCCATTTGTATAGCAAAAATATCGTTCGGAATATCCATGATCGGTCCAAAAGAAATAATCTTTTTGCATTTTATTATTGCCGCACAACATCCGGTTCCGGATTCTTCAAATACTTAACGATTTTGCTATAAAATAGTTTTTCGTCAATGGGTTTGGATATATAATCGTTCATTCCAACAGCTTTGCATTTTTCAACATCCATCGTAGTGACGTCTGCCGTTAGGGCAATAATGGGAACGTGGGAATTCATTACCTTTCGGATATACTCCGTTGCTTCAAAACCATCCATTTCGGGCATTTGTAAATCCATCAAAACAATATCATAATTATTCATTTTCAGCATTTCGATGGCTATTTTTCCATTGTCTGCAATGTCCATCTCCATACCCAAATCTTCCAATAACGTTTTCATTAACAGCTGATTCAGCTTCATGTCTTCTACAACCAATGTTTTGGTATTTTTTAATGCCGGCTTATTTTCCGTTTTTGATTCAGTGTCCAATTTTTCTTCTGTTTTCTCAAAGCTAAGAACAAAACGAAAGGTCGAGCCTTCACCTACTTTACTTATCACGCCAATCGTTCCATTCTGCCCTTCCACCAGTTGTTTAACGATAGCAAGTCCTAAGCCGGTTCCACCGAATATATTGGAGGTGAGTTTGCTTGCTTGCTGAAAAGCTCCAAAAATATCTTCCAGCTTATCGTTCGGAATGCCAATTCCTGTATCTGCTACAACAAATTCAACTTGTATGTTCTTATTATCTTGATTCAATAAACGAACGCTAACGGTTATTCTTCCTTTTGCCGTAAATTTTATTGCATTACTTACCAGATTTAAAATGATTTGATTTAAACGCACCGAATCGCCAAGTAAAACCTCCGGAATTGAAGCATCGTAGTGCTGAACCAATTCGATATTTTTTTCCTGTATGGTTGTTTCAAATAGGTGAAGCATGGAAGAAACAGATCCGGATAATCTAAATGGCGTTTTTTGAAAAATCATTTTTCCTGCATCCACTTTAGCAAGATCAAGTATGTCATCAATCAATGCTATTAACGTATTTCCTGATGTCTTGATAGCCTGGATGTATTCTTTTTGTTTTTCGTCTAACCGGGTCCTTAACATCACGTTCGTAAATCCGACAATCGCGTTCATCGGTGTTCGAATCTCGTGACTCATATTAGACAAAAACTGTTGTTTTGATTTCACTGCCGATTCAGCAGACACATTCGCCTCTCTCAATTCGGCTGTAATTCTTTTTTGCTCGGCAATATCTCTTGCCACAACTACAGCCCCAAGCACATTCCCCTCGTCATCTTTATAAACGGAACCGTTAATTAACACATCTGTCAGTTTACCATTCTTCATGGTAAGCGGGTAATCTATCACAAACCCTTTTTCGAATATTTCCTGATAGACTTTTCTTTCATTTTCGCTGTCGGTGAAATAAATGCTGAAGTCGCAGCCTGTAAGTTGTTCACGGGTCTTATCCGTATCATCCATCATTGCCTGATTCATATCCATTATTTTACCTTCGGAATTGATTGTAGCTAACGGATCTTTACTCGCTTCGATAAGACTTCTGGCGTATCTGGAGGCGAATTTATCCTTGGTTATATCCCGTAAAATCTTGGAAACACCAATGATTTTTCCATCATTATTTTTCAAGGGAGAGATGGTAAGCGAAACATATACGCGTTCACCATTTTTTTTTACCCGTATCGTTTCAAAATGTTGAATCGTTTCGTTGTTGCCAATTTTCTCAAGGATATTTTTTTCCTCGTGTCTTAATTCAAATGGAATGATCAATGAAATATTCTTACCAATTACTTCTTCCGGAGTGTATCCAAATATTTTTTCAGCACCATTGTTCCAGCTTTGTATCGTTCCATTCATGGATTTGCTCACAATGGCATCCTCAGAATACTCCACAATTGCAGCCAATTGCTTCAGATGTCCTTCATTTTTCACTTTTTCGGTCACGTCTTTTATCATTGTTACCGCTCCTGAAATAGTTCCATCGGAATCCAAAAGCGCAGCCGCATACGGTCTGACATGAGCACGCGAGCCATCGGGACGTTCAATAATCATTTCCTGACTATAACCGGTACAACCTCCTTTCAATGTTATTACCACAGGGTATTCATTTAGAGGTAGCCAGTTTCCATCTAATTTAAATATCTTAAACGAGCCGCACCAACGCTCTTTGCCTATTTCAGGACTGCGCCCCCAAAGCATTTCAGCTGCTTTATTATAGGTTGTAACATATCCATTCTTATCGCAAGTATATATGGCAACCGGCAAGTCATGAGTGATATCGGTAGAAATTTTGTTACTGCTTTCCATGGTAGTTGTCTTATGCCGGGGCACGGTTCGTCACTGTAAAATCGAATTTCTCGGTGATTTTTCGCCCAATTTTTGCGAAACAGTTAAATTTAGAATTCAAACCGAACGAGGGTTATCCAAAGATACCCCTCAACTTACTATTCCCGGATAATATTCGCTGAAAGGGTGTTTTTGTGGGTTGAGTGGAGGACGGATAAAACCCAAGTAGCTGAACCTATGCTGCTTACCGAACCAAATATCGTTTTATAGAACTTGGTTTCTGAATCTGCTACCCGCAGCTAATTCAATTCTCAACAATAGCGGCTATTTTGGCAGATAACATTTTGACGTCAATAGGTTTTGAAATATAGCCGTTCATTCCTGCCCGGCAACATTTTTCCTCTTCTGTTCTCAAAGCATGAGTTGTCATAGCCAAAATAGGGACATCGCATTTAGGAATGGAAAAATTTTGTCTTATTTGGTCAGAAGCCGGATAAAGAACATTTAATCCGTTAATTAACTGCGACAATCCACCAGTTGACTCCATCGCTCACAACAGTAACAAATTTGTTGGTGGCTGTCAGATTGTATGTGGCAGATCCATCAATGTTAGTACCTCCCCCATTAACTGTCGCAGCTCCTGCAACTGTCAATTTAATTGTATAAAGGCGACCTGCAACCGTTGCGGCACTTGGCAAGGTGATTGTTATACCCGAAGCTGTTGCTAAAATAATGTTATCGGTAGCAGAAGCCGTGTAGTTTACACCTTGAGAATTAACCGTTGTTCCGACAGAACCCTGAACCTGAAAAGTAGAAAGAGGGTTTGATGTCCCAATACCCACACTGCCCTGAACGATCATTCCATTGGCCGGAGCCTGGGAGGCTCCTGAGTATAACGTTCCGATGGCGATGCCCCCGTTGACATCCAGCGTATTGATTGGAAGCAAGGTGCCTCCGATCGCAACGCGACCGATGCTGGCGTTCGTATTCGTGACAAGGGCGACGTTCCCTTCGGAACCCTGGATCTGAAGGCCGTACTCGGTGCTGGAGCCGTCGTAGTACTGACTGATGATCGATGCACCGTAATTGTTCTTGGAGAGGCGGAGCAATTCCGTCGTCGTTGCCGATTCCGGCCCATCGAATTGCCCCCCTCCATTGACGTCGAGCATCCTGCCCGGAGTGGATGTTCCGATACCAACTTTACCTCCATTATTAAAAATATTGCTGCTGTTTGTTACCCAGCCTGTTCCATCCCAATAGGAGGTATTACCGGCGACAGCTCCTGCAGGCAAAAGTCCGGTAGCACCTGTAGCTCCCGTAGATCCTGTTACACCTGTCAATCCCGTAGAACCAGTTGCCCCAGTTGGTCCGGTTGCACCTGTGGCACCAGCTGTTCCGTTGGTTCCATTATTCCCGGTTGCACCTGTAAGACCTATATCACCTGTTGAGCCGGTAGCGCCCGTTACTCCGGTCGCACCCGTTGATCCAGTTAAACCCTGTGCTCCTGTTGCTCCTGTTGCTCCTGTTGCTCCTGTTGCTCCTGTTGCTCCTGTTGCTCCTGTCACACCGGTAGCACCGGGTGTTCCGTTAGCCGCATACAAAGCATAAGGAACGCTTTGCAACTCAGCTGTTCCGCTGATCGTATAATTCGTTCCTCCGTTAGGGTCTGTTTCCGTTTTGATAAAGTAAGGGCCGGTTGCCCAGTTGATGCCGGAAAATGTGCCGGAAACAACCGCTCCTATACCTATCTGCAAACTGACCAGGCCATTTGCATTGGATGTTGGCGTTTGCGTTTCAACAAATACCGGGGTACCGGTTGAAGAGCCCTGCAATATGCTGATACGCATGCCAACAGAGGTGGATGCAAGAAGCGTCCCGCCTGAATTGCGTATAACAGCCTGGTAACTCATTTTCTGAGGAACCTGCGCCGACATTGCGGCAGTGATCAATAAAGCGGCGAAGAAGGAGTAGATTTTTTTCATCAATACCAAAGGTATTCTTTAATTTAAGATACGGAAATTTAAAGCACCGCAAATTGGCACCCTGAATTATCGAAACTAAAGAGCGGGAATGAAGAAAAATTGCCGGATGGGAATACCGAAGCTTAAGAGCGAGAATGACCTGCCTGCCGTCGCGTAAGCCGAGGCAATGGCAGGCAGGGAGTGAGAATGATGTAATAGAGACCTAATACTTATTCTTTGCTGTTGCTTTTTTTATTTTATTGAATGATCTTTCCAGATAATCCCATAAGAGCAAGTACTTTTTTGTTTGAAAGAAATGGTTGATTAATTCCAGCACAATAAATCCTACCAGGATAGCTATTCCCTTTTGCATCCAATCAGGGATTTCATTGACAGCAACCCTTTTTCGTCCGGTTAATCCAAAAAGATTATGCAGTCCCCGTTTTTCTAAAACATAGTGGGAGAACATCGCCGTGACCCACATTCCGACGACAAAACCAATCAGATTACCAACCGCCTGATTGAGCAGAAAGCCTTTGATTTTCTGTTTGGTAAACCTCCCCAAAAATGTCAGAGAGGCATCCTGCCTGGAAGACTCAACTCCATTTTTGTCCTCTTTCCACAAGATTTTTACCTGATGAAAAAGTATTTTGTTCTCTTCATTCTGATTTAACCATTTGGAGAATACTTCTTTCTCCGAATCAGACTCTTCTCCGCTTAAATGGTTCAAAATCATTTTCCATGTTTTCTGTTCCCGCATAAACGACTAGCTAATTTATCGTATTGAATCTTGCTGCTATTGAGCGATTGTATTTTTAGAATTTAAAATTCAATCCCGTGTTCACATAGGTAATTCCATAACCCAACTCCAAAAATACTCCGAAATGGTCCGTAAACCGGTATCTGGCTCCTACGTGAGGTGCAGCTACAAAACCTCCATAGGTAGGTTCCAGGTAGGCAATGTGATCGGGGCAGACAGACGTCGTAAAATAGGCTGAATGGGCAAAGTCATTACCAAGAAGGAGGCCTGCATAAACATCCAGTTTGTCAATTTTGATAAAACGGCCAAAGTGAAAATCCCCCTGAACTCCCGCTATAATATAGGTCCACTTATAGGTATCAACATAATATTGTCCGTTTCCATGACCCTGGCCACAATCATCCCAACCGGCGTAAGTATAGGTAGCCTGGCTAAATCCGAGATATCCTCCGAGACTTATATCATTGGTAATTCCATAGTTAAACGAAACATTTAATGGCGGGGTAGAATTGCTGTAACCAGGACCGATATACGTATTGCCGAGTCCGACTCCCATATCCAGATCCATTTGTCCTCTCTGAAAAGATTGTGCATTGAGCCCGCCGAAGCACAGAAACAGCCCCACGGTTAGTTTAAGAATAGAATTCTTCATGATATTGGATTTTCTAAATGAATGTGATTTATACGACAAAGGTGAGAATTGAAATGTACCTGCGTATTACACATCTCCCGCAAAGTGTTACATTCTTCTCACCTGGACTTGATTCTTTCAAAAAGAACTATTTGGGTAGTTTCATTTTTGTTACCTTTTTAATTTTACCGTCTTTGTCGTGGGTGGTCCATTCCCCCACTTGTTTGTTATTGTCAAAGTAACCCGAACGCATGATCACACCACTCTTGCGGTACCACTCCCAATAACCATGCATTTTGTCGCCAAGCATTTGCCCTTTGGCCCAAATGGAGCCGTCTTTATGATAATGTGTGTGTTCTTTCGTTCTCATATGCCCTTTTGTATTTCAATCAGGCAAGATCATCAATTTTCTTTAAGTTCTCAATTACTGACAATGGCTTCTCTATCGGGAGCGTAAAATAAAAAGAAGACCCTTCACCAACAATGCTTTCTACCCATATCTCTCCACCATTTTTTTCCAGGAACCCCTTCACCAACAGCAACCCAATTCCAGCTCCTTTATCCTCTTCTCTTGCTTTTGAAAGTGAACTGGCCTGTGGTGTAAATAGTTTTTCCTGTATTTCTTTAGTCATGCCAATCCCGGTATCCTTTATTTCTACAATTATCTTGTCTTCTTTTTTCTTTGTTGTCACGATAATGTCCCCCCCGGCTCCAGTATGTTTTAATGCATTGGAAACAATGTTTTGAAGAATGGAGAGCACCATTTTTCCATCGGCAAATACATTTGTATTTTCATGAATATCGTGATGAAGATTGATTGTTTTTATGGAAGCACTCTCATTCAACGTATCAAATACTTTTTTAACATAATCTGCAAGCTTTATTTTCGTTGGCGCAAATACATCTGCTGCATATTTTATTCTTGCCCATTCAACTAAATAATCAAGCATGTTCAATTCTTCTTTTGTGGATTTATGAAGCAGGTCAAGCATTTCTTTTACAGTGCTCGGCTTCATTTTTTCATAATTCAATTTCAAATATTCAGCAGTACTTATAATTGCGGCCAACGGACTTCTTAAGTCATGCGAGAGAATAGCAAGAACACTTTCTTTATGTGTGTTCAACTCTTGTAATTCCTTTACGTGTTTTGAGATTGAATCTTCCGATTTTTTTCTTTCTGTCAAATCTCTTAGAATTTTGACATAACCTAACAGTTCTCCATTTATTCCGAGCAGTGGAAAAACCAACCCATATGCGTAAAATTTACTTCCATCTTTTCGAATATGCCATTTGTTATCTACGGCTCTTCCATTTTTCGAAGCAGTTTCAATTTCAAGAGCAGGAGCACCTGTTTTTCTGTCTTCTTCTGTGAATATTATTTCGAATTTTTCTCCAATAATTTCATCTGTTTCATATTGAAATATTGTTGTGGCACCCGAATTCCAGCTGTTAATTACCAATTCGGTATCCACTGTAAAAATTGAATAATCCTGCAAACTATCTATTACCTGACTGTAAAATTCAGCGGTAGGTATATATTGATTTTTAAGCACTTTAGGCTTGTTTTGTTCGGCGTTCATTATTTTGTCTTTTGATGATAAAAAGCATTTGTTTTTCTAATTTGAAAGGGAACAAGAATAATGATCTGAGCATTAAAAATGTCATATAATTCCGTAAAGAAATTACATCATTCACATATTAGTTATTATTTTGCTTTTAATCAGAATAATGTAGTTACTAGGCTTCTTTTTTAAAAGTTCTATTGAACAAACTACTGGTAGAGCGGATAACGGAGGAGGGTAAAAACGGGTTCTCCCCTTTTTTCTCCGGAGAACCCCAAATTAATCTCCAGGAAGGAGGGGCTGATTGAGGAGGTCCCGACCAACGGTCATAAATGAAACCGGCCCTTCCTCCCCTAGGGGTGAGACGGGCCGGTTTATGCAAAAGGTTAATAAGTCGGGGAGCTCCTTAATTCCCCTCCTCCTTAATTGGTTTTCGAAAGCCGTAAAACCGATAGCTGGTTGTTGATCGTCACTTTTAAAATATAGATCCCGTTCACTTTATCTTTCAGGTCAACGGCATAATGGTCTACATCCGGAACAGTTTCATTCAGCAACAGCTTACCTGTAATATCGAAGAGCTGGAGTGTCGCCTTTTCATGAACCGGGCCTTCTGTAGCCGAGATGTAAAAGAGATCGCTGGAAGGATTAGGACTAACAACCAGTTTTGGTAATTCCATTTCTTCCATACCCGTATTAGGCCCTCTGATGCCGGTGTATTTGTTAATGATAAATGCCCAATCGCCGGGATAGAGGGAAGTCTTGCTGACTGGACCGGTAGGAGGAATTGAAATCGGCAAGTTTCCACTGGCATCGGTAGTCGTGGTGGCGGTATAGGCCGAATTGATTTGTCCTCCGCTGCTACCCCAGGTCCAATACCAACTGGTGGTATAAAGGGTATTGGGTAACAAGTTACCAACCTTTGCTGCAGTTGTTCCAAGTGCCATTGGGTAAAAACCGGCTCCGAAAATGTTATTGAAATAATCTTCATTGCAAAAATGTCCTCCTGACGCAGTGAGCGTTTGCGGTGCATTGTCCAGGAACTCAGTCGTCGCTGTCCCCACGTCATTCGGACTCGGGTTGTCCCTGAAATTGCCCATATTGGAGTAATGACCAAGGTTGTTGAAGCAGGGAGTATTATTCGTAGTGGTAAACGAGCGGTTATGCGCCCAGCCATAAGCTACTTGTTTGGAATTATCCACCATGTAAAAAAGTTCATGGGGCTGGGGCGGGGCGGACATGATTGGAAGCATGGGCGAATAATAATAATTATACGTCAGTGTTTTGAAATTAATCAGACTCGTAAACTTGTTGAAGGCCGTGAAATTCTTTTCGTATTCTCCCGAATATGAATTAGGGTTTGTGGAATAAAGAGGATCAGGTTGCGCCGGTGCGTATAAGTTAAACGGAAACGTAGTGGTGGAATACCATTGAATCGCATACCTCATCTGTGACCAGGGCAACCCGGGTCCCATGGCACCGGAAAAGACGGATGACCAGATCAGGTTATGTGTCGGCAGATCACTGCAAAGCGATATGACATCGTACCAATTCATAGCGTCACATTCATTTACATAAATCGGTTTGCCGGGGAACTTGCTTTTTGCCGCTTGTATATTACTGGTATTGATTCGTGAATTGGCCTCCCGGAGTCCGTACATGTGTGCAGTAACAATATCGATATACGGACTGGAGAATATTTGAGAATTCTCAACAGGAGAACATGCGCTTGTTCCCAACTTAAATGGGTCGGGATCGCCTACATAGGATACCGTTGTCAGGTGTTTGGTGGCCAGGTCTGACTTCAGGTATTTGGCTATGCTGCCCAGAAAGCCTGACATATTGGTTTCCAAATTGGGCATGGAAGGGGAATAAGGGGTCGCAGCGGTGGGGAACCAATAGACGGAAGGGTTTGGATTGGCCTGAAGGCTTATCTGATCCACTTCGGTTAGCAGTTCATACTGAGAAATGGCAGTGGAATACCCCCAGCGCGACTCGATATACCTCCACCTGTTTTTATATAGTTGCAAAACCAAATTATAAGCCGGGTTATTAGGGTCCAGCAAATCGTAAATGGTATTAATGCCTTGAATGCCTTTGAATTGTGCATTGGGCCAGGATGTGGAGCTGATGCTTCCGTTATAGGGGTTGCCATCCCATTTGGAGGAACAGACCGCCGGATTCAGATAACCTCCCATGTAAGAAAGGTCGGCCCCCAATTGTCCAAGAATCAACTTGATGTTGTTCTGCTCCAGCAAGTTGATGTAATCATCGAGTACCGACATTTCAATTTGCCGGGTATCGTAGTTGCCCAGCTTTTCAAATTCAATCTGGAAGCTAAACGGTTCCATAATTAAACGCGTGGTATTGGCTGAACTGACAGTATTTTGAGTGAGGACAGATATAAAGTTGTTCAGCTCGGTTACTGCACTGGGCGTTATACGGCAATCCATCTGGTTCGGAGTGATCGTAGAAGCGGGTGCGACTCCCAGGTTGCAATTCTGAGTCATACACTTGGTAAAAATACCTTCACTTCTGGAATACGGCCAGGCATAATTGTTTCCGATAGGGGTATACGTGGCCCCGCTGCCGCTGTATTGCAGGTAATTCGGATTGGGACCTTTCTGTATAAAACCGGGATTCCAGGATGCGACAACCGTAAAAGAAATGGATTGAATGGTCTGCGAGGACAAACCGGCAAGGGAATAACTGACATAACCGGTCCAGGTACCCAGCTGGTCAGGGGCAAAACGGATGCGCCAGGGGTATGGGTTATTGGAGGCGTTTACCGTCCAATCGGATCCGGTGTTGGTCACAGGCAGGTAATAAAAACCATGCCGTATAATCGGATTGGTAGTGGTTCCGGGGCGGTACAGCACCCAATCAACAGTAACCTGCTGAGGATCGTATGGGTTTATAATCTGCTGATTAATGTTGGCCGTGTTATACGCAGTGGTTCCCGGCTTATAGGTGCCATTCGGGTCGTTTAGAAAAGTGGCAATTTCTCCGGCAATGGAAGGAATGTTAACACCTATTTCTGCCTTGGAGAATTCGGGTATGGAACCCGGATTGCCGGGAAACAGAAATGTTGCAGTGGGCGGCCCGATGATTGATGCCGGACTAAAGGTACTCGTAGTGGACACACCGCTTATGTTTACCGGTACCGCTTTTCCGCTCTGCAGCTGATTCGGAGAAGACGCCTGAGTTTGGGCGTTCAGCGTTTGAAATGTTCCCAGAACAAAGATCCCGGTAAGGACTTTCGAAATGGACTGGAGTGTTCGTGTTTTCATTGTTTTGTGTGTTAGATGATAGTAGGCGATCACTGAAGGATTGCCTGGAATTAAAATCAGTATTAAGTATATTTCATGAGTGAAATGTACAATGCATCAAAGGAGAATAAAAGCGGAATTGAGCGGACTGCTGGAATGAGCCGTTGGAATGCGGGGTTGATTGCGTAGAGTGAGAGCCGGGAAGTGGAGTTTTGGAGGGGTTTTTCGAGTCTCCGGTTATTCTAAGATTGTAAACTTCCAGTTTTTGAAATTCAAACATGTGCTCCGAGATAGGAACTGATAAAAGAGCTGGACACCATATGGAGAACAGGAAGTATCTCCGATAGGAACAAAGGTCATTCAAAAAGTTAGCTCAAAGAGCGAGAATGAAGAAAAAAACAGAGCTTTTTCCTTCCGCTCTCGCTCTGTTTTTTTGCCCTGAAGTGAAAGGCCATGAATGAAAAGTAAAAAGCCATAAGATTGCTCTTATGGCCTTTCTACTTCAGGGTACCCGATGCGGTTCAAATCTTGAACACCAAGGCCTATATTGCCACCCTGACAAATGACCATAAGATGGTGATTTACAATGGATTAAAAAGCCTTTACCGTTTAAAGAATTTAGTGGAACTGCACTTTACCCCACTTTACCGCACTTCACGCCCCTAATATTTTCTGAGACGTAATTGGACCTTGCTAATTAACGGTCATGTCATAGGGCGTTTTATTATCCACCGACCCACACGTAACCCCGTTTAAAGGAATGCAGTTCGGAACCATCTTTTAGTTTAGAGACGTTGTGTGGTTTTCGAATCATTCGATTAAACCAACGAATCGTCCACTCGTAGTCCTCTTCGGAGGCATATTCTTCTTTGGTTCCAATTTCTTCTTCACTAAAATGATCTTCGTCCAAAAAGCCACTCCATTTCAGATTTTTAAGCCGTCCCTGCAACTTGCCATAGTTATTCAAAGGGAAGATTTGGCGTGGAGAAGGAACAAAAGTGTTATTGTAGTAATTCAAGCTTTCGCCTAATGCGCAGACTACTTCAGACCGCGAAAAGCGCGGATCGTATAGCCAAATTTTCAAATAATAAGGGTGTCCATACTCATCGAGTTGTCTTTTCCAATTATCGTATATATCAAGGAGTCCAGCTAGTATCTGACTTCTTGTTCTGCCTTTCGGTTCTGCGAAGGAACTTTTGATTATTGAAAGGTCGCACCAAGGATGAACAATAATGTCGATACGACCCCTTCCCCTTTCTATTACATTGCCGAGATTGAGAGTTAGATTATCCAGTCTCCATTCGTCGATTTGCTTTAGAATTCTATTTTGTCCGCGTACTTTTTGTATTCTCATATTCAGTATGACATTGAATAGATAAAATCGATATGTTTTATAGGGACGAGTAAATCTTTCTTGAAATATTTAACAAAATAAGTATCCGGTGGAAAAGGAATGGATTTGACAATTTCCTTCTTCACGAAATCGTATTGAGGTGGATGCAATAGGTTATTCGCTAATTCATCCATATGTTTATGCAACAAGACTCCTTTTTTGTTGAAAACAGGTATCTTTCCAACGGAGGTTTTGAATCCATCCTTGCTCCGTTCTACTATCCTTTTGTTGGTTCTATTTAAGTTGACCAAATTAGTCTTTATCGAAAATATATTTAACGTTGCTAATACATTCATCAGCCAAGCCTGCTCAACACAATCGTTGAACAAGACCAACTCTTCAAGCTTTAGATAGGTTTCAATATTTGACAGCTTTACCAAGTATGCTGCATTGAACACCTTCACCAAACAATACAGTCCCTTTCCCGGAATTGTTGCCATTAAGATTAAGTTATGAAATTGCTTCAAATCTCGAAATCTCATCATCCTATCCAATAAATCCTTTTTCACCACTTCGTCTTCCACAAAGTGTGCTTTTTGACTTTCAATTACTTCACCTGACAAAAGAACCTGGGTAAAAATTTCCGAAAATGGGTCCATAATATAATCCGGTAGGACAGTTGCCGTGAATTCATACGCAATTTTTATCATACCTAAAATCAAAGAATCATTTAACGCTAGTATTTGAATATTCAGTGGTGTAATTGGCGAAATGGTTCTATTGGTAATTACTACCTCACTAAGATCCAACCCATACTTTCTGGCATATGATACTTTTGCTTTTTCCTCATCCATGCCCTCTTCATAAGGCACAGTAAGTGTTCCAATAAAACCTCCTTCAGCAGGCTTCGGTTCCTGATACTGAGGAATCAGTTGAGAAATAGCTTGACCATCTTTATTAAATTGAACAAAATGCTCCCTGCCTTCTGAATCCCTAAATCGATGACTCTTCAAGGGGTTAGGAATACTTCTCTTCCCCTTGAATCCTTTCCTTGCTATTTGATATTGATGTCTATTTAGAAGTATTAACTCATGACGACAAAAAGGGTTATCTATCTTTTCGCCTAAAATTTCATTGCATTCAGCACACACATTATCGATTGTAAATGCGCCCCCTAAGGCCGCAGGAAAAACGTGCTCTATTTTAAAATGAGCCTTAGGTACTCTACAGAAAATACATACTTTATCCACTTTACAGCAGTTCACGCCCCAGTAGCCTTTGAGGCAGTGTTTGCGTCTTGGTTTTGTTGATCCTCAAGAATACGTTTCTTCTCCTTCAGAGCAAGTTGCTTTATTTGCTCAGCATCGCGCTTGGCTAATTCTTTGATCTTTTCAGCTGATTCCTTTATTCGGGGTAAGTCCCTTTTTATCTTTTCGTGAATGTTTCCCATTATCTTTATTATTATGTTTTATAATTAAGTACAATACACTAAGAAAGCAGAACCTTGGACCCCGTTATATTCTGGAGAATCATTCCCGCTTCAAAATCTCCGTATGAGTGAGCCCTTTCTAAATCTCTGATTCCATCCTCATCATTAAAAATGAAATACTTCAAGTTCCCTCTATTACAATAGGCTAGTGGATTAGTTTCGTTCATTGCAATTGAAATATTGTAGTTTGTTAGTGCTTTATCAAACTTTTCGGTCAAAAAATAGTAATAACCAAGGTTATTATAAACAAGGTAATTTGTCGAATTCTTTAAGTTCTCCTTCTCAAGGATCTCTATTGCTTCCGAGTAGTTTCCTAGATCGCTAAGGACACAAGAATAATTAACAGCAGTCATATCATCCCTTTCTCCATACAGCCCGTAGGCCCTTCTTGCAAACTCCTCGGCATCACCCCCCATTTTCATTTTCAACAAACAATCCGATATTCCAACTAATGCTGAAATATTACTTGAGTCAAGCTTTAGAATCAATCGATATTCTTTTATTGCCGCCAAAAGATTGTCGGAATTCAAATGTTCCTCCACAAGAGCAAGCTTCTGATTAATTTGATTTAATTCATTTTCCAAGATGTCTGGTTTTATTTGTTCGAATTATCTGCCTGTAGGCTCTCAAATAATAAGGGCATTTGTTTCAAGGCTTTAGACAAAGTTCGCATAAAATAGGGCTGCAAATTTACCAAAGGATAATTTCTATTGTAAATCTTCAATGGACTTGTTTCTGGCGTTAAATAGGGGTACCGTGTTTTTGTAACGTGACCAATCGTAATAATTGCGCTGAAATACAACGTATAATTCACGAATGCAAATTTAAGGACTCTTGGAATTATGTTTTTACAAAGTTCAGCAACTTCATTCATTTTTTGAGGGTCAGCCAGGTACACTCTCAAATCGGCTGCACTTTTTAAGGCATAAGTAGTTTCAAATCCTTCTATAAAACTGAAATATTTTTCAAATGATTTTCCAAGTTCCTCCTTAAAGTTGTCCGGTAAAGAAAATTTGAATCGTTCAAGTTCTTCTAACTCATCGAGAATATAGTTCAACTCACTGTATTGTAACCGATTTACGCTATTATTTTTAAGATTTTTCAAGAAATTCTGCCCTGTTAAGAGCTGCTTTTTATAGTCCTCTAAATGGCCAAAATACTCATGTTGACGTGCTTTTGGATACAAATTAATGTCAGCAATGGTTTCTTCAATTTCGCTCCTCCGGGATTCTATGCTTTTTCGATAGATGGCCATAGAATCATGCCCTACTTGCAATAGTTCCTCTGGCTTAACCATTTCATTTATTAGCGCAAACGCCTTGTTAGCCTTCTCAACAGATTGCTGGAAATAAAATAGGGACTGAGAATGCTTCCGTATGCCATAAAGATGGCGGGCAACGGACAAATCAGATAGTGCTATATGGTATAGGGTCTTTTCTAATTTCATTATTTATTCTGAGGTAACCTGAATTGGCATGTATGAAAACAAAAGAATTATTTGAGTTTGATACTAAATCCATAAGGTGATCGGATTAGGAATAATAATTCCTCGTTTGACTAGATCTGCCGGATTATCTAGAATCTCCAACACAGCATCTGCGCTCCCTACATTATATACGCGATATATAGAATATTGATCTGCCTTTTGAAACATTGTCACCCATTCATTTACAGACAAATAGATCTCATTCTTGTCACTAGAGGGGGTACCCTTTACTTCAATGAATTTCTGGATTCCGTTCTCTAGAACTTCAAAATCATAAGGCATATTGCTTTCGCCTTGTTCATTATTCCAGATAACATCTTCATAGATTTCATTATGTGATTTGAGGTAATTTAGAACAAATTCTTCACCCCATTTGCCAATATTTAGACGAACCTGACTATCTACAATTTGATTACTCTCATCCTTAACTGACAAAGTGATCGCTTCAGCACTCTTTTTCTTGGCTGTAACATTAGAAACATCTATGTCAGAAGCGCTTATTTTGGGCTCGAATGCTTCACTGCTTACCATACTTGTTTGGGTGCCATACACTATTGTCGCCTCTTCTACCTTTGCATTATGAATTTGAGAGGTATTTACTTTCATTTCAGGAATGTCGTAGCCTTTTTCTTTTAACCATCCTTTTATTTCATCTTCATTCAATTGCAAAATCAAAGCAAGTTCCCTTTCCAATTTTTTCAATCCTAAAAAATCACAAAGAGAACTGCTAAGTGAATACAATGTTAAGGGGCTATTCCAATTTCCAACATAATAAAACGAACCTTCTTGATCAAACCAAGTTTCAATATTTGAATTGAATATGACATCACCTCCGCCAGTCTTATATACCAAGGACAGGCTTTCGGTTACATAAAATACTGTTGAGTTAATCTTTTCCAATAATCTCTCGTGAACGGCATTTATATCCTCAGAACACATGTGAGAATAAATGATCGAGAAATATTTTGCCTTTGCATTTAATGATGCGAGTAATCCTGTTTCTAATGCAATATTTTGTGGAACAAACTCCAGTTGATCAAAAGATACAAGAGGAATTTCAAAGAGTGAACAAAATGATTCAACCTCTTGCTGCTTCATATCATGAGGGAGTTTAATAAAATATTCTGAACTCGCAGGGGGATTAAATCCATTGACTGAAAAGCAGAACAATGTTTCTACTTTCTGAAAAGTATTATTCAGTGCTAAAAGTTTACCACACTTCCGCCATGTTCTAATATCCTGAATATCTTTAGTAGAAACATCAGACTTTGTTTTGATCATTTGCTCATATATCGCATACATCTGTTTGATTAGTTGAGAATCGATTTCTTGTGATTCTAAGTTTGCTAAGATTTCAAAACAATGTATAAATGACACATGAACTTTTAATCCAAAGAATTCAATTTGTTCTCGGCTAATTCTTGAGTCAAAATCAGCAACAGGGAAATGGTCTCCAATCAGAGTCTTTAAATTAGGAGCATAAACGGCCAATCCTCCATAGCATTTTCCGTCTGTTGCTGGAATTGCTGGGTTATTCTGAGAGTAGAATTTTACATAAGAAGGAACCATTGAACTCCCCCCATAATAATAATAGTCTATGGCGTGGCATTTTGAGAAAAACTCTGACCAATTGTCGAATATTATTTTCCAAAATGCCTTTGAAAAAGAATATATGTGCGTCTGCTCTAAAAAATCTACAAACGAAAAATTAATTACCCCGTGCTGCCCAGATCCCTTCCAGGGTCTATATAATGCAGGATAATGTTCTTTTGTGTCGAGCCACTCAAAATAGCTCTCATATTGGGGGTATTTAGAAATTAATTTTGTTCTTTCTAATCGTGCAGGATTAGTAACAATGCTGATCTTATCTTTTACTCCAATCCTCAAAAGAAACAACTTCCAATTCAGCAGCTCGGTATCACTTTCACAATATAAATTTGAAACAAAATTGGCGCTAGGCAACACAGAGTCAATTTTCAATTCAGGTTCAAAATTGCTCGGTAAATAGCAATCAGAAGGCATTCTGAGCCCATTTGGGGTTGACAATTTCAATTTTCTCAATATGTCATAATCCTTATCTGAAAACTCCCCTGAATTATAAACGTTGAAAACGAATCTCCCGACTTGAAGAGCATTAAGTTCTGAAATTCTATTCTCCTCAATCATTCTTGAGATAGACTTCCTGACTATCTCTAATTCGCTTGGCTCCTTAAGGCCGAGATCATTAAGCCATTTAATAGTGCTCGAATCATTGCTAAAATGACTATATATATTTTCATTCAACAGCCTAAGCTCAAGAAATTCCGAAACCTCTTTTTCCTTCTTTGATAAGGGAAAATAAATCTCTTTCGGAGTTCCGAAAATACCATCTTGATCAATTAGAAACTTTGTATCCTTCAAAAGTGTACCCCATTCAAGATCCTTATTATTATTCATCTTGTTCTTAAAAAACTGGATAAGCTTTATTATTTCTTTAAATAATATCTCTTTACCTGCTTTAAATTTATTCTCATTAAAGAAATTGGACAGAGCTTTAATATCAAATACTTCACATCCAATTTCAGCTAAAATGTAAGAATATTCAATATTTGAATCAGCGATTCTCTTCGTACTTCTTAGATAATTGGTTACAAGTGCAGGATTGAAAGCAGAACTAAATTTCGTATCATCAATAATAGATTCCTCTATTTTCATTAATTGGTTTCCATCCAATTGAGGAATAAATGGAATTGTTTGAAGAGCCAAGTCAAATCCAGAATTATATGATTTTTCAATTTCAGACAGTTGAATGCCACCGAATTTATTTTTAATCAACGCAGGAAATTGATATTTCAATTTGGTTGCCTGCAATTCACTTATCCATTCAAACAGCTTTAGCGCTATTTGTTTAAATAAGAAAACATTCCATTCATTTGTTAGAAATTGGGTCCTCTCTGCGTTCGTAATAAAATCTGCGTTAATAATAAACGGAAATCCTTTTTTAACTTTTGTTGGTAGATAACAATACATGAGAGCATCATTAACAATCATTATTCTGTTATCCTTTACATATGCCGCCAATGTGATTTTAGCACCTTCTGCTTCCTTCAACTTTTGCGGGCATTCTTCGTCTGATAATACTCTCAATTTTGTTCTCAAAGTTTCATCAATTGAAAGAATAAAATCTTTGATTATCCAACTGCTCTCTACTTTCCCGTTCTTGATCAGTTCTCTTACTCCTCCATCAGACTCTCTCTTCTCAATTTTTAACAAGCATGAATTATCGACGTAAACTGAAACGCTTCTGATATTTCTTAAAAAAAGGACAATTTGGCAGTCATTAAAAATATTTAGAATTTCTTGTTTTATTTTTGTTTTGTTAGATACTGAAATGATTGTGTTGACCATGCTGTTGTCGACATAATCTTTTATTTCTAACGGAGCCTCCTCCGTCCAAATAGGGATAACTTGCCAGGGATAACCCTTTTTCCCTTTCCACATTTCATGATCCTTGTCGAAGCGAAAGGAGAATTTATTTGAAATTATGTGTACCTTATCTGAAGACCCAAAAACAGATTTAAAGCCAATTCCCTTATATCCTATTTTTTGGATATCCTTGTCCTTTTGACTTTCCCTGCTTCCAACTCTTGATATTCCCGTTACATCATTCTCTGTAAAATGTGCTCCGCTGTGTTTAAATATTAAATAATTATCAAGTAATCGAAATTCGACATCGACATCTGCTCTCCCGGGAATGTTAGGTGAATCGTCGGCATTTTGAAGAAGCTCAAAAACAAAGCGATTAACATCACCAAAAACAGTTTTGGAGAGAATATTTAAACTATTTGCAAGGTCTTGCGAATTGCTGTCGTTTTTTGCTTTCTCTTCATAGAGAGATTCTATAAATTGCCTTTCTTGCATTTTAATCACAGGTTGATTGAGTATAAATTACCTTGAACTCCTTTACTCAGGATGTTAATCCAATATTATTGATGGTGGGATGGGGTTCTGTTGCAAGCAGTAACTTCTTCTTATCGTTTTCGGCATCAACAATTTGCTTCAGTATAAACTCACGATATTTCTCATTACTTGGCTCTGACAGTTGAAGTTTAAGGCCACTTATGGCAAGTTCGCATAATTGAATTTGAAATCTTTTCAGTTCTAAAGTCCTTTTGGGCGCCTGAATATTCCAAATGATAAATTCAACAAAAACTTTGCAATTTAAGTCCAGCAAATGATAAGTATCAAATTCATACATTTTTGCGCGTTCAATTATTTGCTCCCGAGTTAAATTTTCCGGTGGAAGGGATTCAATTTCAATATCTCTTTCCTGAAACCTGTTTACCAAAAATTCTTGTTTGGTAATTATATTTATATTTTGCCCCTTCGTCATCTCAATTAGGATTTCCCTCCCATCTTTCGATGTACCTAAAACAACTGCATAATGATATTCAATATTTAATGAGGAAAGGGCTGGAATTATATCTAGAGGTCTTCTAAGAATAGTTCCAATTGGTTGTTTGGTATGATTTACTAAAATGAAATTCCTGTCCTTGTCAAACTCTGGTATATGCTTTAAGAATGATAAATTATTGAGTTGCCGGAAATGTTTGATGTCAAAACCAAATTTAAACCCTGTATCAACATTTCCAATTTTGCCCCCAATCTTTGATAGGAGTATGAGTACATTGAAGAAATTCATTGTTCCTATTTTTGGGAGTTCAAAAGTGGTGAATGGTGATCAGATAGATAAATATACAAAAAACAATATTAAGTTCTGTAATGGTTTGTATGTTCATTGGCGAGATGGTCAAAATATATTGAACTCCCCTCCCTGATTAAACCGTCCAAACTGAACCGCCTTCCCCGGCTCCGGCACCTCAATCACCACATCCACGTCATGTTGAAACTCATTCGTTCCCCGGAACTTCCCTTCCTTGGTTGTCTGAAAAATGAAAACGAACGATTTTCCTTTATTATCGGCTTTCAGTTTCTCCAGATCCTTTGCACTTAGCCCCAGCTTATTGACGCTGTCCAGGATGATAAAATCATAAGGCGACAGGTCATACGGCAGGAAATCGCTCACAAACAGATTCGGGTGGGCAACGTCCTTATCGGTCAGTTTTTTCTGAAGAGTGGCATCCAGCTTCTCCTCCTTTGAAACGTACAGTACCTTGCCATGATTCCGGGCTAAATAACCTGCAAAATCTACGCACAGGTAGCTTTTTCCCATCTTTGGCCTGCCGAATACCATTGCCGTGAATCCGGGCGCAGGATCGCCAATAAAATCGAGCCATTTGTCCTTAAAGCCGATGGTAGAGTGAGGAAAAGATCGTGTTTGAGAATAAGCGATGTCGAACCCCGAAATTAAATGATGCAGTATCGCTGATTTGCCCTGAAATCAGGGCATTGGAGGGAAACAAAAAAGGGACTGAAGGCGTTTTTTCGCTTCAGTCCCGTATGGTACCCGGGACGGGACTCGAACCCGTACAGCCGTGAAGCCAAGGGATTTTAAGTCCCTCGTGTCTACCATTCCACCACCCAGGCAATACATTTCTGCTAAAAACACACCCTTAGGGTGCGAAATACAGGGCGCAAATGTACTCATTTCGGTGTAAAAGCGAAAAATAATGCTGTAAAGCACAGCTATTTGACCTCTGCCCCATTTCCTCAATGCTTCTTAGGTCAACCCACACAAAGTTCCCATTTCGGGAACATTTAACTCTTTTTTGTATATTTGAGTAAATTAATAGCGTGAGAGTAATTGCAAAAAAGACGCTCAGGTTGTTTTGGGAAAAACATGAAGATTGCGAACAGCAATTGAAAACATGGTACGATGAGGCCACTACCGCCCATTGGACTTCACCCAGAGACATTAAAAGAATGTACCCTTCAGCAAGCTTTTTACAGGATAACAGAGTAGTCTTCAATATAAAGGGGAATTCGCACAGGTTAATAGTGAAAATCAATTATAAATATCGGATAGTATGGGTTCGCTTTATCGGAACTCATCCTGCATATGACAGGATTAATGCAAATTCAATATAAAACGCAAGACCATGAATATTAAACCAATCAGAACCGAAAAGGATTACCAAAAGGCATTGAAACGCCTGGAAATCATTTTTGATGCCCTCCCGGGAACTCCAGAGGGTGATGAGTTAGATGTTCTTGCTCTCTTGATCGAACACTATGAAAATGAACACTTTCCAATTGAGGCTCCGGATCCAATTGAAGCTATCAAATTCCGGATGGAGCAAATGGGTTACAAGCAGAAGGACCTGGAGGAGATTATCGGCCATAAAGGCCATGTCAGCGAGATTCTGAACCGGAAGCGAAAACTCACACTTGAAATGATTCGTAAGCTTCACGAAAAACTTAATATTCCTCTTGCTTCTCTGATTCAGGCCTATTAGGTAATAAGTCTGAAGATTTTTTTCCTCTACACAACCATCCCATAATAGTAGTAATTGCATGTATAGCCCGCAGGTGCCATTGTAATAAGGCTACCTTGCCTTCGAATTTTATCGATGGAATCCATGTGAAACTTTAGATAGAATGTTTTCCAGCAGCCGTAAACAGTATCTAAAACTACGTTCACATGAAAAAGCAAATTCTGATCAGCTTAGCTTCTTTTATTCTTTCATTTCCTCTTAGCGCACAATTGAAACAAGGCATTCTTGCCATTGGAGGTTCCGCCAATGAAGACGGGTATTCCATCGTACAAAGTGCCGACGGAGGGTATGCTATGGCAGGATATACCCGCACGTATGGCGCCGGCGGGTGGGACATGTATGTGGTGAAATGGGACTCGGCAGGAAACCTGAAGTGGTCGAATGCCATAGGAGGCACCAATACCGACAGGGCCTATTGTCTGACCAATTCAACCGATGGAGGCTATGCTGTTGTGGGCTCTACCATGTCATTTGGAGCCGGCTTGGAAGATGTGTATGTGGTAAAATTAGACAAGTCAGGAAACGTGAAATGGACAAAAACCATAGGAGGCGGAGGAACAGATGTGGGTCACTCGATTATTCAGACAACGGACGGAGGCTATGCTATTACAGGCTCGACCGCTTCTTTCAGAACGGGCTATTCCGATGTATATGCGGTGAAACTGGACTCTCTGGGTAATCTTAAATGGACAAAAACCATTGGAGGCATGGGGAACAACAATGGCAATTCCATCATTCAAACAAGAGATGGAGGTTATGCGATAGGAGGAAACACCGATACCTCTGGCAACACCGGCCGAAATGATATGTACTTAGTAAAATTAGATGCTACAGGTAACCTGAAATGGACGAAGACAATAGGTGGCGTGTTAGATGATGGAGCCAATTCTGTTATACAAACCTCTGATGGGGGATATACCCTGGCCGGCACAACCAATTCCTTTGGCGCAGGTGGTTACGATATGTATGTAGTGAAGCTTGACTCCACCGGCAATCTGAAATGGACAAAGACCATTGGAGGCTCCGGAAGTGAGGCTGCCACTTCTCTTGTTCATACACCTGATGGAGGATATGTTGTAACAGGCGCTACCACTTCCTTTGGTGCCGGGCAGGATGATGCCTATCTGATCAAATTAGACTCTGCAGGCAATTTAAAATGGACCAATACCGTGGGAGGTCCGAATAATGAAGAGGGCGAAGCGGTAATCCTTTGTGCCGACGGAGGATACGCTGTTGGAGGCACCACCAGTTCCATCAGTGTCGGGGGCGATGATTTTCTGTTTGCAAAATTTGACAATTCAGGCAATACCTGCATTCCCAGGACGAGCGGAGGAACAGCGGGCAGCGGAGGAGCAGTCGGCTCGGGAGGAATAACCGGAAGCGGTGGCACAACAAGCAGTGGAGGCACAGCAGCCAGTGGAGGCACGAATACCAACTATTGCAATGTAGTAACAGGCATGGAAAATGATATCCTTGCTAACAAAATAACTGTTTACCCAAGCCCATCAACCGGAGTATTCACCATTTCCCTGCCAGACAGTCCGAAAAACAACATCGTTGAAATTTATGATGCTCGTGGCCAAAAAGTGAACAGGAAATCGTTTATTTCCAATTATCCGGTATCGGTAGACCTGAGTAACCTTCCAAACGGGGTATATTTTTATCTGGTAACAGATGCAGCGGGTAAAATGATTGGAAAAGGGAAAATGGTATTACAAAAATAGGGAAACTCATATACGGGTCTTCCCCTAAATTACCGGCTTTCCATTCGAAAACAGCATACAAAACAGGGCTCCATAAAGCTTTCATAAACTTTTCATGATGTTTTCTGAATTCTCCTTTAAGGAGTTGATAAATAGCATATCTTTCGACCGAATTTAGGCTAAAAGGCCTCTCTGGCAAGGTTTGGCCAAAGGGCAAATAAAATCGGGTATTTTTCAATGATTGATATTTATTTGCTTTTCGTAGAGGATTTCCAGAAGTGTAATTTAGAAGCGTTTGAGAACTATTTGTCAGCTGAAGAGAAGGAAAAGCGGACGAAATTTGTGTTTCAAAAAGACAGGGATCAATATTTGCTTACCCGTACCTTGGTTCGCAAAATTCTCGCTCAGAGACTGGGGGTTCCTTTTTCAACTTTGAATTTCGGCAAAAATGAATACGGCAAGCCTTATTTGCAGGGCTTTCCGGAGAATTTTGCATTTAATATCTCCCATTCCTCCGGACTGATAGCCCTGGCATTGATTCAAAATGCAGACACCATTGGCATTGATGTTGAACGGATAGACCGGAAATTAAACATTGATATCCGGGACACCGTATTTACTCCGGAAGAAATACAAAACCAGCTGGCATTGGAGGAGTCTAAGCAGCAGGAAGCTTTTTTTGAGCTCTGGACTTTAAAAGAATCCTATATGAAGGCGATTGGAAAAGGGTTCTCCCTTTCCCCCAAAAGCTTCCGTTTCATATTGGGGAAGGAGCAACGTAAATTTCATGAAAACCCAACTGAGTCAAACCCTGAACAGTTTGCTTTTCAGCTGTTTACTGTTAATTCTTCCTACAATTTAGCCGTTTGTCACCCCAGGGAAATGAATGAAATAAACACATTTCGGGTCCTCCCCTATTGGGAAATCTCCCGTTTTGAGATCCAAAAAAGGTTAGCTGTATGAATTTAACGGCCCTCCAATTTTATAATACTTCAATAACCGCAATACAACTTATCATGTTACATTTTGGTTTATATTTATCCTTTAAACTTTTCCAAGAAATTTCATAAATGCAAGTTGTTTTCCTTTCTTCCGGGCAGGGTTCCCAATACTTCCACATGGGAAAACAACTTTACGAGCAACACACTGATTTTAAGCACTATCTGAACAAACTCGACGCGTTTTATAAAAGCGAAACAGGGTTTTCATTGGTAGAAATCATCTACGACAAACAGAAAAAAGGGGGCGATGATTTTAACAGATTGGCGCATACTCACCCTGCAGTATTTATTATCCAGTATGCCCTGGCACAAACCTTAACCGGAGCCGGCATACAACCCGACATCTTATTGGGAAGCAGCCTGGGAGAACATGTTTCCTGTGCCCTGGCAACTAATCAGCCGGCAGAAGAGGCGCTGGCAATGGTCATCCAAAAAGCAAAAATAATCGAAGAAACATGCCGGCCCGGCGCTATGCTCGTCGTACTTGCATCAGCTGAACTGTACAAAGAAGAACAAACTTTATTTCAACATGTAGCTTTAGCCGGAGTAAACGGAGACAATCACTTCGTGCTTGCCGGAGAACAGGATGAATTAAACCGGATTCAGCAGTTTTTAAAACAAAAAGAAATCATCCATCAGTTCCTGCCGGTGAATTACGCGTTTCATTCCTCCGGGATTGATCCTGCCAGGACAGCAATCGCGACCTACCTGAAAACACGGACCTTGCCTGCTGTGAAAAAGGAACTCATTTCCGGTGTTTCTGGTGAACGAATGACCGAAGTCCCTTCACTTTACTTCTGGGACTCCGTAAGGCAACCCCTGAATTTTGTCAAAGCCATTCAAGTGCTTGAGAAAAAAGGGAGTTACCACTACATCGATCTCAGTCCATCCGGAACATTGGCTGGCTTTGTGAAACAACTTATACCGGCTAAGTCATCCTCCACGGTTCACCTCGTATTCAATCGCTTCGGCAACGACATGCGCAACTTCAGTCAAATCGAAGCTGCGTTCAAACAACTATCTATTCAAAATAAGGAGATTATGAAAACAGCATGGCTTTTTCCTGGACAAGGATCGCAATCAAAAGGAATGGGGGCAGATTTATTCGATCTTTTTCCTGAGCTGGTTAAAAAAGCAGATGAGTTATTGGGCTATTCCATCAAACAACTTTGTCTGGAAGATCCGAACAATCAATTGATGGAAACACGCTTTACACAGCCTGCATTGTATGTGGTGGATGTGCTGACGTTTTTAAAAAATAAAAAAGCAGGAGCCATCCATCCTTCCTATGTAGCCGGTCATAGCTTAGGAGAGTACCCTGCCCTGTTTGCTTCCGGAGTTTTTGATTTCGAAACCGGATTAAAATTAGTTCAAAAGCGGGGAGCCTTGATGTGGGATGCTAAAAACGGCGGAATGGCCGCTTTGATTGGCTATACAAAAGAACAGGTGGAAGAGGTCCTGCAAAAAAACAAACTGGATACGATTGATGTCGCGAATCTGAATACTCCTACTCAGATAGTTATTTCCGGTCTTAAGAAGGATGTGGATGCCTCCAAGGCTGTTTTCGAAGCCAGCGGAATCCGGATGTTTATGCCGCTTAAAGTAAGCGGAGCCTTTCACTCCCGTTATATGCAAGCCGCGAAAGAAGAGTTTGAGCGTTTCTTAGTTCCTTTTGATTTCAAAGAACCTGAAATACCGGTCATATCCAACACGCACGCACGCCCTTATCAGTTCTCTGAAATTAAGAAAACACTTGCCGCTCAGATTACCAGTTCGGTCAAATGGTCGGAAAGCATACAATACATGATGGGGAAAGGTGTCGACACTTTTGTGGAAATGGGCCCCGGTGTTATTTTAAAAGGTCTTGTAACCAAGATTAAAGCGGAAGCACAACCCCTGATTGTAAATGATGAATTAAGTGCTGAAATCAAAGAAGTTAAAAAAAACGGAGCACAACTGAATGGGGTGAATGGACAGGAGAAACTAAATGGGAAAAGGGAAAACGGCGTGATGGAAAAAGACAATCGGATTCAACTGGGAAGTGCTTCTTTTTTAAAAAGACACAAAGTCAAATACGCTTATGTTGCCGGAGGAATGTACAGGGGAATTGCAAGCAAAGAACTTGTTTTGAGTATGGGTAATGCAGGCCTGCTCAGCTTTTTCGGTTCCGGAGGATTTTCGCATGCAGTGATTGAGGAAGCCATCTTGTTTTTTAAAAAAGAGCTGGGTAAAGCAAAGCCCTGGGGCATTAACATCGTGTACAATTTCAACAACCCCGATTTTGATGAGAAACTGATTGACCTGTTTCTTCAACACGAGGTGAAAAGCGTTGAAGCGGCAGCCTTTATGGATATCCGTCCTTCCCTGGTTCGGTACCGGTTAAAAGGCATTTACAAAGCAGGTGATACAATCGTGATTCCAAACAAATTGATGGCCAAGGTTTCCAGGCCGGAGGTAGCAACAGCGTTTTTCAGTCCCGCTCCCAAAGAAATGGTTGAAAAACTGCTGGCACAAGGCAAAATCACCCAGCTGGAAGCCGATTTGTCTGCATTCATTCCCATGGCAGATGATCTGACAGCTGAAGCCGATTCGGGTGGACATACCGATATGGCCGCTTCTTATGCACTCATTCCCGCTATGATACGGCTGAGGGATGACATGATGCTGCAGTTTAAGTACCAGGAAAAGTTATGTATCGGAGCTGCAGGAGGAATCGGAACGCCGGAAGCTGCCCTGGCATCCTTCATGATGGGTGCTGATTACATTCTTACCGGTTCCATTAACCAATGTACCGTTGAGGCTGGCAACAGCGATGCCGTAAAGGACATCCTGCAAAGCATCAATGTTCAGGATACGGCCTATGCCCCTGCCGGGGATATGTTTGAGATTGGAGCCCATGTACAGGTGGTTAAAAAAAGTGTGTTCTTCCCTGCGCGAGCCAACAAATTATATGATTTGTATAAAGCCCACAATTCGATTGATGATTTGGATGAAAGCACCAAAAAGCAATTGGAAACCAGTTTTTTCAAGCGCAGCCTGCATGACATCTACGAAGAAACAAAAACCTATTTTCAAAAGGCCGATCCTTCTCAGATTGAAAAAGCAGAGAGAAACCCTAAACACAAAATGGCACTCATATTCCGCTGGTATTTCTCCTTCAGCAGCCGTGTGGCTTTTGCAGGAGATATCACGCAGCGCGTAAATTTCCAAATTCACTGCGGACCGGCATTGGGAGCGTTTAACCAATGGGTCAAAGGCACGGAACTCGAATCATGGAGAAACAGGCATGTCGACCGTATTGCCGAAAAGCTGATGAAGGAAACCGTTCAATTGTTGTCGCAACGGATGGAAATGTACAAAAAGATGGAATCCAAACAGGAGCATTTAACGGCGTTGAATTAGGATGAAAACCAAATCGAAAACACGTTCCTATAAACTGAATATGCCCCATATGGCAATGGGCGGCATATCGGAATTATGGATGAACAAAGAGTTTGGAGACATTCACTGGGAGATGATTTGCGATAAATTCGGCTGCGAATCAGATGCTTTTATTGATCAGGGAGGAAACCGCTTGTATGCCAGCTTTGTCAGGATTAAATACGAAGCTTCTGAGCCTTTACAGCAATTCAAGGAAAATGAAAAATTGAAAATCACTCCTGCCCTCTCCCGCTTTGGAAGCAAAATGTTTTTCAGTACCCAGAAGGTAACCTGCGGAGAAAAAATCCTGGATGGATCGATGATGAGCATTTTTGTTTCGCGTGCTACGGGGAATGAAAGCTTAACAAAGGGCACACCGATCAATCAGTCGATTGGCAATATAGATACCTACGAGGCTTTACCTCCTTTTGCCAAGGAGTACCTTGATTTAAAAAACAACGAGCAGGAACCCAATCGCCCCGAAAGCATTCTGTTTAGCCACCTCTACACCATTAACCCGCAACATGACATCAATGGAGTAAACCTGCTTTATTTTGCTGCCTACCCTATGATTAATGATACTTGTGAAAACGTTTATTTTAAAAAGGTAGCGGAAGAAAATAAGATTACAGGAAATTGGTTGTTGCAAACTTCAGTGCGTTCAAGAGACACGTATTATTTTGGGAATTGCAATGTCGACGATCTCATCCGCTATGAATTGAATAGCTGTGAGTTTATGGAGAATTATCGGGTGAAAATCTCCTCTTCCCTTATCAGACACAAGGACAACGTTAAAATCGCGAAGTTAATTACCGTGAGGGATTTAATAACTATTTGAAATGAGGGATACCGGCTTTAAGTTATTGTGGGATAAAAACATCCGGTTGCACTTCATGAGCGATTCGGAAGGGCTTAAATCTATTGGGATAGACAAGGCTACCTTGGCTCAAAAGCTTGTACACGTGATGGCCCAGATACTGGGTGTTGACCCAACCCTCCTGAAGAAAGACACTGAATTGAAAATGTTCGGACTGGAATCTGTGACGCTAACAGAATTTTGCGAACAGGTGAGTGTGGCTACCAACATTAAGTTGAACCCAACTATCCTTTATCAGTATACCTCCATTGAATCGATCAGCAATTACCTTGCAGACAATCACAAAAAGGAATTAATAACATTATATCCCCTTGAAATCACAACACGTGATAAAGCGCAAGGAAAGCAAGAAGCGGCTGAATCACCTCTGCAACAAGCATCCGAAAACAAAGAAGAAGCAATCGCTATTGTAGGGATCAGCTGTCGTTTCCCAGGAGCCGGTAACAAGGAAGAATTTTGGCAGAACCTGATCGCAGGAAAAAACGCTATTTCGGAAATACCGGCAGATCGTTTCAATCCGCCGAATCAATTTAACAAAGGGGGCTTTTTAAACGACATCAAGGGATTTGATGCCGATTTTTTTCGCATCTCCCGCAAGGAAGCAGAGCTGATGGATCCTCAGCAACGGATTTTGCTGGAAGAAGTTTGGAAAGTATTTGAAGACGCCGGTGAAAACGTAAAACAATACGACGGGAAAGAAGTAGGCGTTTTTGTGGGTGTATGTCACAGCGATTACAAAGATTTATTGCTTCAGCAAGGTATTGAAGACGCACACGCCGGATTAGGCAGCAGTTTTTCGATCATCCCCAATCGGATATCCTATTTTCTAAATCTGAAAGGACCAAGCCTTGCTATTGACACGGCCTGTTCCAGTTCCTTGGTGGCAGTCCACCAGGCCATACAATCCATTGAAAATGGGGAATGTGATACGGCGATTGCGGCAGGAGTGAATATCATTTGTGCTCCGGGCCAATACATTACCTACGGAAAAGCCGGCATGCTGGCTCCGGACGGACAATGCAAGACATTTGATAAAAATGCAAACGGCTATGTACGGGGAGAAGGCCTGGGAGTCATCTTATTAAAGCCATTGAGCAAGGCGCTGAAAGAGAACAACAGGATATATGGTCTCATTCAAGGCTCTGCCGTTAACCACGGAGGATTGGCCAATTCACTGACAGCGCCGAATCCTGCAGCACAAGCCGACTTGATTCAGAAAGCTTTGAAAAAAGCCAATTTTGAAAAAGGAACCATTACCTATGTAGAAGCCCATGGCACCGGCACCCGCCTGGGCGACCCTATTGAATTAAACGGAATAAAGAAGGGACTGGAAAATCATTTTTCGGAAACAGGTCAGGAAAAAATATGTGGCATAGGTTCCTTGAAAACCAATATAGGCCATCTCGAATCCGCAGCCGGAATTGCAGGCTTGATTAAGATAATGCTGTCGATGCAGCATCAAAAATTACCGGCGACAATCAATCTGGCGGAATTAAATCCACTAATAGAACTGGATGAAACGTCATTCTATATCCTGCAAAAAGCCAAAGAATGGATTCGAATTCAAGATAAAAACGGAAATAATATTCCTTACCGGGCAGGACTAAGCTCCTTCGGCTCAGGCGGAACGAATGCACATGTGCTGGTGGAAGAATATTTCCAACAAACCAGACCAACATCCCCTTCCCAGGAAGTCATTATTGTCTTATCGGCCAAATCAGCGGAACGGGTACAGGCATATGCAAAAGAATTGGTGAATTATCTGGAAAGAGAAAAACCCTTGTTAACTGATTTCGCCTACACCCTTCAGGCCGGAAGAAATGCGATGGACTACCGCATCGCGTTTGTTGCCGGCTCCATGAAGGAGGTTCGGGAGAATTTAATAAATGTTTCAGAAGGCAAACCCGGCTTAGTCATTGCAGAAAGCAAAATGAACAGTTCCCTGGAACTGATTTTAAGCGGCAAAGCAGGAGAAGCTTTTGTGAAAGTAATTCTGGAAGAAGGCGATTTAAGTAAAATAACGCAGCTGTGGATGCAGGGCGTGGAAGTGGACTGGTCACTCCTCTATTCCCAACTCCCCCAGCGAATAGCGTTGCCGACCTACCCTTTTGAAAGCAAAGCTTACTGGCTTGATATTCGGAACAACTCGCATAATAAAGGGATCACCAGTCAACTGCATCCCTTGCTGAGCGAAAACACATCCACTTTATTTGAGCAGAAATTCAAGATCGTGTTGGATGCCGACAGGTACTATTTAAGGGACCATGTTATCGGAAACAAAAAAGTATTGGTTGGAGTCGCAGGTCTGGAAATGGCCTTGCAGGCAGGTCAAATAGCCGGCAATCAACAAGTACAGGCAATTGAAAACATTAATTGGTTGCTCCCGGTATTCTTACAGACAGGAAGCCAGGAGTTGGAACTCAGATTAAAACCCGTGCAAGGTTGTGTTGAAGCGGTGCTTGCTGATGGGGCAGGCAACATTTACAGTCAATACCGTATACTATTTAGCTTCAAAAGAAATCCGCAGAACAACGTAAATATCCAGCAAATCATTTCGAACGCTGTCCATTACCAAACGGGGACCGTTTGTTATGAAGCATTTGCTCAAAAAACGTTCGCCTACGGCAATGCTTTCCAGGTAATACAAGACATCTGGTCAACCGAAAAAGAAGCATTGAGCTTGCTGAAAATACCCGCTTCTAAGGAAGCCGGTTTTGATCAATATGTCTTACACCCTTCCCTATTGGACGGAGCTTTGCAAACCGCGTTGAGCTTAACACTGAGCTCATCGGAGTTAATGCTTCCATTTGGAATGGACCGCCTGGAGGTGATACACCCTCTAACGAAGGAATGTTATGCCTATGTTAGAAAGAGAGAATTCCAGGAGGCAAAGCAGCAGGTGTTTGACATTCAGCTTTTAGACCCGAAAGGTACTGTGCTGGTTAATATGACAGGATTTTCACTACGTGCATTGCATGTAGAGAAGGCAGAGAAAGTACTGACGTATAGCCACGAATGGAATCCCCAGCCGGTAACAGCCGAAAACAACAGCAAATACAACCTGTTAATGATTGGGGCAGATGGCTTGTTGGCCGAAGCTTTGTTGCAGAACGGCCATCACCTCCTTCAAAATAGCATTGGGAGCGATTATCAAGAGCTTTTGTTGGATTTAAAAGAGGCGAACCAATACCCCGACGTTATTGTATATCAATCCGACGAAGAGGAGCATTTATTCCCCGATTTACTTTCCTTATCCAAAGCTGTCATTGAACAAACCAAAGAATCTGTTGTTCAGCTCTTATTTTTAAGTAACGGAAGTCTGTTTCATGCTGCAGCATCGGGATTACTTAAAAGCCTGAATCAGGAGTCTACGAAAGTAAATGCCCGGGCAATTGAGAGGGGCCCTCATCCGGAAAACTGGATAAACGAAGAAATTAAAGCACACTTTTCAGGCGACGTTCGCTATATAAATGGAGCGAGGGAAATAAAAACGTACCAACCGGTTCGGTTATCGGCACTTCCTCCACACACCGCATTCCGTCAAGGCGGAGTTTATTTGATCACAGGAGGCATAGGCGGACTTGGACTCCTATTCGCGAACTACTTGTCAGAAAAATATGACGCGAAACTCGTTCTGGCAGGCCGCTCGGCTTTGGATGAAAAGGGAGTAGAAGTACTCAGAAAATTGGGCAGCAAGGTCATATATATTCAGGCAGATATAACAAAGGAAAAGGAAGTAGTTGAATTAATTGCGGCCATTGAGACTAAATTCGGACAGCTGCACGGCATACTGCATGCAGCCGGGGTTATTCGTGACTCCATCATTACAAAAAAGAAGTTTGCTGAAGCGGAATTGGTATTGGCTCCAAAAATTCAAGGCACGCTGTTGCTGGATAAGGCTACTGCACACCTAAATCTTGATTTCTTCACACTCTGTTCTTCTATAACTGCCATCAGCGGCAACGCTGGCCAGGCCGATTACGCCTATGCCAATGCCTTTATGGATGCCTTTGCAAGTCAAAGAAATGGCAGAACAGTTTCCATCAACTGGCCTTTATGGGCAGAAGGTGGCATGCAAGTGGAGGCATCCGTTCAGGAATGGATGAAAAAGCATTGGGGCATGTCCCTCCTTTCAACACCAAACGGATTGAATGCCCTGGAACATTGCCTGATGCTGAATTTGCCAAACATCGGGGTTGCCGAAGGCGAAATAAGTAGGATGAAGAGTTATTTAAAATCACTCAGCCATGCAGAAATAACTAAAACAAAAACACCTGGTACGGGTGACAAGAGTTTAAAAGAAAGAATCTCGACCTATCTGAAGGAAATATTTGCTGTTGAGGTAAAATTAAACAAAGACGAAATGGAGGAAGACAAACCGTTTGAAAAATACGGTATTGACTCCCTCCTGATCAACAATATAAATGCTGTATTGGAAAGAAAATTCGGGGAACTTCCCCGGACCTTATTGTTTGAATACACCAATCTTTCCGAACTGACCGATTATTTCGTTTCCGAGCATGCATTCGCCTTTCCTGATAAGGAAGGTGTCAACAGCATACCAGAAGTAACGGGCAAGGGAGCACAATCGCCCAAAGCATTTCGTTTCTCTCCGGATTCCTTTAAAACCATTGTTCCTGAAAGACGGGAGGACGAAGACATCGCCATCATTGGCCTAAGTGGCCGTTATCCTCAATCAAAAAACGTTGAAGAATACTGGAAGAACTTAAGTCAGGGATTGGATTGCATCACAGAAATTCCGGAAGAACGATGGAACTGGAGAGCATTTGCCAAGGCATTTAAGGAACAAGGCAGCAGTGAAGCTAAGTGGGGTGGGTTTATGGAAGACGTAGATAAATTCGACCCGCTCTTCTTTGGTGTCTCTCCGAGAGAAGCCGAATTGATGGACCCTCAGGAACGGCTGTTTATGCAAACCGTCTACCACACCCTCGAAGATGCCGGCTATTCAGCCTCCTCACTCGACAGACAAACCGGCGTATTTGTGGGTGTTATGTGGAACGAATATCAGCTGATAGGAGAAGCCCAGAAGAGCAATTATGCCTTGCCCATGTCTAATCATTGGAGCATTGCCAATCGGATTTCCTTCTTCTTCAATTTCAGAGGACCAAGCATGGCGATTGATACCGCATGTTCTTCTTCCCTGACCGCTATCCATCAGGCATGCGAAAGCATTAAAAGAGGGGAAAGCAAGCTGGCCATTGCCGGAGGAATCAACCTTTCTATCCATCCGAATAAATTCCAGGTGCTGAGTCAGAATCATTTTGCATCCAGTGACGGGCGATGCCGCAGTTTTGGCAAAGATGGTGACGGATATGTACCGGGCGAAGGTGTGGGCGCCGTTTTATTAAAGCCCTTGCAGCAAGCCATAGCTGATGGAGATCAGATTTACGCAGTAATAAAAGGCTCCAGCGTAAACCACGGAGGGGCAACGAATGGCTTTACAGTACCCAATCCCAATGCCCAGGCAGAATTAGTGAAAATGGCACTGGACAATGCCCGGATTGATCCGAGGACAATCTCCTACATCGAAGCACACGGAACAGGAACCGCCCTGGGTGATCCTATTGAAATAGCTGGCCTTACAAAGGCATTTGCACACTTTACCAGCGACAGGCAATTTTGTGCGATCGGTTCTTCCAAATCCAATATTGGTCATTTAGAAGCTTCTGCTGGAATCGCCGGCATTACTAAACTTTTACTCCAACTGAAGCACAAAATGCTCGTCCCTTCCCTACATTCGGAAGTGCTAAACGAGAATATACGTTTTGAAAAAACACCGTTCTATGTTCAGAAAACACTTGGGGCCTGGACATCAAATAACCAATTGAGACGAGCCGCCATCAGCTCTTTCGGAGCAGGTGGATCAAATGCCCATGTAATCATTGAAGAGTTTGTGCCGTCATCACCTGTTGAGGAAAAAGAAAAAACCGTAATGATAGTGTTGTCAGCCAGGACGGAAGAAAGGCTGAGAGTCTATGCTGCAGCGGTTTCAGATTATGCTCTAAAAAGCAAGGATTCCATCACTGATCTTGCTTATACCTTACAGGTCGGAAGAGAAGCAATGGACTGGCGCTTGTCCTTTGTGGCATCGTCCATGGAAGAAACAGGTGTGAAACTTAAAGCGTTTTCTGAAGGGAAACTGGAATTGAATTTTGCCAACATTAAAAAGATAAAAAAAACAAATCCCTTGTCAGGTTCAGGGCAAGAAGCCGGTTATTTCAATAATGTTTCTGCAAAACAAAACAGCCAAACACTCGGAGAGCAGTGGATGCAAGGCGCCAAAGTTAATTGGATAACACTTTATGATCACCGTCCAAGACGCATTTCACTTCCAACCTATCCTTTTGAAAGCAAACGCTATTGGCTTGACGGACCGGTTATCACGCAGCATAGTATTTCAGCTGAGGCCCTGCACCCTCTCTTAACTGAAAACATTTCCACACTGCACCAGCAACGATTCAGAACTGTTTTAAATGCGGAGAAATATTATTTTACAGACCATGTAATCAATAACAGGAAAATGCTGGCCGGAGTGGCCAGCCTGGAAATGGCTTTGCAGGCAAGTCAAAAAGCCGGTAACCAGGAGATCAGACTTCTTGAAAACATTAGTTGGCTAAGACCAGTAGTACTTGAGGAAGGGGAATTGGAATTGCAGGTAAGCCTCACTCCTACTCCAAAAGGAGTTGCGTTTAAATTGGTGGACGAAGCAGCTAATGAATATAGCGGATGTAACGTTTCTTTTGAACTCCTTAGCTCGCTATTTGAAAAGGCAGAGATCGAAGAAATCAAGTTGCGTTCAAATAACAATTATTCAGGTTCCTATTGCTATGAGGCCTTCGCCAAACGAGGGTTTACGTATGGAGATGCATTTCAGGTGATTCAGCAGATTTGGTCTTCCGGGGAAGAAGCAATTAGTCTGTTGAAATTGCCCGACACCCAGGAATTTGATTTCGGGCATTATGTGCTGCATCCTTCCTTAATGGACGGAGCTTTACAAACAGTATTGGGCTTACACATTGATTCTCCGGAATTGCTCGTTCCCTTTGGAATGGAAAGGCTGGAATTACTGAGCCCCTTGACAAAGGAATGCTTTGTCCATGTAAAAGCACGGGGGAATTCAGACATGAATCAGCGTGTGTTTGACCTTCAAATACTGGACCTGAGAGGAAAGGTATTGATAAACATAGCTGGCTTCTCCGTTCGTATCATGCAGGCCGAAAAGGCGGATGAAGTGATGGTGTTTTTCCCGGAATGGATACAACGTCCGCTCGAAATTGAAATCCGGGATAAGCAAAACATTTTGTTTATCGGAGCAAATTCGCTTTTGGAAGAAGCGTTACTCATTCAAGGTCATCAGCTAACCGTAAAACCGAAAAGCATCAGCTATCACGAGCAATTGCTCGAGTTAAAAACAGCCAATCAATCGCCTCACGTCGTTATTTATCAAATTACGGAAGCAGGCCGTTTATTCGAAGACCTGCTTTCCCTATCCAAAGCGTTGATAGAACAGATTACAGGATCCAATACCCAATTAATCTTATTGAGCCCCGGCGGACTGCATGAATCGGCAGCCGCGGGATTGCTTAAAACACTTGGACAGGAATTCTCTAAAATTTCAGCTCGTGTAATCTACACGGATGCGTTTCCTGAAAAATGGATTGGGGATGAAATAAGCGAATTATTTACGGGAGAAGTCAGGTATATACGAAATCAAAGAGAAGTCAAAATCAATTACCTGCAACTCCTGCCATCGATGGAGAAAACCGAGAGTGCATTCCGTAATGGAGGAACGTACCTGATAACGGGTGGTGCTGGGGGATTAGGATTAATTTTTGCCCGCTACTTAAGAGAACAGTACGATGCAAATCTCGTTTTAGTCGGCCGGTCATCCTTGAATGACAAACTGAAAAACCAGCTAGATGCATTAGGCAGCAAGGTGATTTATGTTCAATCGGACATTACGAATGCGGTGCAGGTAAACGAATTGATCACTGAAGCCATACAAAAATTCGGACACCTGCATGGCATCCTGCATGCTGCTGGCATTACGCGGGATGCAACAATTGTTAAAAAGGATATCCGGGAGGCAGAGCAGGTGCTTGCTCCAAAAATTCAAGGTACTATTTTACTTGAAAAGGCTACCAGAGATTTAAATCTGGATTTCTTAATGCTTTGCTCCTCCATTGCTGCCACAACAGGTAACACGGGACAATCGGATTATGCATACGCCAATTCCTTTCTGGATGCTTTTGCCAGAGAAGGAAAAGGCAACATTGTTTCCATTAATTGGCCGCTTTGGGCCGATGGTGGGATGCATGTAGATGAGCAGACCCTGGAGTGGATGAAAAAACGCTGGGGAATGGGAGCGCTTTCCACTAAAAATGGATTGCAGGCCTTGGAGTTCAGTTTAGCACATGCGGCATCCAATATCGGAGTAGTCGAAGGGAATGCCGATCGCTTAACGCACTATTTCAATCAGCTTTCCTTACCGAGAAAAACAAGAAGCTCCGCACAACCGGAGGCACTTGACGTACAGGTGTATCAACAATTGGAGAAGGAACTTGTGGGAATAGTGAGTGAAATTCTCAAACTGGATATTCAGGATATCGATACAGCCGAAGACATGAGTGGGTTTGGTTTTGACTCCATTACACTTACCAAATTCACCAATGAACTCAATAAAAAATATGAGCTCCTGCTTTCCCCTGCTATACTTTTTGAATACAGAAGTCTGGCCAGCTTTACCGAATACCTGGTAAACAATCACCCGGACGAAGTAAATAAGCTTGGAACGAACTCCCGAACACAAACAAAAAACAGGACTGAACAGGAAACACGACCGACAAATCACACGCCGGAATATCGTTCCAAGCCTCAAACTGAAACCATGACTTCCAATCCTACCTTTGTACACGAACCCATTGCTATCATTGGCATGCATGGTCGTATGCCGAACTCAAATGACTTGAATGCTTTCTGGGGAAATTTGCTTGACAATAAGAATTTAATTTCCAGAATACCTCCCGAGCGATGGGCCAGTAATACCGGACCCCAGTGGGGAGGATTGATTCAGGACATGGATAAGTTCGATGCTGCCTTTTTCAATATATCTCCCAGGGAAGCGGAGCTAATGGATCCTCAGCAACGCATCTTTATAGAATCGGTTTGGAAATGTATTGAAGACTCTGGCTATTCACCCAAGGCACTAAGCGGGAGCAATACAGGAGTTTTTGTGGGCATAGCCACCAATGACTATTTCAGATTGATGGATAAAAACACGATCGGGAAACCGCATTCATCAACAGGTACAGCCCATTCCATCACACCTAACCGCATTTCATATCTACTTAATCTGCATGGACCAAGCGAACCCATTGACACTGCCTGCTCCAGTGCACTGGTCGCGATTCACAAGGGAGTAAGGGCCATTCAAAGCGGAGATTGTGATATGGCCATTGCGGGCGGAGTCAACGCCCTGCTCTCCCCTGACCTCTTTTCTACATTTGGCAATGCCGGAATGTTATCAGCAGATGGGTCATGCAAAACATTTGACGGGAGGGCAAATGGTTATGTGCGTAGTGAAGGAGTCGGTTGCATCCTGCTCAAAGCACTGAGCAAAGCAGAGGCAGATGGCGATCATATATACGGAGTTATCAGGGGCAGTTCTGAAAATCATGGAGGACATGTGAACTCCATAACTGTTCCAAACCCAAACGCACAGGCAGCATTGTTGGTAAATGCCTATAATAAAGCCGGTGTATCAGCAGAATCAGTTGGTTATATCGAAGCCCATGGTACGGGCACTCCACTGGGCGATCCGATAGAGATTAATGCTTTGAAAAAGGCATTCGGGGAATTATATGAACGGAATGGGCACGAGATACAACCTGATTCAATTGGAATAGGTGCTGTAAAGTCGAATGTTGGCCATTTGGAAGCCGCAGCGGGAATGGCAGGAATGTTTAAAGTACTCCTGGCATTGAAACACAAGATGCTGCCTGGAAACATTCATTTTGACAAGCAAAACCAATATATAGACTTAGCCGGCAGTCCATTTTATATAGTTGCTAAGAACAGGGAATGGAAAGCAAAAACAGATCAGCATGGCACTAGCTTGCCCCGAATTGCAGGTGTCAGCTCTTTTGGATTCGGAGGAGTAAATGCGCATGTGATTGTGGAAGAATACACGGATGCAAGACAAAGCAAACAACAGGACTCCAGACAGGTAATTGTACTATCCGCCAAGTCAGCTGAAAGGCTACGTGTTTATGCAAAAGAATTGGCTGATTATCTGGAGATAAATAAGAGTCCGTTAGCCGATATTGCTTTCACCCTACAAACAGGAAGAGTGGCAATGAATTACCGTTTGGCTTTTGTGGCGAGTACGGTGGATGAAGTTTGCAGGAAACTGAAGGATTTCACTTATGACATACCGGATAACCGCTTATTCTTAAGTCCTACTGTTACCTCCTCGGATCCAGATGTCCAACCTGAAGCGGAAGCGATTGATCTGGATGCTGCGATAAGAAACAAGGACTTGATAAAACTAGCACAATGCTGGGCAAGTGGAAGAATGGTCGAATGGAAATCTATCTACACTTCCCTCCCAAACCGGACTCCCTTGCCAACCTATCCATTTGAACGCAAATCGTATTGGATGGACCAAAAGAAAGAGGTTGCTATTGTTGGCTCATCTTCCCCGAATTCAACAGTATTTCTGGAGCAGGTCTGGAAAAAATTACCCGTTTCGTCAACTGGTTCAGGCAGCGATGTGGAATCGATCGTCTGGTTGGTTAATGAAGCGTCCATCCAGGATGCACAACGTCTCAAAGCGCATTATCCATCATACATCCATAGGATACTTTCTATCCGGGAATTAACTCAGGCCCGGGAAACATTCTCTGGAAATATAGCGCTGATCGATCTTTCTGAAATTTCCGTTTCAGAAAGTGCGACTGTTGTGAACTGGGAAAAAATCGGGTTCTACCAGCAAATAATACAACAGGCCAAAAGCTTAAATGTATTTTATTTTACAAAATGCGCTCAGGCCTTTCGGAATGAACAGCTCACTTTAAACGGCTCATTCATCAGTGGGCTACTACCCGCAGTGGATGCGGAGTATGGAAAAATCAGGATTAAAACGATTGATTTCGACAATAACACCTCCCTTGCCAGCATCCTGGATAAAGAATGGAAGGATACCACTTCGGGAAGCCTGTGTTACAGAAATGGTGAGCGCTTTGAACTGGGGTATCAACAGTTGGAAGGGCTACCTGAAACCAGGGAGAATAAGTGGGGGGAAATTGGAAACAAGACCGTGGTGATTACCGGCGGCACGGGCGGGATTGGATTAAACCTCACTCAGTCTCTTGCACAAAAAGGCGTCAAAAAAATCGTGCTCTTAGGGCGTAGACCATTATCGGACGACACACAGGAGGTTATTCGGAAATTAAGAGAAAAGGGCACTGAAGTAAATTATTTGGCTTGCGCTTTAACGGACTCAGTAAAACTCAAGTCTTTCTTCAAAGAACGAAGTAAGATGGGGGAAGCGATTGCCGGCGTGATCCATTGTGCCGGTACAATTAATACCGATGAGCCGGCATTTGTCCATAAGACCCAGAGTCAAATGCAATCGGTATTTGAGCCGAAAACAGAGGGATTAAAAGTATTGGACGAAGTACTTAACCCTTATAATCCTGACTTCTTTGTTTTATTTTCTTCCATTTCCACGCTTCCAAAATTAGGAACCGGGGCAAGCGATTATTCAGCTGCCAACAGTTGGATGAACTTTTACGCCAATTACCAGAAGGCACTAGGAAAAAAGTATTTTAAATCAATCATTTGGCCCCTTTGGGATAATACTGGCATGGGTAAGGGAGAAAGCGGTGCTTCCTTGAAAATGGGCTTTATTCCGTTGAAAGGTGAACAAGGACTCGAGCTTCTCGAACGTATCGTTTTTAACGATTGCCCGAATGTGATTATGCCTTGTATCGTCGATCACGCTGTTTTTGATGCAGACAAATTACTGAAAGTTGAAAACACAAGAATTCCGCAAGCACCTAAAGCTGCTGGCAAAGCAATAAATGCACCTACAGGAGCACTAAACAAACGCCTGCTCCGGTTGTTTTCCGAAGTACTCAAGCTGGATGAAAGTGAAATTGAAATGAATGCCAATTTCGCTGAATTGGGCGTAGATTCTATTTTAATTGCAAGCCTCGTAAAACGCCTCGAAAGCGAATTTGGTATATCCATTGAACCGAGTGCATTTATTGAACAATCGTGCATTAATGATTTTGCAAATTATCTGAGGAAAAATCATCCGGCTCTTTCCGAGGATACTGCTGTCCAACCAACTGTTATGCCAGTGGAAAGTGAATTAAAAAAACGTTTACTCCTGCTGCTTTCTGAAGTATTGAATCTGAAAAAAGAAGAGATTAATTCAGACATCAGTTTTTCCGAATTGGGAATCGACCCCGTCATTACGGCTCAGATCGTCAAACGCCTCAAACAGGTATTTGATATACAGATGGAGCCCCGGGCCTTAATGGAACATGCAACAATCGATGATTTACTAACTTCTATACAGAATCATTCATACAATACAATCAAATTCCCTACAGAAAATGTGGCCTCCACCAGGGCAACTCAAAACAAAGGATTCGCATCTTATTATGAACCCATTGCTGTCATAGGTATAGCCTGTCAATTCCCTGAAAGCCCGGACAAAGAAACGTTTTGGAAGAACCTCGTCAAAGGGAAAGACTGTGTAACAACAGTCCCGGATAGTCGATGGAAATCAAATGAGCTATACAGCTCAGAAATAACCGAAGGGAAAAGTATCAGTAAATGGGGTGGATTTATTAAAGACATTGAATTGTTCGACCCACTGTATTTTGGAATCACAGAAGCAAATGCAATTGATGTTGATCCGCTTCAACGGAAATTTCTGGAGACCTGCATACAGGCGGTTCATGATGCCGGATATGACAAAAAGAGTTTGTGGGATAAAAAAGTAGGTGTCTTTGTAGGTAGCCGTATAGGCAACTACAGTCAGAAGCTGAAGAAGCTGCAAAAAAGTACGATTCTGGGTGTTGGTCAGAATTACATTGCTGCTTTGGCTTCACAGGTATTTAACTGGAGAGGACCCAATTTGGTTATTGACAGTGCCTGCTCTTCTTCCCTGGTGAGCATACATCTGGCTTGTCAGAGTTTGAGAACAGGGGAATCAACAGTTGCTGTTGCAGGAGGTGTTGATATATTACTGGATGAAAAGGGCTATCTGGCATTGAGTAAGTCAGGAGCCCTCTCTCCCGATGGCAAGTGTTTTACGTTCGATGAAAAAGCAAATGGCTTTGTACCCGGAGAAGGTTGTGGAATCGTGTTATTGAAAAGGATGAGCGATGCCCTGACTGATGGAGACAAAATATACGCAGTAATTGATGGGTCTGCGGTAAACAACGATGGAAACACGATGGGTGCCACCACCCCTAACCCCAAAGCCCAAAAAGAAGTCATTCAGGAAGCCCTGCAAAAAGCTAATATCAACCCTGAAACGATTGGACTGATGGAAGCGCATGGCACAGGAACATTAATTGGCGACCCGATAGAATTGAAAGCCTTAACAGAAACCTATCGGGAATATACTTCTGCCACCGGTTATTGCGCGGTGGGAAGTGTTAAAACAAATATCGGACATCTGCTTTCTGCTGCCGGAGTGGCTGGCTTTATTAAATCTGTACTCTCGGTATACCATAAGCAACTACCCCCTACCCTTCACTGCTCTGTTCCTAATCCCCGATTTAATTTTAAAAACTCCCCTTTCTTTCCAAATACCCAGTGCCTTGATTGGCAAAAGGAAACACATCGGGCAGCAATGAGTTCATTTGGATTCGGCGGTACGAATGCACATGTTATTGTAAGCGATGCCCATTTAAAAGAAGGGTATCATCCTGAGAAAACAGCATTGGCTCCTGTCCTTTTCAACAAAAAAAGGTTTTGGTACACGGAAGAAAAGGTTGTGGAAAAGGCAGTGGAAAAGAAAATAGCAAAAAACGGAATGGATGCATTTTTTGCATTTGAAAAGCAGACTCTTGAAAAAAGTAAGATATGAAAGACATCAACGGCATCAGCTTTAATATTACGAATGACAATTTCATCGTCAGGGATCACCATGTACACCATGTTCCTATTTTACCTGGAGTCACCTACATTGACATCGTGTACAGGGTATTTAAAGAATATCTGGATGCAGACAAAATGGAACTAAAAAACATTTTGTTTCACTCTCCATTGGCTACCAGCCCCGAATTTGATTGCAAAGTCGATCTCGTAATAAACCCCATACCAAACGGCTACAAAGTGCGCATCAGCAGCCGGAAAATAAAGGACGAGGTCTTGTTGACAGAGGAAACTGTGTTAAATGCTGAATGTGAGGTGTTTCTTTGTGATGAAATGGAATCCCGTCCTTCTATCGATATTCAGAAATTGATTGCTGACAGCTTCCGTGTAATAGATATGGATGAGGTCTATGGCTTTGCCCGTAAAATTGATATTCATCACCGCGAATTCATGAAAACGCTTGGTGAAGTATATTATGGAACCGATACCGTTTTAATGAAATTAACACTGAGTGACCTGGCTAAAGATTATTTGCCAGCCTTTTACCTGCACCCTGCTTACCTGGATGGAGCCACATTTGCACTTTCGGTCAAGAATTTAGATACGGAGGATGCAAAACCTTCCATTCCCTTTTCCATTAAAAGATTTCATGCGGTAAGGCAAGTCAAGAATTATTGTTATGTCCTCATTAAAAACGAAGAAATTGGAAAAGGCTCTGCTGATATCAAGTTCAGTGATGTGCAGCTGTATAATGAACATGGTGAATTCGTTGCCGAGTTTGAACGTTTATCCGCAAAGCGGATTCGTTCAGCTTCCTTAATCAAAGATCTTTTGGTTGAAAAGGAAAAGACAGCAAAGAAAACGGCTCCGTTAAATCCCGTGAGCGAAAGCGCACCTTTAGTTGATGCCACCGATACAAAGGCCGTCATTGAAAACAATATAAAAAACAAAATTGCCCTTGCCCTTAATGTCAGTCCTGGAGGATTGGATATCACTACCGGCTTTTATGATTTGGGACTCGAGTCTTCCCACCTGCTCGCTATTGTGAATGCGTTTGAAGAAGAGATTGGCGAAAAGTTATACCCAACCCTGCTTTTTGAATACAGTAATATTAAAGAGCTTGCTGGATATTTGTTGGAAAATCACGCTTCGGCTTTTGAGGAAAACAGTACCCTGTCAATGACTAAAGCTCCGGTAATTGCCAATAGACCGTCGAGCAAAACAGGTGAAGTAAGTTATTTTGAGCCGGTATGGAAGCCTAAAACAAGTCAGCAGTCATCACCCATACAAACCAAAACCTTTGTCCTCAAAAATGAAGAAGCCGATTATGCAACGGTTCTAAATACCTGGTTAAGGCAACATGAACTCCCACAACAGTTCATCCTGCTCACTGACCCCAATGACAAACCGGTTTCTGCTGATTTTATTTTTTCTCAATTGCTTTCTTTTACGAAGGCGTTGATGGAATTAAAGCAAGGAGCAAAATTCACGCTTAATTATTTTTATCACATTCAGGACGACCTTTCGACCCTATATTCCGCTTCATTAGGGGCTTTTGCCAATACATTAAAAGCAGAAAATCCGAATTACCTTCTCAAAGTAATCGGAACAGATGGGGAGATGAATTACGAGAAAATAGTGCTGAATGAAATTACAGAAAGCGCTCAGGAGGTACGTTACCTCAATGGTATCCGGCATGTAAAGGAAATGGAGCCGGTCGAATTTGGCGATATTACATCTTCGCGGTTCCGCGAGGCTGGAGTATATCTGATTACAGGGGGAGCAGGAGGTTTAGGTTTAATCTTCGCCAAATACCTCTGCGAGAAGTACCATAGTCGTGTAATTCTGAGCGGACGTTCGGTGCTGAATACTGAGAGGAAACAGGGATTGGCTTCCATAAAAGGCGGAAGCATTGAATATATACAGACGGATATTACCAATAAACT
>Ga0206975_1018_pt1 | contig 51806 bp, 43 predicted proteins | sample Alteio_BWOrgHeat_81_FD_152919 | JGI IMG/M metagenome (GOLD analysis project Ga0206975, IMG submission 152919) | Enriched cells from forest soil in Barre Woods Harvard Forest LTER site, Petersham, Massachusetts, United States -... | ecosystem: Environmental > Terrestrial > Soil > Temperate forest >... | reverse complement strand
AATTTTCAAATACAATATGAGGAGGCATATCTTTCAAAAATATTCCCTTCACTATTACAAGATAGTAGCGCAATGGATTGAGCAACGTAAGTTGTTGTAACCAGTAGGGCATATTTTCGATGGGCGTTGCATATCCTGACAATGTAACTGCAGGTGTCATAAATACAAATGATCCCAAAATCGCTTGTTGTTGGTTTTTTGAAAGAGAAGAGATAAACAGTCCTACTCCTATGATAGAAGAATACTTAGGTATAGCAGTGGAAGGGATCCAATAAACGGAATGCCAAACACAAATACAGCGGCAGAAATAATTACAGTTCCCTCTGCTACCCCAATAAATAGAGCGGGAACCATTTTTCCGATTAAAATTTCAGACGGACGCAAAGGAGATACCAATAATTGATCATACGTTCCTAATTCTCTTTCACGGGCAACTGATAAAGCCGTGACTGTCAAACCGATGAGCATGGTAAGAACTCCCGATAGATTCGGAACATTAAACCAATAGTATAAGAGATTGGGATTGAACCAATTCCGAGGAAATAATTGGGTATTTTGTTCTTTGATCGAAACGCGGGAAGCAAAATCTTGACTGAAGGTATTGATAATACTTGCAGCATATCCTTGTACGACTTGGGTCGTGTTTGATTTCCTCCCATCTAAGATGAGTTGGACATCAGCATTTTTATTTGCCCGCAAATTTCTAGAAAATTGTTCGTCGATGTGGATGACCATTGCCACCTCTTGGTTATCAATCATAGAGGTAATTTCATCGACCGAATGCAAATAAATGATCCGATTAAACGTGGGAGAGCCATGAAATCGTTGGAGAAGTTCATAGGATTCGGCGCCATAATCTCTATTCAAGATCCCTATCGGAACGTTTTTTACATCTAGTGTGGCTGCATAGGCAAAGATCAGTAGTTGTAGAAGAGGGGGAACGATGAGCATGCTTCTACTTTTTTTATCTCGCCATACAGCGAGAATTTCTTTGTGAATAAGAGCAAGAATTCGATTCCACATAATTAGACCTCTTTCGAAACTCCATTTGCACGCTAAAATTTCTTTTTTTTGGCATCTTTATTGCTAAATTTTTCGACCGTATGTAAACATATGCTCTCAAAATTTATCAACAAATCTGTTCAAAAAAAAGCAATTTTCCCATACAAAGCGAGCTTCGAAAGAGGTCTATTAATCCAATCTTTTGGCAATTCTTTTTGATGTCCAAAAAAAGAAAAAAATTCCAATCGCCAGCATGGACAATATATTAGGAATGAGTAAGCTCCAAATATTTCCTACTAAAAATAATGTCTGTAAACTGGAAACAAAATAGCGAGCGGAAATAAATCGAGTAAGTAATTGGATTGGAAAAGGCATACTCGCGATTTCAAAAATGAATCCTGAGAGAATAAAACCTGGCAAAAAAGCGGCAGCCATTGCACTTTGTGCAGCCACAAATTGGTTTCTCGCAATTGTCGAAATTAGAAAACCAATACCAAGTGCAGAAAATAAGAAAATGGAAGCAACAACCGTCAAAGCAAGAAACGAGCCTCGAAACGGAATATCGTAAAAAAAGACCGCAATAATGACACACATGGTCATCGAGGTCATTCCAAGAATAAAATAGGGAACTAATTTTCCTATTAAAATTTCAAAAATAGTCACAGGAGTTGCCATCAAGGCTTCCATTGTTCCCCGTTCCCACTCTCTTGCCACGACAAGAGCTGTGAGCAGTGTTCCGATTAAGGTCATGATGATCGCAAGAGATCCAGGAATCAAAAAATTGCGGCTCACTAGCTCTTCATTATACCAAAAACGGGGTTGTGATCGAACTCGTGGCAGTCCTTGCAAGTGACTACTCACCGATTCTTGTTGTAGCCAATTTGACCAAACACCTGTCAGATAATTTTGTACAAATGTGGCTGTATTTGGCTCACTTCCATCAGCAATGATTTGGATAGGGGCAATTTGATCGGGTCTATTTCTAAATGAAGAAAAATAGGAAGGAATGACGACAATCGCACGAATTTTCCCTCGAATAATATCCTCTTCGAAGCTTCTCCGATCCCTTGCAATCTTTGCATCAAAATAGGGAGAGTTTGTGATTGAATTGGCAAAGCTTTGTGCATCAGGCGAGGTGTCTTCTAAGACAAGGCCAATTCGAATATGATCCAAATCTAAAGAAACTCCAAATCCATAAATAAACATCAGCAATAATGGCAAAACAAAACAAATGAGAAAACTACTCAAATCCCGGGAAATTTGCAAAAATTCTTTCACGATTAAGGCTCGAATTCTTCTCCATTTTCCTTCTTGTGTATTCGCCTGCAAATGAGGTTGCGTAAGAGGTTTATTTTTCATCATATTGCTCGATCAACCGAATAAAACAGTCTTCTAAAGTCGGGTCCGGGTTCTTTTTTGAACGAACTCGTTGTTTGAGCTCTTGAGAAGTACCAAGAGCAATAAGGTGACTTTTATAAACAAGTCCAATGGTATCGCAATATTCCGCTTCGTCCATGAAATGAGTTGTTACCATGATAGTAACCCCTTTTTCAACAAGTCCATTGATGTGGTTCCAAAACTCCCTTCGAGTGATAGGATCCACTCCAGAAGTTGGTTCATCCAAAAAAAGAACTTCGGGTCTATGCATCAAAGAGCAAGCTAGAGCGAGTCGCTGTTTAAATCCCAATGGAAGGTTTTCTGCCGATTCTTGCAAGAATGGCTCTAAACCAAATATTTTGATCATTTCTTCCATTCTTTCTCGTCGAAATTTTTTTGGTACGTCATAGATTCCTGAAAAAAAAACCAAATTTTGCTGTACGCTTAAGTTTCCGTATAAAGAAAATTTTTGCGCCATATATCCAATATGAGAGCGTGCCTCAGCTGAGGCTGTCAACAGATTAACGCCATTGATATAGGCAACTCCCGCATTCGGTTTTAATAACCCACACATCATTTTAAACGTAGTTGATTTCCCAGCTCCATTAGGACCTAATAAACCAAAAATTTCTCCTCGCCGAATTGTAAAAGTAATGTTGTCCGCCGCTGTAAAATTGCCAAAACGTTTGACAAGTCCTTTTGCTTCTACAACGACCTTTCCCATCTCAGCAGGAGAAAGGGTAATTGTTTCAGCTAACGAAGACCAGCCTCCAGGCCCTCCTCCAAGCATATTGATAAAAGCATCTTCAAAGCGGGGACGGATTTTTTCGATTTTTATTTTTTCTGGATGTATAAAAGAAGAAATATCTAAGGAAGAATTCGCTTTTTTCGTTAAAAAACGGATATCGGTTCCCTGAATGACAGCATCCATAATCATCGGCTGCCGTAAGACCATCGAAAGCATTTTTCGTCCATTTTCCTCAAAGTGAGATATTTTGAATGTTCTCCCTTCTACCGTTTTGCAAAGCTCTTGAGGTGGCCCTTGATATAAAAGATTTCCCTCATTGAGAAGAAGAACCTCATCGCATTTTTCGGCTTCATCGAGATAAGAAGTACTCCAAATAGCAGAAATTCCTTCTGTGAGCAATTGTGAGACCATTTTCCATAATTCCCGCCTCGAAATGGGATCCACTCCTACACTTGGTTCATCGAGTAATAAGAGAGAGGGCTTTTGGATCAGCGCACATGCCAATCCCAATTTTTGTTTCATCCCTCCTGAAAGATTCCCAGCCAATCGATCAGTAAAAGACCCTAAAGATGTAAAAGAAAGAAGCTTTTCAAAGGCTTGTTTTCTTTCTTCTCCAAGAACCCCTCGCAAATTTGCATATAAGATAAGGTTTTGTATAACTGTGAGATCTTCATACAACCCAAATTTTTGAGGCATATACCCAATCATGAAATGGAGAGCTTCTGCATCGCGCACTGTATCCAAACCAGCAATCTGTATTGTTCCCTGCGAAGGAAGAAGAAGGCCGGCCATCAATCGAATAAGTGTTGTTTTCCCCGCCCCATCGGGTCCGACAATCCCGATCATCTTCCCTTGAGGAAGGAGGCAATTGATCTGAGAAAGAGCAGGACTTTTCTTCGGGTCAAAACTTTTTGACAATTGCGCTATTTCAACGAAGGGAGCTGGCATTTGCAGGCTCCCATACTTGTGACGATGGACGAGGGTTTGTGTCTGGAATTTTTACTGTGACTGGCATTCCTTGTTTTAAAGCATAGTCTGGATTATCCACAATGGCTCGGAGGCGATACACGAGGTCTGTTCGGAGTTGAGTGGTCTCTACTGTCTTTGGAGTAAATTCCGCGACAGGAGAAATAAAACCGATATGACCGCGATACACAATACCACCAGGAATATCCGTATAAATCTCAACTGGCATATCAGGAGCAATTAACCCAAGTTGTCGTTCAGTCACATAGGTTCTAACCCAAACAGGAGAAAGAATGGAGAGAGTGTAAATCGGATCAGACTCTCTGACAACCGTCCCGGGTTCCCGAATTCTAGTAAGAAGAATTCCATCTGAAGGGCTATACAATTCCGTATCTTGCAAGTTTGTTTCTGCGACACCAAGAGAAGCTTCGTTTAGTGTAAGGGTCGCTGCAAATACATCTCGAGACGAAATCGCATCGTCGACTTCTTGTGGAGAAATTCCTCCTGTTCCCAATAGCTTTCCTCTTCTCCCTACAAGCTTATTTGCATTTTCTAATGACACTCGAGTAGATTCTATTCTGGCTTTTTCCTCTCGAACTAAATCGACATAAGGTTGCTTGTCCAAGAAAGCCATCAGTTTCCCTTGAGGAACGAAATTTCCCTCCTCAAAGAGCATCGCTTGCACTCTTCCGTTTACTCTGAATCCAAGATCCACCTGTCGGATATCGACATTGCCATAGATCTCTAAGGAAGTAGAATCCGCTTGGGATCTCATAAACCAAGAGAAGGGGGGGTACTTCACAAGATGCGTGTGCAAATCCAATCGTTGGGCATGATCAAGAAAATAAAAAAGATAGAAAAGAACAGCCAAAATAACGAGAAGAAGAAATGCCAAAAAACGTTTCATAGATATTCAGCCTAACTGCTTCAAAAAATTCTTACAACATCTATTCTATATTAGACCTCTTGCATAACCAACAACCCCTGCCCGCGTGCGTGCCCGTGCCCCTGCCCGAACTTTCGGTAAGAAAGTCAGGGTAGGGAAGGTAGGAAAGTCACATAGGTAACACAAAGGAAGCCCACATAGGTTACAGAGAAGAAAGTCATAGAGGTGTTGGTATACCAATTTTTTCGGGCAGGGGCACGGGCACGCACGCGGGCACGAGAAGGGGTTATGCCAAGAGGTCTATTACACCCTCTTAACTTATTAATAACTACAGTAATCAATTATAAATATAATTTTAATTAATAAATCTTAAATTAATAATTGAAATAAATTAATAAATATGGTTTAATCATTAATAGTTTTTTAATTAAATAATTGGTTAGTTAATTATGTTAGAAGCAATAAGCCGGCAGGCAGGACCAATACTAGGGGAAATAAAAAATAAACTGATTTGTGAAGTAGATATTTGTGAAACTGTACAGAAGTATCCAAAAATATCTGCCGCAGTTATTCTTACAATCTCCTATCTTTTTTATTCTGTAATTAGCTTTCTTTGGAGTGCAATTAGCTCAGCAATTGGAGTAATTGGATTTGGAGTTTCTGTTCTTACTTTTCTCACAACAACTCCTGTCGGATGGGCATGTCTTGCTACCATTACAGGAATTTATTTAACTAAATTCTATAAAAAACCCCACAATTCGGAACCCACCCAAGATAACAACGACCCACTTGAAAAATATGAAAGACCCGCTGCTCCATACGAAAAATCTGATTCGGCTTCAAAGTATGAGTACATTCCAAAAACAGATGAAGAAATAGAAGAGGAAAATCAGGCATTTGCTGCATTATTTGCAGCAACAGAATTTCCTGAGCTGTTCTATGATTAAGCGCAATTAATGAGTCCAATGGCCGAAAAGGCGAGTCAGGTCGTGATAGGTTAAAAAGATAAAGAAACCGATCAGTAATAAAGCAAAAGGGATAATAAACTTTTCTAGTGTTTTTGTTTTCAAACGTTTTCCAGTGATCCATTCGTAAAGAGAGAAGCAAATTGTCCCTCCGTCTAATACAGGAAGAGGAAGCAAATTTAAGAGTCCTAAATTCAAGCTAATCGCTCCAAGCCAAAAGAGAGCTTCTTTTAGGCTGACCATTGAATAATCGTGAACTACTTGTACAATACCGATTGGACCGCTCATCCATTTAGGATTCAAAGAGCCTGTTAAGAGAGCAGTGAGAGTACGTTTAACTTCCTCAAAAACATTCGTGAATAATTGCAGAGGGCTAGGGTTGTATTTCACCCGGACATCTTGAATAGCGGGCAACCCAAGTAAAAACTGGTTATTCAAACCTTGTAATTGGTGCCGAGCAAGCGCCCGTTTTTCTGGATCTTCAATGTTGTCAATTTCTCTATTTTGTTCTTTCCATTCTTCTTCCAGTTGAATTTGATTTTCTGGAGTCAATATAAAATCCTTTCTCATTTTGGGGATAACCAATGACAAAAGGTGGAGATTTCCTTCAGAAAGAGGAACAGAACGAAGGCCGATGTGGCTGCTGATTTTTTGTAAATCCTGGGGGTCAAATTGCCGATCAAATTGCGCATCTGCTTCTTGATAAGAAATCATCTTTCCGAGAGCCAGATCCCGCTGTACGATAATGTTGACATGTCTGTTTTGTAAGTGCAACAAGATTTCATATGAATACTTGATGGGAATTCCATCGACAGCCAAGATTTTATCTCCCCTTTCTAAAGGGGTTTCAAGAACAGAAGAAGGGATAGCAGGAAAAGCTTCTTGCTCTTTTTCTTGATCGATAAATTTGACCAAACCTTCCACAGTACCTTCATTGTCGAGATCATAAGGGATGGCATACAATTTCCGAATTTTAACTCCGTTTAATTCTGCCTCAAATTGCCAATCAATTAATTCTTCTCGAAATTGGGGATCCAAGTGAAATTCTTCTACTTCTACTCGAGGAACGCGGCGGAGCAAAGTTTCCTGTCCACGCTGTATAGTCAATAATACTCGATTGTCATTGAGCACATGGGACAATTCTTGCGAGGAATAAATGGGGACTCCATCTACCCACACGATCCGATCTCCATACTGAATGCCGCTATCTTCCATAGGAGAACCAGGGGGCAATACATTTTCTTTTCCTTGCGTATACTTGCTGTATAAAACATAATTCGCTGGTTGCAAGATGCCTGCTGTAACAACTCCCTTCTCTAGTGCATTAGGATGAAGATAGGTCCTGACACTATAATGAAAAGGTGTTTTTGCCTTTGTTTGAAAATTAACGTGGTATCCATCGACTTGAATTTGAGGAGGGGAAGTCATTGGTGCTGAAATGTGGTCTTTTGCACTTTGCAACTCTTCTCCATTATAAGAAATAATCTCATCGCCTGGACGAATTCCTTTTGCATAGAGCTCTGATTTGGGATCTATCCATCCAATCTTATGCGTATATTCTCCATAATTCTTGTCTCTTCCCCCGAAAAACCACAAAGCTGAAAAAGCGACAACAGCAAAAAGAATATTCGCTAGAGGACCCATGGCAGCAACAGCAATCCGTTCAAGAGGACGCTTGGAAAAAAAACCATCGGGAATTTCGTATAAGTTTTTTTGTTGGCCTGTTGTATCCATCCCTGCAATTTTTACATACCCTCCGAATAGGAGCCATCCAATCTGCCAACGGACGCCATTCTTTTCCCAGGAATACAGGGGCCTTCCAAACCCGATTGAAAAGGTTTCGACTTTCATTCCTACTCGCCGGGCCATATAGTAATGACCCAACTCGTGAATAAAAATCAAAAAGCTTAAGCCCAATACAGCAAAAATAATATAGAGAAAGCTAATCAGCTCCATAAATCCCTTTCAACCAAAAAACTTATCGAGCAGTATAACACGATCCCTAAAAAAGTCAATACCTTGAAAAATCACAACATTTAGAGTCAATTTATTCGCTTTGAGCGAAAACAGGAGGAAGAAGCAAGAAGGGTGATCAGGTAACAACACAAAATAGTGCAGCTAACGACGCCAGCTGTAGAAAGGGCAATATCGTAGACAGTGAGTACATGGCGAGTAATAGCAACGCCAATCATAGCGCAGCAGACACCGAACAAAGCTGCATAGAGAAGTGTAGTATGCAACCGCTTGGCAAGCAAACGAGCGGCTAGAGGAGGTCCTGTCATGCATGCAAGAACGAGAAGAACCCCTACTGCGCGAAAAGAAGTGATTGATGTGGCAGAGACTTGTGCCATGAGCAAATAAGTAAAAAATACAGGAGAATATCCTAATGCCTTTGTAAGACCTTCATCAAAGGTGCTCATATTGAATTCTTTAAAAAAAAGAATAAAAATAAAAGCATTGGCAATCGCAACCACATATACCCAAAATAAGTCTTTACTATGTAAGGCATCGGCATTTCCCATAACTGCTTCAATTCCTATGTGTGAATCACGAGTAAGAACAGTCACGAGAATTACCCCAAGCGCAAACAGACTTGTAAATACTAAGCCAGTACTAGCATCTTCTTGCAATCTTCCCTTTTTTGTTAAAAATGCTGTTAAAAAGGTAGTAACGAATCCCATGAATAAAGAAGCTCCTAGTAATACATACATATTTGGCAACGAATCCCCCGATGTACCTCCAGAAAAAGCGGTTAAAAAATACGCAATCACAATGCCGATGAGAATGGTGTGAGATAAGGAATTGGCAAGCATTGTCATTCTTCGCAAGACAAGAAAAGTCCCTACAAGAGCAGAAGATAGAGCCACCCCTACCAACACCAACACCTGTATCTCATCAGAGGCAAGTTGATGGATAGGAAGCTGTCCTATACTCAACCTTCCCATTCTTTGCATAAAGAGCAAAAGAAATTCCCAAAAGGTTTTTCCCTGGTATGGATGAGAAATGGCTAATAGAGGGTAAAACATGGTAGAATTTTATGGAGGGGGAATGGGTTGATGATGAGGATCTTGTGTAGGGTTGACTAGAAGCAGTGATAATTCCTGTTCTAATTCAGGGGTAAGAATGTGTTCCATTTCCTCGGCACTTCGATGCACGCGATCGGCCTCCACGCCCAAATAGGTAGAAAGATAGAGTTCCCATAATCGGTGCAGTCGAATAATTTTTGCTGAACGGGCTTTTCCACTCTGTGTCAAAAAGAAGGAAGAATTGTCTTGTTCTATCCAACCCTTCCGCTTCATATGCCACAAAATCCACCGCAAATAAAGAGAAGAGATTTGTTGTGTTTTCTTGATTTGATCCAAGGAAAAGGAGCGATCAGGATCTATTCGCCCTACTGATTTAAGGATATTTTCACAAGTAGATGTATATTGAAAGTAGGCAATGCGACAAAAACGGATGAATAACCCTCTCGTAGGAGATAATAACAAAGTCAGAATACAAATTGTTGTTGCTACCAATACAATCATAGGTCCTGTAGGCAGAGCAATTCGGGCATGAGGGGAAATTTGCGATAAAATCTCGGTAAATTGGACGGAAAAATAATTTCCAAAAAAACCACTGAAAAGGCCAAAAATAGCAGACCAAACAAAAAAGAGAGCCAGGTTGTGGCTACATTGACGAGCTGCAACGGCCGGGGCAATCAACATGGCCGACATCAAAACAACCCCTACAGATCGAGCTCCTATGACAACAGACAAAATAATCAAAATAAAAAAAAGAGCATCAATCTTCTTGACTGGTATGCCAATACTTTTGGCATAGTTCTGATCAAAAGTCATGATTTGCAATTCTTTATAAAAAAAAATAACAACGCAAAGAACGAAGAAGGCGAGGCAGCTATATAAGACAATGTGAATATCTGTCATTGTCGCTGCTTGCCCATAGAGATAAGAAAGAGCCCGCCTATAAAGAGGGGTAAAGCTAAATTGGACTTCACTTGTGGCAGTCACGCCAATTCCAAAAAAAGTAGATAGAATGAAGCACAATGCAGCATCGGGAGGAACTCGCCATTTTTCCTGCAACCAATGAATCATTTTTATTCCAAGCCAAGCAGTACAAAATGCGCCACAAAGGATAAAAAACGAAATCCAGCTTTCTTGTTCATCGAAAGAAAGTGAACCAGCAAACATGACTCCAGCGATAATGCCTGGGTAAGCAGCATGAGACAATGCCTCTCCAAGCAATGATTGTTTTCGTAAAAATACGATCACTCCCATAAGGCTTGCGGAAAAGCACATTAACATGCACCCAATGGTCGGTCCTCTGACAATAGGGTCTGTAAAAAAAGAAAGAAGCTCTTGCACTATGGTGATATATATCCTGTTTGCTTTTGCTGTGATAATTTGAGGGCTTGATCAAATAGTGCATAATTTTTGCCATAGGTGGCTTGTAGATAGGAGGGAGTAAAATAGGTCGATATAGGTCCGCAAGCAATAAGACGCATATTCAGCAAAATAACCCAATCAAAGTATTTTTCCACTGTATTCAAATCGTGATGAACAACAAAAACAGTTTTTCCTTTTGAGCGCAATTGTTGCAGTAATTCAATCATGACCACTTCTGTAGCCATATCAATTCCAGTAAAGGGTTCATCCATAAAATAGAGATCCGCTTCCTGCGCCAACGCCCTTGCTAAAAACACTCTTTGCTGTTGGCCTCCCGAAAGTTGGCTAATTTGTCGGTGCGCATAATTTGTCATTCCAACCTTTTCCAAATAGTCGTCGACAATTTCCCAATCTTCTTTTCTCGGATGCCTGCAAAGCCCGAGTTTTCCATATCTTCCCATCACAACTAAGTCTCGAACGGTAATAGGAAAATCCCAATCCACAGATTCTCGTTGAGGCATATAAGCCACTCTCTGACGGACATTATCGAGAGATGTTTCGAAAAAAGAAAAATTGCCTGAAAGAACTGGTGAAATTAAGCCAAGTGCTGCCTTAATGAAAGTGCTTTTACCAGCGCCATTAGGTCCCACAATAGCGACTAAAAGCCCTGAAGGAACGGAGAGAGTGATATCCCATAAGGCCGTGACTGTGTCAAAATTCACCATTAATTGATGAACTGCAAGAGCCAGTGGAGAAGAGGGGTCAAGACGATTCGGAGGCATTGTTTTCATGAGAAAATGATTTGTGGAACATCGCATTTAAATGATTCATCAAGGTTTTCGCATTATACATGATCATTTTGAGATAAGAATCTCCCTCTGATCCAGGTGGGCCCATTGCGTCGCCATACAAAGAACAGCAAGCGATATGCAAAGAAAGGCCTTGTTCATTGCCTGCTTGCACGATTTTTTTGATTGAATCGCGATTCACATTACTTTCTGGAAAAATGATATGAATCTGGTATTCCATCAAATGATGAATGATTGTTTTAATATCAGTGACACTTAATTGGCTCTCAGGAGCAAGCCCCTCAGGTGCAGCAAATCGTTTTTGCCATTCCCCAGATGCAATTTCTCCCTCCTCAGAAAGATATGCTCGAGAGAAGTAATGGAAAGCATCATGACTTGTCACGAGATAACGATGAGAAGAAGGAATTGTATGCATGATATCTTTGACCTCGTCATGCACGCGATTCATTTCCATTGTTAATTTTTGGCCCTGTTCTTCGAAAGAGTGTGCGTGCTCTGGATCGCGCTCACTCAATTCTTGGACAATAATCGGAACTATTTTTGACCAAAGAGAGATATCCATCCAAATGTGAGGATCGACTGCGCCGCGCACATATAATAGTTGGGATGGATCTTCCTTTCGAATTCGATCTCCTAAAGAAATTGCCTCAGAACTTTCCTGTAAAAAACGGTGTAGACTGGGTCCGTGTTCCAATCCTAGCCCATTATAAAAAATGATTTGTGCATGAGCTAATTTTTCATCATCGCCTTTAACTAATTGGTAAGAATGGGGATCGAGATCGCCGCGAATCAGAGTCGTTGTGTGAACGTGCTCCCCTCCAATTTGTTTTACAATGTCGTTGATGATGCCTGTCGTGGTCAATACCTTTAATTTTCCATTATCTTCTAACCATTCTCGAAGCTCTGCTCCTCTTTTTTGATAAGAGCTCTTCGCACAACTATAAGAAACTAGAAAAATTGCTATAATGGCTATAATTTTTTTCAGCATAATTTTTTTTCTTTTAAAAAACGCAAATAATCAAAATGGTAAATTCCTTTTGAACAACCCGAGGTAAATTGAATTTGTATTCCATAACGACCTACATTCCGAATGACGATTGCTCTAACATCCTCATGAATTGTGGCAGGAGCAATTCTTTTTCCTGTATTTTCATCTACACAATTTGCACACGGACAATTTCTCTGAACATCACACAGGCTAAAATTTTGACTTAAATGATCATTCCATTCAATAGAAAAAACCGTATTGGACTTCTCCCAAATGAGTTCAAATATTCCAAGATTTTTCTTGTCTTCTCCTTCCACGCTTTTTGCAATTTGTGAAGCGATCTCCTTAAAAATTTCGATGAGGGTGGGAGGACTTTTCTCTTCTGCAAAAATAGACTGACCCTGATCAGCGCAAAGACCCAAAAAAGGGTGAATTGGAATTTGACCAAATAACGGACAATGATTTTCTGTCGATAATAATCGTCCCCCTCCTTGACCGAAGAGATAGTGTTTTTTTTCGCCCTCTTCAAAATAACTCATGTTTTCAATGATTCCCAAAATGGGAATGTTTACTTGTTTGAACAACTCAATTGCTTTTCTGACGTCAAGTAAAGCCACTTCTTGTGGTGTAGTGATCATCACTGCACCTGTTAAATGGCCTTTTTGTGCCAAAGTGAGCTGAATATCTCCCGTACCTGGAGGAAAATCAATGAATAAAAAATCAAGCTCGCCCCAATCGACATTGTTGATAAAGTAAGTAATTAATTGATTTGCGATTGGCGCTCGTATTGTTGCTGCATGTTCTTTTTTTCGAAAATAAGAAATAGAAATTGTTTTAATTCCATTGCATAAGGCGGGTTGCAGCCTGTTTTTTTCTCTTTCTGTTGGAATGTCGTTTTCAGGAAGCATTTTTCGTATGGAAGGTCCGTAGAGGTCCGCATCTAATATTCCTACCTGGTACCCCTGTAATTGCAAAGCTAGGGCTAGATTCACTGCAACTGTCGATTTGCCTACTCCCCCTTTTCCAGCTGCAATGCCAATGACAAAACGAGTGTTTGTAAATGAACCGTCCGATTGCTCGAATTTCGGTTTTTGATAAAGAGACAAAGCCATTCAAATTCTCCGATAACAACATCATAAAAAAATGATTTTCTACAATTGTACGATTTGCTAGCAATAGGTAATTTTGTGAATTTGTGCAAAGTGATACACAACTCAGTTGCGTTTTAATTAAATTCGAATAAAATTACCTATTTGGAGTTCAGAATTATTTATGTTGCATAAAAATAGATATTCTCTTAAATTTTCCTTAATAAATCCTAAATGAACTCTTAACAATTTTATGGAGATAAAAAAAAAGACTGGAATTGAGGATTTTTTCAGTCTCTTAAGAAGAAAAATGAACCCTAGTAAATCAGGTGCACGGGGTTCAAAACAACATTAAAACAAGGTACTATTTTGAGGAATGAAATGGACGAAAAACAATTAATGGACGAAAAACAATTAGAAAATCTAATTCAAGCTGCTGTTAAAAAAATTGATGGCGCAAAAGAAAATGACATATGTCATTACATACCCGTTCCAACCGGAGGATATATCCATCACTTTACAATGAGAAAAATGAAATCAGAAAACCCGGGACAACTCGGTGAACTGATCAACAAATATATTGTGAGTGTGTCACATCCTCGAGAAGTTACTCCAAAGCAGCGCGCAGCAAGGGGTTCTAGAAAACGAAGAGATCTATATACTTTTTCGAAACAAGATTTAGAAAAAGTATTAAATATGGCTCGGTTAGCAGGCGATAAAGAAATGGTACGCAAACTGACTCCAAAAAAAGACTTAAGAACGATCAAACGAGAACTCATTTCTTCCATTCGTCATGGACGCATTGAACCAGAACTATGGAATATGTATGTTGAAGCAATGACCAATCAAGCCAATTCCTTACTAGGAAATATCAACAACACTTCATTAGCTATCTAATTTGTTTCAGAAAATCATTCTAAATAATAATTAAACACAGAGACGCGAAGCCGGAGAGCTCCGCAAAAGGACCTCCCCCGCGTCTTTGTGTTCATCCTCTTCTCGTGCCCGCGTGCGTGCCCGAAAAAATTGGTAGGAAACTCTCACATAGGTAACTTTCTTAAGTTCGGGCGCGCAGGGGCACGGGCACGCACGCGGGCACGAGAAGAGGTATGCAAGAGGTCTATTCTTAAAGCAGCAACAAAAAGGTCTGTATATACCCAACTTTTTTAGACTGCCTTCAATTTTGATTCTCCATTTTTCTGGTCAGGGATTTCCCGATTGTGGAAATAGAGCATAATAGGAGAAGCAACGAAAAGAGAGGAGAGAGTTCCTACAATAACTCCTATTGTCATTACGAGAGAAAATGCAAAAATTGAATGTCCACCCAATAAGACTAAGGCTAATAATACGAGAAGGGTCGTACCAGAAGTCATGATTGTCCGACTCAAAGTCACATTCAACGCATGATTAATGATTTCGGCAAAACGGAGACGATGCAATACTTTCATATCTTCTCGAATTCGATCAAATACAATGATTGTGTCATTCAGGGCATATCCGATGATTGTCATAATGGCTCCAATGACTTGTAAATCAATTTGTACTGCAAACCCAAGTGCACGAAAAATAGCTAAAACTCCTAAAGTAATTGCCACGTCATATACTAATCCTATGACTGCACCAAGCGCATACTTGTACTCAAAGCGAAATGTGATATACGCAAGAATTGACAAAAGAGCAATTCCTAAAGCAGTGAGTGCCTGATTTCTCATAGTATCTGAAAATTGTCCGCTCATAATGGTCCAATTTTTTTGTAATTGGCTCATCTGTGCAGATTGTATGGGCAAATGACTGCTTTCTAAGACACCGACAATCCAAGAAAGGCGAGGATCATGCTGGTATTCGTAGGAATATACCCCTTCTGCATTGTTATATTCAGCCATTCCATAAAAAGGGTGTCCTTTTTCATCCATACTAGTTCCTAGCTGAATTCGAAGCTGGTTTGGTCTACTTAATTCACGCACTTCAATATCTTGACGCGAAGCACCGTGATCGAGTAAGGCATGAATAACATCTAATCGATAATTGGGATGAGTAGGTTGTTCTTCCAAATCGACCGTCAAAGAATACCCTCCTGTGAAATCCATCCCAAATAGTGTTTTTCGTTGCTCGACTAAAAAATAAGCCCCTATAAGCATGAGAAATGCTGAAGCCACCATGATCTTTTTTGATTGAGCGAGGAAATTAAAGTGAGTTTCCTTCAAAAAGTGTGCCATTGTCAATTGCTTATTCTTAGGATTTTGTACCCATCCAGCAAAAAAGTAACGAGTCATAAAAAGAGCAGTAAACATCGAAGAAATGATTCCTATAATCAAGGTGATCGCAAATCCTTTAATAGGCCCTGAATCAAATTGAATAAGAATGAAAGCCGCGATAATCGTAGTCACATTAGAATCGATAATTGCACTAAATGCTTTCCGATACCCCGCTTGGATTGCCGATGCAATTCGTCCGGAAATTTTAAACTCTTCTCGAATTCTTTCAAATACAAGCACATTGGCATCAACAGCCATTCCTATGGTAAGCACAATTCCTGCAATTCCCGGCAAAGTTAAGGCAGCTCCTAAATTTTGAAGAACTCCCCACATAATAAAAATATTCAAAAGAACAGCACACGAAGCGACGAGTCCAGCAAAACGATAATAAGCAACCATGGCAACAACAACAAGAGCAAGAGCGACAAGAGAAGCGACAATTCCTTTAAAACGCTCTTCATGCCCAAGTTCAGGACTCACATTTTGCTCAGATAAAATTTGAGGAGTAAAACTGAGGGAGCCTGCTTTTAAATCGGCCGCGAGTTGATTTGCCTCTCTTTGTGAAAAACGACCACTAATGGTTCCTCCATCTCGGAGAGCCGCATTCAATGTGGGTGAAGTAATTACACTTTCATTGAGAATTACAGTCATTCGCCACCCTTTCCCTTGCGAATAAACTTCTTTTGGGGTTCCTGCAATGCGATCTTCAGCAAATTGGAGTGTCCATGCATAAAAATCATCTCGAGGACTTCCACTTCCTTTCGGTTGGTTTCCTTCATAGGATTTTTTTACTCCAAATGTCAGAATATTTCCCTGAGAAGCGTCGTATCCTGCATGAATATTTTCTAAATTTGAACCTTCTAGGGCATAGTTATGAAAAACAATCAACAAAGGATGCGTTTGATTGTCCCATTCAGCTGGATCACTTCCTCGCAGCATGGTAATCATAGATAAAGAGTCGTCAAAATTTGAACTAGCGGCTCTTTCTTGAGGATTAGCTAATCGCAACCCGTTCTCAAATAGTAATTTTGCATGATCACTTTTTGGAAGAAAAGTTTCTGGGGTAAGGATGTCTCCTCCCAAATGTTGCCAAGCAATTTCATTGATCGAATTAATATCTTTTCGATTAGTAACTACCGCTTCATTCCAAACATCTTGTAAAAATTGTTGCACAGTAGATTGAAGATTAGGATTCCGTCCAAATTTTTCATTCACAATATGAAAATACATGGCAGATGCTTTCACTAAATCAGAGGCAGAAAGATTTTGTGAACCTGGAAAATCAAGAACAATAGTGGAATTCTCAATTCGGATTGTTCTTTCAGCTACCCCCATTTTGTTCACTCGATTGTATAGCTCATTGACGGCTTGTTTCAAATCTTCCGGATCTTTTACAGGACGGCGATTTTGATCCAATAAGCCAATGCGAACTGTTTTTCCTCCAGAAAGATCCAATCCCCATTTTAAGATTTTTCGCTCATCTCCAGAAAAATACTTTTTTGCGCTGATGATAAAATTTTGCCAATATACATTTTTTGTTGGAGGAGGAACTGTATATCGACTTGTGACGTTGAGATCTACTTGAGCAGCTTGGTAGGCATCATTCCATTTTAATAAGTCTTCTTGGATCCGATCTTCAATTTTATTATCCGTAAGAATTCTTTGTTCAACATCTGAAAAATCAAGTACTGCATATCGTTTATTTCCCTTCACAGAAAAATCTTCTCTCGTAGCTTTTAATAAAAAACTATAATAATCATTCAGTTCGAAGATATAGTCTTTACTAAATTCCTTGGGAAAATCAAAAGAAGCGGCGGGATATCCAATAAAATCCATTTGGCTTACTATTTTCTGTAGCTGCTCAATATCTTGTTGTAGCCATTGCGTTTGCTCCGATTCGAGATTTTGATCCGATTCAGAAGATTTCTTATATTTTTGGATGATGTCATCCAATCCTCTTGCAATCACATAAATAGAATGATTTTGGAAACCTTGCAACCCATCTGTTGGATGCATAACGGGGGCGTAGATAACCAAGCCCAGTTTTTGCTCTTCGGGCGTTTCGATTTTAAAATCTTTATAGGAACGGATAGGATAAACTTCACGCAATAAGTCGGATTGCCTTGGAGTCCATGAAAGGAATAATTGGTCGATTACTTGTTGCGCTCGCTTTTCTGCTAAGTAATCCAAACGCAAGGCCAAATAACTCTGGCTATTCGTCAATTGATCAAATTTAATTGCAAATGTATCATCCATTGGCTGAAAATTTTCATCTGTTAAACGGGCAAGATAGGCAATGTCATTGATTACAAATTGATTTGTTTTATCTTTGACATAGGCTTCGTTTTCTGATCTTCCTTCCTTTGAACGAAGAAGCTGCACATCTGGATAAAAATTGAGTGCTACTTCACCACTATCCCAATTGACAGTTAAGCTTTTAATAAATGGATGAAAATCGATTAGATTTACATCTTGAATCAACTGACTTTCTTTTTCCTTTTCGAGTCGATCATACACACCCGCTACAGATAGAGGTTCCTTTCCTGTTTGGAATTCGGCCATATTTTTTTCAAGAATTTGAATAGCCGCGGTCAAGGTTTGGAGATGACTCGCTACTACTGCATATTCTTCATTCTTCATTCCAGTTTCTAGATTTCCTTCCTGTTGTTCATCGAAAGTTTCCTTTCGTTGTTTTGTGGAAGAAAGAATCTTTTTTAAACGGGCTAGAAATTTTTTCGGTAAAGAGGTTCTTTCCTTGGATGAATATTGAGAAAAACCAGCAAAATACCTTTTCGTAATAGGAGTATTTTTTCCAAAAATAGCTTCCATATCGACAATTTCTTTTGCCAAACTGATCGCACTCTCATCATATCGATTTTCTTGTGGATGACTCACAATGGAAAATACTTCTAATGCCTGCTTACTTGGGCCTGCAATGGCAACCGCCAGCTGCGCGATTCGATCATTCACAATTTGTTTGTAGAAAGGAGCAATATTTCCTTCTTGATCATATTTTGAAGTAAACTGAAAAAGTTGCTCCATTTCATTTTTATTCAATCGAAAAGAAACATTGCGCTGTACAAAAACATCAGTTGAATGATTCGAAAAAGTACCTGCACTAGAGCCAAGCTGAGCTGGAGCAAAAGGAATAAGAGCCCCTGCTTGAGGTAAGAAGCGGTTAAATAAAGAAGCCTCTTGCTCATTTTTAAATGACACTTGGATAATGCCTGGATTTGTCGGAACAAATTGAATAGATGTTGGCTTTATCCCCAACAAACGAGAAAAAGAAATAATCCATTCTTTTGCTTCATTTTCTAAGTCATTCACCCTTTCAATTGCTTGTGAAGCAATGTTTTGTGCCCGTCCAGCATCAACCGGAGAGGAAAGAGGCTTGGAGTAGTAAAAAATCGTTGGCAAAATATTGTAGAGTGTAAGAACTAAGACGGCTATAATCAAAATGAACTGCCAACGCTTTTGCTTTTCCATAGCTCTAGATTCCTTAGTAAATTGATAAGGTGGGAGTATAGCAAAAGATTCTTCATTCTGTCTATACAGAAGTGTTTTCAAAATTGGAAATCACCTCGATATAGGAACAATAGACCTCTTGCATACAACCCTTGCCCGTGCCCTTGCCTTTTGTTGTTGTTGCTTTTGAGCTATTTTCACCAGCATAAACACGATGCTAATCAACAGTTCTTGTCCTTTGGTATGTGACTTTCCTTTCTGTAACCTATGTGGGTTTCCTTTTTGTTACCTATGTGAGTTGGTCATACCAACTTTTTCGGGCAAGGGCAAGGGCACGGGTTGTATGCAAGATGTGGAGGATAAATAACAGGTAATAAAAAAGCCCAATTCTTTGAGGAATTGGGCTTTATATGCGATAAATAGGCTAAGAGACTGCTGGAATAGTTTTTTCTGCAGCTTCTGCGCTTGCTTGGTGAAACTGTCGGCTAAGAGAGCGAACAGCAAAAATCCAAGCAATAATAACGAGAATTAAAATTCCACCAATATAAGGAGTAATCGATGCTAAGCTTCCTAAGGTAAGCAATCCCATTTGAATGATGGAACCACCTGATTTTCCTAATCGAGCGCCAACGACGTCAACAGCTGCCTTTCCTTTTACTTTTGATTCTTCATCTAAAGGAATATAGGCCATTTCTTTTGTTGGATCAAACAAGGAATACTTTGCTGATTTACTCATGATATTTTGAATCGCGCCAAATAAGACAGCTAAAAATAGGGGTGTTGTTCCAATCGATGCAATAAATCCGGATAAATTATCCCTAAAAATGACGAATCCAAAGAATCCGATTCCAGTAATTAATAAGACAATAGGAGTAATTCCAGCTGCAAAACCCCATCCCTTTCTCCGAATCACATTCCCTCCTACAAACAACATCATTAAAACTGTTACAAATCCGGTTACAGCGGAAAAATAGCCCATGAATGTGCTATAGTCGTTGTAATTTGGATATTGTAACTTCAATTGGCTCTTCCATGTAACTTCAACTAAGTTAATGGAAATGCCGTAGGTAATGACAAGAATGGCGAGGCACAAAATATATTTAGATGTAAAAATAAATTTAAAACTGTCACCTAATGACATTTTTGTTTTTTTCTTTTTGCTTGGTGCTTTTTCCTGATTAGGATCGTAAAAGCGAGTATCTGTCAGTACATTTCGTTGAATCCACCAATAGGTCGCCATTACTAAAATTCCTGCAACGACAACCATTCCCATAAGATAATTCAAAGAAATTTGCCATGCATCTACATCTGCGGGTAAGTGTTTTCGAATATCTGATACAAAAACAATAGCCGGGCCAGATACGAGCAATGCCAAATTAGCTCCCAAGCCGAATAAACTATAAAAACGTTTCGCTTCTACGACTTTTGTAATTTGATTAGCAAAGCCCCAAAACAAAAGAGAAAGAACAACGCTTCCCCATAACTCTGCTGCGATATAAAAAATAGAGTACATCCAATTGTGATAGGCTGCCGCTAATCCACTCCATCCAGCAGGTAAATAAGAGCGAAGAACTTCAGCGGAAGCTGTAGGCATTAAACTCTCTCTAGCGGGATAGAAAACAAAAGCAAACAATCCAAAAAAAAGAACAAAAGGAACTAGAGTAACGTAAAATAAGTTTTCCTTACTCAAGACGTTGCTGAGCTTTGCATAAATCACCATGAAAAGAATAGCTGCAGGAACAACTCCAAATGACTTTAAGAAAGGAATTGCTTCGGCTCCAGCTGCTGTTACAACAAGAGTGTCTTTGGTATCTCTTAAGATTGTGTAATTAAATGAAATGCAAAAGAACATAAAAAACATGGGGAGTAATTTTTTAAGCTCGTATCCATATACGGGCCATAAAAAAGACCTCCACTTACCAAACCCTTGTGTGGTAGCTTGCGCTTGCGACATATAAAAACCTCAGTATGTGCGTTTGAAAAAACTTGTGAAAAAAACAATTTATAAATCTCCATTATTAATGAGTTACCACTAAAAAGCAAGAGAAAAAACTGGTGTATAAGAAGGTGTAAATATAAAAAATAATTTTATTTTACAGATTGTCAACTCTCTCTTAATTTGACTTGACTTTAGAAAGCCAACAGATACAATGGCTGTTTAAACAAACTATAGAGATTCAGCTTCGGTCTGGTAGTACACGAAGTAAGTATTCTAGATATACGGAGCAAACAATTCATGAATCCACATGAAGTAGGTGAACCTATTTGGGTTTCTCCTGCCACTAACGATGAATTAAAAAAAAATATCGTTAAAGAGTTCAAAATTCATCCAGTGATCGCGCAAATCTTAATTTCCAGAGGATTTCGATCTTTTCAGGAAATTCACGATTACTTATATGCAAAACTTCCCGAGCTCCACGATCCCTTTCTCATTGTTGAAATGCCCCAAGCCGTCAATCGCGTATGTAAAGCCATTCAAGACAAAGAAAATATTTTAATTTATGGTGATAATGACGTCGATGGGATGACAGGCACAACCCTTTTAACAGAATTTTTACAAGATGTGGGAGCAAATGTATTCTTCTATGTCTCGAATCGAGGAACCCTTCGTCAAAGCTTAATTGTGGAAGCCTTGGAATATGCTCTAATCAATGAATGTAAACTTCTTATTACAGTCGATTGTGGCATCACAGCCGCTGCGGAAATTGCCAAGGTAGCAGAAAAAAATGTCGATGTTATTATTACAGATCACCACGAACCAACAGATAAAATTCCCCATTGCGTTGCTACACTCAACCCGAAATTAATGGGCAACACTTATCCAAATCGCGATCTTACCGGGGTAGGAGTTGCTTTTAAGTTGGCTCATGCCATAACCAATCAATTGACAGCAGAAGGGAAAATTGCCCCTAAAAAAATTGATCTCAAAAGATATTTAGATTTAGTTGCTTTAGGGACCATTTCCGATATGGGCTCGTTGCTAGATACAGAAAACCGAATTTTAGTGCGATACGGCTTAAAACAACTGCGAAAAGGGAAAAGAATAGGTTTAGCTAAACTTTTTTCCATATGCGACGCTGATCTCAATGATCTCTCTACTTTCATGATCGCATCAAAAATCGCCCCTCGCCTAAATAGTTTAGGAAGAATTGATGACCCACGAAAAGGGGTTCAAATGCTATTAGTGAAAAATGCGGATGTGGCCGAAAAAATGGCGATTGAACTCGACTTAAATAATATTGAGAGACAAAAAATTGAAAGAACGATGTCTTTAGATGTGGATTCTACAATCCAGGTTAATCCAGAGATTATGAACAATAAAGCCATCGTCATGGTATCTGATAAGTGGCATCCTGGTGTAATCGCCATTATTTCCACCCGAATTTCTAAACAATACAATAGACCTACTGTAATGATTGCGATTGACAAAGGGGTTGGAAAGGGATCGATTCGCTCTATCCCCGAATTCCCTCTCTTACCAACGCTTAAAGAATGTTCTGATTTATTAATTAATTTTGGAGGACATGACTTTGCAGCAGGGCTAACGATAAGAGAAGAGAACATTGATGCCTTTAAAAGCCGTTTTATCGATATCGCTAATCAATATTTAAAAGATGTCGATATTATGAATAAACTTCATTTAGATGCCGAAATTACATTCAGCGACATTACATTTGACTTTATGGAATCGCTTAAATTATTGGAACCCTACGGAAATGAAAATCCACAACCTATTTTGTATTGTGATGCATGGCAAACTTGGCCGCCAAAAATTGTGGGAAAAACTCATTTAAAACTTTACCTAGAACAAGACGATCGAATTTTGGAAGGGATCGCTCTTGGAAAAGCCGCTCATAATGCAAAATTGCGAAAAAAACATCTCAAACTCCGAGTCGCATTTACACCTCAAATCAAATCAAGCATACAATTAATCATTCGAGGATATCAGATTCTTGCCGAAGGCCCTCCCCTTTCTTCCGAGCAGCAACCGAATCACATCCAAGCCGAAAGCTTGGGTGAGCGATCTATTCAATAATTTTTATAATTGCTAAGAAATTAGACGCGAATGCTTATTGTTCCTAATTCATATTCTTGGTAAAATACTTTTATTAAGTAATTTGTGACAAATTTTTTATAAAGGCAATAAATGTTTATAAAGATCACAACTCAAGCCGTTGATAATTGGTGTATACCATTTGGAGTTGTAATAGGTCCATGCACAGTAATGTCAAATGGGTGTAAACTCGTCTGGGATGTTGTAAAATTGAGTTTCCATGCTCTTTTATTGGTCAATTACACTCCTACACAACCCTATTATAACTTCAGAGGACACTATGAGCTATATAGCTGCGTCTATTCCATAAGATATGCACCACCTCTATGGGGGGACATAAATACAATTACAACAAAATTCGGGAGTCGGAAGGAAGAAAATCAGGAAATATTCCGGCCAATTGGAACCCCGACTTTTGAGGCTTACCGAAAAGCTCATCGAGCCCTCTCTTTTAGAGATCGAATATACTTTGCGTTTGAGCAGGAAAAAAAAGATGCTGCCGAACATATTACTTTTATAGGAATTGGAGCGATCCGAACTATTCCATTATTTGGGGGAATCGCTCGATCGATCTGGAATAAGAAGAGAAAAAATTTTAAAAAAGATCTAGGACGTTCGATATTTAGTACGGAGAGGTTTTTATGTAAATAAAAATTTCTCTGCGTCTCCGTGTCTCTCCGCCTCTGCGTTTGCCTTTAAAACGGAATGTTTATTGTCTAGAATTCATATTTTTGATAAAATAAGCTTCTTAATTATAATTTTTATAACACAATAAAGGTTTACAATGATCTCAACAAAAACCGTTGATAATTGGTGTATACCATTGGGGATTGTAATAGGCCCCTGCACAATAGCATCAAATGGGTGTAAACTCGTTTGGGATGCTGTAAAATTGGTTTTCAGTCCTCTTTTTCTAATCAATTACGTTCCTACATCTGCCTATCTTAATTACAAAGAAAAGTATGAAACATATAAAAATACATTTTGCGTAAGATATGAACCATTTCTATGGAATGGGAGAACAATTACAACAACGTTGGAGAGTCGGAATAAAAATAAAAGTATACTCGACCAAATTGGCAAACCGGTTTTTCGAGAATATCAACAAGCAGTTATTGCTCTCCGTTTTCAAGACCGCATATACGTCGAGTACATGAAAGCAAAAAAGGATGCTGTCGAGCATATTACTTTTGTAGGAATTGGAGCGATCCGAACTATTCCATTATTTGGGGGAATCGCTCGATCGATTTGGAATATATACAACCACAAATAGAAAGGCAAGGACACCAGGACAGAGACATAATGAATGTCCCTTTGAATGTCCTTGATGTCCTTTAAAATTAGCCAACCTGTTGCTCTCTAGTTTTTTTAGCAAGATGCTTCTCTTGGTACTCTTTTAAGTCATTTGTGTGAATGATCCAAGCAGCCCCTTTTCGATGCGCCTTTAATGCTCCAATTCTCGTTGCATAGTAGATTTTTTGAGCAGGAACATTGAGCATCTTTGCTACTTGATTCACAGAAAAAAATCCTTTTTCATTATCAAATAGCAACTCCCCTTGGTATACCGACTTTAAACGAGAGTATTTTTGTGCCTTGTAGTCTTCTAAATCCTGTAAACTAATCGTCCAACGGGTGGTCTCTTTAGTTGCTTTTAATTTATTCAATTTGATAGCGACATAGATGGCTTGTCTTGTCACATTATTAATCTTTGCTGCCTCAGTAATAGAAACAGCTGATTTTTTTTCTTCTATGGTATTTTCGGTCATATTTATATCCTTATTTTTTTTTATTCCATCTAGGAATAAAATGGTTTATAGGTTTATTTATATTTTCACATCACATAAAGTATTATTATGTCATAATAACAAATTTAAATGAAGAGAATTTTATGTTTTTTTAATATTTCAAGCATAAATACTAAAATATTCTATAAAAACAAAAGAATTCTAATTTTTCATATTTTTAATTCAAAAAACAACGAATCTTAACATTTTCTTAATAGAAAGAAATCTTTAGGTACATTATGTGGATTTATATTTTTACTCTCAAGATAATTTTTCATTAATAAGAAAAAAAAGCAGATACTTTTGAGAACTCTTTTCAGTTAAGCAGTATTGGACTATGATGGAATTTCAAAAGGATTATTGAAAATCAAGGTTTTATCATGCGGAAAACGATTCATGTTCTATTCAATTTTTTGACACTCACATGGGTGACAATCACATGTGTATTGGACGCCAAACAGCTTCCTCCTCTGACATCACAAGATGTAATGGACAAAACAAAAGAAATTATGGGGTTTCATGCTTCACAAAAAGAGCTGACACCGGCTCTAGCACAGAGAATATTGCTCAATTATATAGAGAATTTAGACCACAGCAAGACATACTTTTTACAATCGGATATTAATCTATGGATACAGGCAAGCGACACCGTATTGAATCAGATCGTCGATGATTACCATAAGGGATCATTTCTCGTTTTTGAAGAGATTCAGAATAAGTTTGCTGAAGCCATTCTCCGCAGACGGGAGCTAGAAAAGAAAATTAACTATGCTAACCTTCCTAAACAAGTAAAATTCAAAGAGTTTAAAGATATTTCTTGGGCAAATTCGGAACAAGAATTGCTATCTCGTTTAGAAAAAATGAAAGCCATTCAATTTGAAACTCTATCCAATTTACAAGAAGATATGAAATCTCTCTCTCTTCAGCGAATGGCAAAGCGACAAACGAAATACGAAGAAGATATGATGGTGTCTGATTCACTGGAGAAACAACGGTTAATTTTATCGCAGGTGTTAAAAGCAACTGCTTCAGGACTGGATTCTCATACCGTGTATTTTACTCCTACGGAAGCTTCGCAATTTATGATCGATGTGCAACAACGGCTACATGGTGTGGGAGCACAATTGCGCGATGATATCAGCGGGTTTACAGTAACAAAACTAGTGGAAGGGGGACCTGCTCTCCTGGGCAAACAATTAAAAACTAAGGATAGAATCATTGCTGTGGACGGCGTTCCCGTAATAGGGATGGATATTGCAGATGCTGTGGAATTAATTCGGGGAGAAGCAAATACACCTGTCGTTTTGACTGTGATTCGAAAAACAAAGAAGGAAGAAGAAGAAAATGAGGAAAAACTCGATATCACAGTAATGAGAGGCGAGGTGGTTCTTAAGGAGTCAAGATACAAAAGCTCTCATGAGCCCTATGGAAATGGAATCATCGGTTATTTGAAGTTATATTCTTTCTACCAGGATGAGGATGGCAACGGAAGTTCTTCGGCAGAAGATTTAGAAAAGGAGATCCAAGAATTAAAAAAAATCGGCCATTTGCAAGGTATTGTATTAGATTTGAGATCTAATTCGGGTGGTCTTCTTTCTCAGGCAGTTGCTGTAACAAGTCTCTTTATTTCCAAAGGGGTGGTTGTTTCCATTAAAGATGAAAATGGCCGGGTTCAGCATTTACGAGATTTGAATGGTTCGAAAGTGTGGGACGGTCCCCTTTTGGTATTGATCAATCGAATGAGTGCTTCAGCTTCAGAAATTGTGGCACAAACATTACAAGATTATGGAAGAGCTATTGTTGTGGGGGATGATCACACCTTTGGAAAAGGGTCATTTCAAACTTTTACACTAGGGTCTACGAATCCCGACCAGGTCAATTCCTTAGGAGAATATAAAGTGACTAGAGGAAGATACTATACTGTATCTGGCAAAAGTCCTCAACTCAAAGGGGTGGAATCAGATATTCCTATTTTGGGAATTTTCTCTCAAACAGATATCGGCGAACGATTTGGAAAATATCCCTTAGAAAATGATCAAATCAAACCCAATTTCGATGATGATTTGTCGGATATTCCCTTTGTGCAACGAGATAAAGTGCGATACCTCTACAAATTCGGGTTACAAGAAAAAGAAACTACTTATCTCTCCTATTTAGAAAAATTAAGAAAAAACGCCACGCTTCGGCTGGAAAATAACCAGAATTACCAAAATTTATTGAAAGAAGCAAAGAAAAAAGAGGATGATGACGAATCTACTATAAGAGAAAATTTTGGGCAAAATGACCTTCAACTAGAAGAAACATATCATATTATGAAGGATTTAATCGTCATGATGAGCGAGACCGGAACGCTCCTTTTTCCACAAAAAAAGAAAACTTAGTTCGCATAGTGCAAAAGCGCCTAAGATGATTAAATAAATAAATACATACGAAGGAACATTCACACGGTACGTTGTGCATAATAAAATGACTAGTTGCAATATGGTACTTATTTTGCCGCTCAATATGGAACGGAAGCGAAAATAAGGCCATTGTCCCACTAGAATAAGATAACTTCCAAAAAGAAAAAGAGCAAAATCGCGAGACAATAAAGCCAAGCATTGCCAAAGAGCAAACCGCTGTTCAAAAAAGAAAATCATCATGGCAAAAAAGACAAAAAACTTGTCAGCCAATGGGTCCAATAAGGCACCCATTGGACTCACTTTTTTAAAACGCCTTGCGATATAGCCGTCCAAGACATCAGTCAACATCGCCAGCAAGATTGCGGTAGTTCTATATACAGGACTACTTGATAAAAACAAAAAGGCGAGCGGTATTCGTGCAAGAGAGAGAGTATTACAAAAACTCCAGCTCATGCATGCCCTATTAAATTTTTCTGTGCCCATGATTTTTTTAACTGCAGCATATGCTTATTGGAAATTCCTCCCAAAAATTCAATTGCTTTTAGTAACCGGGCTCTTGTTCGGTCTTTTCCCAAAACTGATACGGAATCAAATAAGGGGGGACCTTGTATTTTGCCCATTATACTAGCAAATAAAAGAGGCATGACAACTTTCTTGTGGTGTACTCCAAAAAATTCGGCCACTTCACGAGATGCTTGATTCATTCCCCCGCCTTCCCAATTTTCAAGCTCATCCAAGCGCCAAATGATGGCTTGTAGTATATCACAACGGTTTTCCTGAGAAATATCTTTTACTTCAAATAAAGAATCTTGATAACGAATATGGTTAATAAAGAGAAAATCGAATAAATCCATAAAATCGCCAAAAGTTTTGATTCGCGAATAACATAATGGCATTAATCTTTCCATAAAGGTGTCATTGAAAGACCATTCTTTCATTCGATTCCACAATTGAGTGATTGGAATATTTTTGATTAAGTATTGTTGATTTACCCAATCCAATTTTTGGATATCAAATATTGCTCCTGAAACCCCAATTCGCTTGTAATCGAATTCTTTGATAATCTCCTCAAGACTATAAATTTCCCTATCTCCTGTCATGCTATAGCCCATTAAGGTAAGAAAATTCATAACGGCTTCTGGCAAATAGCCACTATCGCGATAAAAAAAGATGGAGGTGGGATTTTTTCGTTTGGATAATTTTTTTCCATCTTTTCCTAGCAACAAAGGCATGTGCATAAAAATAGGAGGTGTCCATCCAAATGCCTTATAGAGCAATATATGTTTGGGAGTCGAACTCATCCATTCATCCCCTCGAATGACATGGGAGATTTTCATGAGCGCATCATCCACCACATTCGCAAGGTGATAGGTAGGAAAGCCGTCTGATTTCAATAAAATTTGATCGTCAACGTCGGCCCAGGGAAATGTTGTTCGACCTTTGATTGCATCTTCATACACACATTCTCCAGATAGAGGCACTTTTAATCGAATGACGTAGGGGATTTGCTTTTCTCTTCTTTCCTCTATTTCAGCAGAGGTCAAGTGGCGACAACGACGATCGTACCCTTGTCTTATTCCTTGCTTAGCCGCTACCTCTCGCATTTCTTCTAAATCTCCTGCTGTGCAAAAACATCGATAAGCAGTTCCATTTTCCAGTAATTTTTCCGCATATTCTTTATAAATAAGAAATCGATCGGATTGCCGATATGGCCCATAAGGGCCCCCTACATCGGGTCCTTCATCCCAATGAATGCCACACCATCTCAAGGCAGAATAAATATTTTGTTCATACTCAGGTCGACTTCGGGTCTGGTCTGTATCTTCAATACGGAGGATAAATTTTCCTTGATGGTGATGGGCAAAAATCATGTTGAAAAGAGCGATATAAGCAGTTCCTACATGTGGATCCCCTGTAGGAGATGGGGCTATGCGAACGCGTACTGACATAAAAAGAATACCTTCAGGTTTAGAGGGTATTTTGTAATTATAATAGCCTTGCTTCGAAATGATTTTCTCCCTAGGAGACAGTGGGTATGAGCAGGACAATATTGATTAATATGGCCTGCTCATACCCACTGTCTCCTAGGGGAAAAGAATTCGAATCAAGGTTTATTAGAATTACAAAACACCCTCTAAGAGGGTATTTTGTAATTCTAATAGCCTTTATACCGAACTCGTCATTCGGTATATGATTAGGTTCTTACGGGTGATCCCAATTCATCGACTACAGTATCTTCTCCTAATTCTTTTCGTCCTTGCTCTCCTACTAAAGTAGCGAATTGTTGTCCTAAAGAACGAACAGCCGCAATCCAAGCAATAATCACAAAAACGACGATGGCTCCCACGTAAGGGGCACTCACACTGACAGTTGTAAAAAATAACAACAAACCTTGATGAATAAGGGAACCACCAGACTTACCTAAACGAGAACCTACTCCATCAATGGCGGCCTTCCCTTTAAGTCTGCATTCATGACTTAAGGGAATAAAGGTCATTTCTTTCGTCGAATCAAATACAGAATATTTGCACGCTTTACTCAAACATACTTGCGCCGCACCAAAAAGGGCTGCTATAGCAAGAGGAGTGGTTCCTGTAAGAGAGATAATAGGATCTGCGATGTTGTGTCGGAAGAGCATAAAGATGAAAAATCCGGCACTCGTAATCAACATAATAACAGGAGTAATTAACGCTGTGCGAGTCCATCCAAACCTGGAAATGAGTTTTGACATAAACAGTGAAACAATTGAAGCAAAAAATCCTATAATCGATGTAGTGTAGTTCATGTAACGATTATAATCTGTGGCTGAAGGATACAGCTGCTTTAATTGATCTTTCCAAACAATTTCGACTAAATTAATAATTAAGTTATAACACAAAACTAGAAGAGCAATACACACGAGATATTTCGAATTATACAAGTATGTAAAACTCTCTCGAATCGAAAGTTTTTTTTGTTTTTTCTCAATAGGCGCATGTAAATCATGAAAGGACTCATCGATTAACACTCTAGTATTCAACCAATAAAATGCAGCAATACTAATCAACCCTCCGAGAATAATCATGGCGATTAAAATTTGCAATGTTCTCTCCCAATCTTGCCCCGTTGTCACTGCATTAGCCGCAAAACCGGCGCAAATTCCCGCTATACTCGATGCGATTCCCAACATCGTATAAAAACGGCGGGCTTCTTGGAGTTTTGTGACTTCATTGGCAAATCCCCAGAAAAGGACCGATAGTACAGTACTACCCCAAAGTTCACATACAACGTAAAATAAGGTAAACGTCCAATTGCGAAACATGGCGATAAAACCTTTAAAACCCGCAGGTAAAAAATACTCCATCGAATCCGCTAATTGATGAGGATGCAAAAACTCTCGAAATGGGTAAAAAACAAACGTAAAAAGTGCGAAAAAAACTAAGAAAAAAGAAATGGTGATATAAAATACTTTTTCTTGGCTATAGCGATTGCTCAACTTTGTGAAAATATAAGTAAAGATGATCGCCATTGGCAACAAAACCCATACTTTTATAAATGGGATTACTTCTGCCCCTGAGGATTTTGCCGTAACAACGATTGTGTCTTTGACATTTCTCAAAATGCTATAATCAAAGCAAATCAGAAACAGCATAATCATCATGGGAATGATCTTGCGATATTCATGCCGATAGATAGGCCACAAAAAAGAGCGGAGTTTTCCAAACGCTGGGGTTGCTTGTATCATTTAAACCCTTTTATTAAAAAATAACTATATTATAGATTGGAAATAGTTATCAAGAAGTAAAAATTATAAAAAATAAATTATATCGCTTTTTGTTCGGTAAATAAGGGGTGATCTTTCAAAACAGTGATTGGAGAGAGGGCTGAAGATAGTATTTCTCCCTTCTCCTGCACGGGAGAATCCATAAAAGAAGGGGGTATTGAAGAAAAAAGAGAACCTATCTCATTGCTCGTCCCATTCTCTTTTATAGGATCATTTTTTTCTGGTTGTGTGAGTTCATTGAATTGCTTTCCGAGAACTCTTACAGCAAGAACCCAGGTAATGATGATGCATAGTAAAATAACAGCAACATAAGGAGCCGTAGCAGGAATTGTAGAAAGGAATAATAATAAGCTTTGGTAAACAACGGATCCGCTCGATTTTCCCAAGCGAGAACAAATCCCGTCAATGACAGCCTTTCCAATGAGCTTCTTTTCTGGTGACAAAGGAACAAAAGTCATTTCTTTAGTGGAATCAAAAACAGAATACTTCGCACCTCTGCTCAAAATATTTTGAGCAGAACCCAAAAAAACCACGATAACAAGGGGAGAAATTCCCATGACAGAAAAAATAAGGTCCGGAATCAATTGATTGAGAAAAAAGAATCCAAAAAAAGCAATGCTGGTAAGGGCGAGTATGATAGGTGTTAATAGGGCTGTAAAAGTCCAACCTCCTTTTCGGATCGCATTCCCAGATACAAATAAAGAAACTAAAGTAGCAACGACACCAATAATAGAGACGATGTGGTTCATATATACTGTATAGTCAACCGGGTTTGGGTATAACTTCACTACCTGTTGCTTCCAAAGAATTTCGGTTAAGTTAATAATCAGGTTGTAACAAATGACTACAGCAGCAATGCAAAGTAAATAAGAAGAGTTTAGCAAATATTGGATGCTCTCCTTGAGAGAAATTTTTCCTCGGATCTTATCTTCTTTTTTGGAATGGGAAGGGTCATAATATCGTTTATCTCGTAATACATAATCATTCAACCACTTAAAGAGAAAAAGTGACAAAATTCCTGAGACTAAGACAAAGGAAATCATAAAAATGAGTGACTGGTGCCAACAATCTTCTCCCACAAAAAGAATTTCATTTTTTGTATGAAAGGTACAACAAAACACAGAGGCTTGCCCTGCTACAATTCCAGAAATATTCGCTCCTACTCCAAACAACCCATAAAAACGCCTTGCCTCATGAATTTTGGTTACTTGATTGGCAAATCCCCAGAACAATACGGAGAGCACCGCACTTGACCATAATTCAGATGCCACATAAAAAATGGTAAATGTCCAATACCGGAACATCGCGACTAACCCTCGAAAACCGGGAGGAAGGATTTGTTCTAATCGATCTGCTAACTCGTGGGGGTGGATTGAATCGCGAATGGGATACAAAAAAAAAGTAAAAATGAAAAAATATAATAAAAAGAGAGAAATAAGGATGTAGAATACTTTTTCTTTGGAATAATGATTAGATAACCAAGCAAAAAACAAAGTCATTAACACAGCACCCGGAAAAACTCCCCAGACCTTTACAAATGGAATGACTTCTGCACCAGCCGATTTAGCTGTAACAAGGAGAGAATCTTTAAGGGTTCTAAGAATGTTATAATCAAAGGAAACAAAAAAAAAGATGAGAAGCATTGGGATGAGCTTTTTCAGCTCATGGTAGTAAACGGGCCAAAGATAGCGGCGCCATCTACTAAACTCCGGCGTTCCTAAAGGAATCGACGACATGAAACCTTTCCTTAGAGATTGCTTTTATTGGAACAAACAGTCTCTTAGTTCGCTGTTAGAGTAGTCTTTTCTTCTCTATTTAATCAATTAAATAGATTTTTTTATTTTTTTGTTTTTTGAACCGAGGGGTTCAAGGAAGTCTTTGGCGAAAGCGCATCAATGCCGGGCAATCGTCCAAATTCTATATACTCTAGCGTAGCTCCTCCTCCTGTTGAGACGTGACTGAACTTTTCTATCACCCCTGCATGCTCTACAGCAGAAATCGTGTCGCCTCCACCAATAATAGTAGTGGTTTTATCGGTCAGTTCGGCAATATGTTTGGCAATTGCATTTGTTCCATGGTCAAACGGGGGGCATTCAAAGACTCCTACAGGACCATTCCAAAAAATAGTCGATGCATTTCTCAATTCTTCTGTATATTTTCGAATTGTTTCTGGGCCTATATCAACACCCTGTTGGTCGTTAGGAATTCCCTCTTTAATCCGTACGGTACGGTATTTTGCCTTTGGCCCTATTTTATCTGTAATGACAATATCTACTGGTAAAACCATTCGACACCGCGATTGCAACTGTACGTCTAGCAGCTCACGAGCAACCGGAATAAAGTCATTTTCAATTTTAGATTGCCCTACAGGAATATTTTCTGCTTTAAAGAAGGAATAGGCCATTGCTCCACCGATCAATAAGATATCTGCTTTTTGCAATAATGCCTCAATCACTTTGAATTTTGTCGAAATTTTTGCTCCTCCAAGAACTGCGCAAAAAGGTCGTTTTGGATGCAACAGCTTGACTCCTAAATAAGCTAATTCTTTTTCCATTAAAAAACCCATAGCCGCTTTTCCAGGAAAAAATGTAGGAAGAACTGTTGTCGAGGCATGTGCTCGATGCGCTGTGCCAAATGCATCATTAATATAGACATCTCCTAGATCTGCCAAAGAGCTTACGAAAGTGGGTTCTTCAGCTGGTTTTTCTTCTCCTTTGTGAAATCGGACATTTTCTAATAAAATAATTTCTCCTGGTTTAAGGTCATCCGCTAGTTTTTGCACTTCTGGGCCACAACTATCAGGAGCCATTTTTACAGGAATATTAAGCAATTTTGCTAAATGTTTCGCGCAAGGACGAAGAGAAAGGGCAGGATCTACTTTTCCATTCGGTCTTCCAAGGTGGCTTATGAGTATTGCTGAACCCCCATTATCCAATACATATTGAATTGTGGGGAGAGAAGCCCGTATTCGAGAATTATCTGTGATCACACCCTCTTCAAGAGGAACGTTGAAATCCACTCGTATCAGAGCTTTTTTATTTCTAAGGTCTAGATCTTGTAGAGAGATTTTTTCTTCCATCAAAAAACTTTATAAGAAATGGAAAACGTTTGTGAAATGCGCTATTGCCAGATATACTCTTCAGAAAAAAGAGTGTCAAGAAGTTTGGTTGTCTTGTTCTATCCGAATATTTTTCGGATCGAAAACACAGACATAGTCGTCTCCTGGACTTAAACAAGCACTAGAGTTCATGAGAGCATCATAGCCCAATTTTTTAAAAAATTGCGCAAGCAAGGTGTTTTTGATCATAAAAGCAATTTGACAGAATCGTTCAATCTCTACGTCTTTCGCAATATGAAATGCAACTCTATCAAAATATTGCAACAACCGATCTTGGGCAAAATATCTTTCTCGTTCGTTACAACCTAACTTAGCTAGACGTACGTTCTTGTTTAACGTAGCTTTTATTACGGCCTTTCCATAGCCTTCCGTTATACGTATATTTTTTGTCAGATAAATTCCATATCCTACATCTAAATTTTTTTTGAAAGTTCTAATGAGTTTAAAACCAGACTCGGTGATGCTTCTTTTTGCTTGTTCTGTAGTTCCATGATATAGAGTTATAGGAACTTCTGTTGCTTCGCTTATCAATTCTTCTAAAGATATAGTATAATAGGATGCGGGCAATTCCCGTGTTCCGTTTTCTTTTAAAATATGTAAAGGAAACAATGTTCGCTGGAAACAATAGGGATCGCTCCTCTTGACCAATGTCTCTGCTCGATCACTCGTGTACCCATGCTGCAGTAGTTCTACGAGCATTGCATCTCGGGAATCATAAACCTGTGGTGCATCAAAATATTTTAATTGACCGTTCTCATCGTAGCAATATTTTTCGGCTTCCTCCACAAGCTCAACCACACGTTCGGCAAACAATTTCTCGCTAGCCTCTATCTTTTCATTTTCAATACTTATTGGAGTGTTAAGTACATTCGCGGGAGGATCAAGAGGAATGCTGTTCAAAGGCTGGTAGTTGTACTTAAGGTCAAAATCCTCCTGTGTTTGGTTGGACTCAATCGCTAAGGCACTTGCTCGCGAGTGAAAATAAATCTTTGCAACAAGCATTACTAAGAAGAGCCCACCAAACGTGATAATAGTTAAGAATGCTGCTGGGAGGAACCTTTTCAAAAATTCATCATCTGTAAGATGTACTATCTTCTTGCATATTAAACGATTTGTTTTTGAATGGGTGTCGATTGAATAAGCCACCTGCTGCCAATCAAAAAATTTCTCCGCAAATTGTCCAGCCTTATATGTGATGCTTTCTTTTTCTTGAAAAAACACAACAAAGTGCGGGTCATTCAATTGTAAGGTTGCATACCAAGGAATTTGATCAAATTGAATCATTATTATCTTATTTGCTATTAAAAACTAATTCAGTTTATAACAATGAAACAAAAAATTCAATTAATGTTTTTTGTATTAAATATTCTTTTATTTTCTTCTCGGAATAGCAAAATAAAGTGAAAGGATCCAAGTAAACATAAAAGGGCCCCGAACAACATGACACCGAGAGGATAAATAGATTCTAATAATATCCCTCCCAAAAGAGGAAGAATGGATCCTCGGATTCCGACGGTTAAAATATTAGTAATACTGTAGATCGAACTATCTTTTTCTTTTGCAAAGACAAGTCCCGACATGTGCCAGTTAAGCTCACTTCCTGCCTGCATGATTCCATAAAAAATATAGGCAATATACAGAAGAAAAATATGGAAAGAAGAAGCAAGAAGAAAAAAAGGAAACAAAGCGGCAAAAAAAGTCACGAGAGTACAAAATTGGAAGATATGCACTCTTCGAAAATAATTGGCCCAAAGAGAAGAGGAAAATAGAACTCCTATGGCTTTGCAAAAGGCAATCGCCAATCCCATTTCCACAAAAGAGAGGTGAAGATTGTCTATAAACAATTGTGGCAATGCAGGTTGCATCACCATTAGCCCACCGCCACCAAACATAAATCCGACTTGAAACAGGGCAAATTTTTTATCCTCTAACAAGAGTTGCCATACTTGTTTCCACGGTCGCATTGTTTTTTCTCGAATATTTGAGAACGAAAGGGAGATTTTATTTAGAGAAGAGAGAAGGTCAGGGGTTGGAATAGATAACAAAGTACAAGTAGATAACGCACCTAAGGCGGCAGTGAAAAAAAATAGCCACTTCCAGATGTGAGGATAGTAATCGAGTAAATAACCAATGGCTACAGAGAAGACCGCGTTGCCAATATAATCAATCATGGTTCCATAACCAACGGTTTGTTCCTTCTTGTCGGGAAGATTGGATTTGAACAACTCCATCCAAGCAGGGATTGTTGCCCTTGCTAAGACCATGTTCATTCCAAAAGCAATAATCATATACCACGCTGAGTTTATCCAAGGGACGAAGAGAAAGGGAAGATGTCGGAGAAAATTGGCTCCTATCAAATTAGGAACGATATTATGAGGTCGTTGATAAATCGACTGGCACCAATAGGGAGAAAGGAGAGAAGCTGCGGGCTTCAATGCAACGATGACAATAATTTGCAAAGGGGTCAGATGGATATTTTTATAGAGAATAAATACGAGCATGTTGAGCAAACACCAGCAGGGAGTACCCATCAGTCGAGTACAAATAAAGCTCCACTGCGTGACCCGGCTTATTTCTTTTCTGCAATTTTCTATCATCTTAGAGACTGTCTCTTATCATCTGAACAAAATATTGATGAATCTGCGAGTCCGTTGTCAGTTCTGGATGAAAAGTAGTACCAAGATACTGTTTTTGCCTAATAAATACAGGTTCTTCATCGAGAGTAGCTAACACTTCTACTTCTTCTCCCATCTTAATGATGCGAGGGGCTCGTATGAAAATAGCGGGAAAGGCTGTTTCTTTTCCTTGAATGATCAATGGAATTGTCGATTCGAAAGAGTCAATTTGTCTCCCATAGGCATTTCTTTCTACTACAATATGCAGCAAACCTAATGTGGGCATTGACGATTGCTCTACTTCTTGCGCCATGAGAATGAGACCAGCACAAGTGCCGAAGACGGGCTTCTGATTTGCAAAGGCAATAAGAGGCTCTCTCATATGAATGAAATCTATTTGTCGATTCATAGAGGTAGATTCTCCTCCGGGAATAATTAATCCGTCGCAATGGAAAAGATCGTGAGGCGTTCTCACTTCTTTCGCTGTTACCCCAATCTGGTGCAATATTGCCACGTGTTTTGCAAAATCTCCTTGAAGGGCAAGGACGCCGATACATCGAGATGATCCCATTTACCATCCTCTTCGCGCCAGAAGATCTTCTTTTTTAAGCTGTCGAATATCTATCCCTTTCATAGGGTCTAATAAACCCATGGAAATCTTGGCCAACATTTCAGGGTCTTGATAATAGGTGACAGCTCCCACTATTGCCTTTGCCGTAGCTGCAGGATCTTCTGATTTAAAAATGCCTGAGCCTACAAATACCGATTGGGCTCCCAATTGCATCATGAGGGCTGCGTCCGCAGGGGTAGCAATCCCACCAGCTGCAAAATTAGGAACCGGCAAAGCCCCTTTACGGGCTACTGCTTTCACAAGTTCGAGGGGTGCACGAAGCCGCTTCGCTTCTACTATCCACTCCGTTTCCTCCATCATTCGCAATTTTTTTATCTCTTCTTGCAGTTTTCTCATGTGTCGAACCGCTTCTACAATATTTCCTGTGCCAGCTTCTCCTTTAGTTCGAATCAGTGCTGCTCCTTCGGCAATTCTTCTCAAGGCTTCTCCTAAGTCACGACAACCACAAACAAAAGGAATTTTAAAGGGATGTTTGTCGATATGATTTTCCTCATCAGCTGGTGTGAGAACTTCACTTTCGTCAATAAAATCGATTTGAAGGGCTTCTAATATCTGCGCCTCTACGAAATGGCCAATTCGACATTTCGCCATCACAGGAATAGTGACTGATTCTTGGATTTTTTTAATAAGATCAGGCTGCGTCATTCGAGCAATTCCTCCTTGTGCGCGGATATCGGAGGGGATCCGTTCAAGTGCCATAACTGCGACAGCACCAGCATCTTCAGCTAATTTTGCCTGATCAGGAGTTGTGACGTCCATGATAACACCCCCTTTAAGCATTTCAGCAAGAGAAACCTTTACTTCAAAAGATCCTTTTTCATGCGTTGTCTTGTCATTTTTTTTCATCTTAATAAACCGAAATTATAAATTTAAAAAAGGATTACCTGCCTGACTAAATGAATTCCCCTTCTTCCTTCGTTTAATCTCTACCCGAACAGAGTACAGTAAATCTTGGTCAAAGTCTTTATTCGCCATCCATTGAAGATATTGTAAAGGAATGTCTTTCAATAACCTACCTTTATGTTTTCCAAGTGGCATCGTGTTCATAAAAATAGGCTTAGACAAGACTTCAAATAATTGTTCCGTTGTTTTATACCGTTTGATGAGTCTTTTGAAGACTTCTTTATTGACAATGACATCGCTCATTGCGCGATGAGCACCTTCCATTGGGATATTAAAATGTTTCCGCAGGTGCTCTAGAGAGTTAATGGGAGATTCCCCATAGAGCCGTGCAAGTCGAAGAGTATCCAAAAATAAATTTCCTCTAATCGAGCAAGAAACTTGTTCTCTTTCTGCTGCTGTTGCCAAAATATCAATATCAAATTGAATTCCATGACCGATGATAATGTGTTTTCCTATCATTTCTAAAATGAGAGGCAAAATTTCAGAAATTCGGGGCTTTCCCTTAGTCATTTCTGACGTGATATTGTGAATGGCGGTTGAAGTTGGCGGAATTTCACACCCAGGATCTATGAGTGACTCCATTTGATCGTAAACTTGATCCTGATCAAAACACATCACAGCAATTTCAATGATCCGATCATTTTTAGGATCCAATCCTGTTGTTTCGCAATCCAAACAAATAAATTTTTGTCTTTCAAGACCCATATTTTAATGCATCCTTTATCATTGCCATAAGCTTGTCTCTTCCTTCACTTTTTGTTGTCGAGTAATAGGTATAATGGATATTACTCGCTCGCAATCCCTCTAAAATCTTATCCGTATTCGCTTTTTTCTCCGCTTGATTTACCTTATCAACTTTTGTGAGGACAACAATCATCGATTTCTGATGGTACACGATCCAATCGAGAAATTGGAGATCATCTTCGTTTGGAACTCGTCGAATATCAATTAAAAACAAAATGAGATCCAGTGTTTCTCTATTTTTTAGATAGGATTGCACCATGGGTCCCCACTCTTTCTTCGTATCTTGAGATACTCGAGCGTAGCCATATCCAGGAAGATCGGCAAATGCAATTTGATCTTCGTAGGTAAAAAAATTGAGCGCTTGTGTCTTACCCGGAGTTGTTGAAGTTTTTACCAATTTTTTTGAATGGAAGAGATCATTGAGTAAACTCGATTTTCCCACATTTGAGCGGCCAGCAACAGCGACTTCTTGAAGAATTTTTCCCGCCTCATTTCGAATCACTGGATAGTCCTTAGGAAAGACTGCTGTTTTGATAAATCTCGCTTTAGACATAATTTTTCCCTAAATCAAGTAAAGAAGTGGAAATCGAACGAAGATCGCCGCCAAGATGTTTCATTTGAACCAAAATTGATTGGGGTGGAAGAAATGAGGAAATTTTTTCCGACCATTCAACACAACAGATCCCCTCTTTATCAAAATATTCCTCAAATCCCATGCTCAAAAACTCCTCCATATCACGCAATCGATACAGATCAAAGTGGTATACTGTTTGTGACCCCTCATAAATGTGTAAATAGGTGAATGTCGGGCTTTGTACGTGGGTCGGATCGATGTGCGCAAAACCAGACACTATACCTTTGATAAAAGTAGTTTTGCCGGTTGCCAATTCTCCAAAAAAACAAATGACTGTAGGCGCAATAATTTGCTGGCCGAACTCTTTTCCCTGTTCAAAAGTCTCTAGAGCCGAATGAGAAAAAAACGAGGTATTTAGGAATTGTCTTCTGCTTCTACCCATCTTTCTACGTAGGGAAGGAATTCTTCACACTCTGCCAGCGCTTCGACAAAAGCTGTGATTTTGTCTTCCACTAATTGTTTTTGTATAAATTCTAAAAAATGCTCTTCGATTTGGAATTTATTTTGGTTTTGCACCTCAACAAGAGAAAGTCTTTTTAAATAATTTTTTCTAAAATCTTCAATCGCGCTTTCTTTGCTATTAAAAAGCTTACCACTTAAGACGGAAGAATAGACAACTTTTGTTGTTGTCCCTTTTTTTGTCTTTGTTTTGTCAATATAATTTTTAATTACTTCTGGGTCTTCAGAAACAAAAAAACGTTTTACACGAAGACCTCCCACTCGCTCTGTATTTTCTGGACACTTTGATACCCAATCATAAATGGCATCCTGAGGATTGGGATGAGTATTATCGCCAAAAACTTTCCCGGTAAAAGGACAGATATATATTTTTTTTGTTTCTTCATTGACACTAGCCTGACCGAATCCGATTTTAATTTCAGTTTCATGCCATAATTTATTTTCATTCCCGAGTTGCCGAATGGCATCTGCTGTACTTTGGTAAATTATTTTATCCTTTGGAAATAAGACAGGCTCAAGACCAAATTTTTTTTCGATAAAACATAAATAAGTGTTTACCAATTCTGTTGGGCGATTTTCATTTAAAAAATACTCTAATTCTTTTTTTTGTTCTTCGGATATGACAATTTTAGTCATTAGAAAACCCCCTTAGCACATCTCCGTAAATGATAAAAAACGAAAAAACACTGGTAATTATGGTAACTTGCCAAGTATTATTGATTCAAGATAATTATTTTTCTTACCCTCCATAATACCGAAATGAAAAGCATATTAGGCCATTTAGAGGAAAAGTTTGCTGAAGCTACTCATCGAGCCTTTCCAGAATTGCGAGAGCAACAAATAGAGATCTTCCCTGAGATTACCCTAAGTACGCAGCAGAAATTTGGACATTATCAATACAATTCTGCAATGAAATTGGCCAAATTGGTCAAACAACCTCCTAAGAAAATTGCCGAATTGATTCTTGCACAAATGGCTGAACAAAATAAAATGGGTGAACAAGATAATTTGATTTCCCACCTAGAAATTGCCGGCCCTGGTTTTATCAATATCACATTACATCCCCAGTTTCTTTCTCAAAAAATTGATTTTCTTTTACGAGATTCACATCTGGGCATTGATTTCCCCATAAAACCACAAAAAATTATTATAGATTTTTCTTCTCCTAATATTGCCAAGGAAATGCATGTCGGACATCTTCGATCGACCGTCATCGGGGATTGTTTGGCAAGACTCTTTGAATTTTTAGGGCACGACGTCTTGCGACAAAATCATATCGGCGATTGGGGAACCGCATTTGGAATGCTCATTCGCCACTTAAAAGAAGAGGCTCCAGAAATTCTTACAGGCAAGCAATCGACAAATATTCAACAACTACTTATCTGGTATAAAGAATCGAAAAAAAAATTTGACGAAGATCCCGTCTTTAAACAGCAGGCACAACAAGAAGTCGTCGAATTGCAACAGGGAAATGAAAAATCTCGAAAAGCTTGGGAAGTCATTTGCCAAATTTCTAGAAAAGCTTACCAAGAAATTTATGATTTACTCGACGTTCAACTGACAGAAAGGGGAGAATCTTTTTATAACCCTTATTTGCCACAAATTGTGGCTGATCTGGAAAAAAAAGAATTGATCGAATATTCCGATGGAGCCAAATGCCTCTTTGTTGAAGGATTTAAAAATCGAGAGGGAGATCCATTGCCTCTTATGATTCAAAAATCAGATGGAGGATATACGTACGATACGACTGATATGGCGACGATCTACCATCGCATTGCTGTTGAAAAAGGAAACCGGTTGATTTATGTGATTGATGCGGGACAAAGCACCCACATGCAAATGATATTTAAGGCTGCAGAAAAAGCGGGTTATCTTCGACCAAAAGAAGTTCGGGTAGATCATGTCGCTTTTGGGCTCGTTCTTGGGGCAGATGGAAAAAAGTTTCGAACAAGATCTGGAGATACAGAAAGGCTCATCGATTTGCTTCTAGCAGGAATCGAACAGGCAAACACTATCCTCAAAGAACGAAACCTTACAATGGAAGAAACTGAACGGAATGCATTGGCTCGCGCATTGGGAATTGGCGCAATTAAATATGCAGACCTTTCTAATCACCGAATGGGCGATTACACCTTTAGTTATGATCGAATGTTGCGATTTGACGGGAACACTGCTGCTTTTTTACTCTATTCATACGTAAGAATTGGTGGAATCAAACGAAAAGTGGGAAAAGACCCCCTAAATATCCTCAAAGACACGAAAATAGAACTAAAAGAACCTGCTGAAATCGATTTAGGGCTGCATATCCTCCGCTTCCACGAAACTTTAGAGCAGTTTGTAGATGATTTACTGCCCAACCGACTCTGCGATTATCTTTACCAATTAGCCGAAAAATTTAACGCTTTTTTTAGAGACTGTAGGGTGGAAGGAAGCCCGCAAGAAAAAGAGCGACTTCTCCTTTGTGAAGCAACGGAAAAAGTCTTACGCCAAGGGTTGTATATACTCGGAGTTCCTCTAGTCGAAAAAATGTGATCCTACAAAATCTGGTAAGATGGTAGATGAGTGTGAATCCTCGGTCAAAAGCGCAAAATGAATGCAGATTTTTGTCTAGACAATGGGGTACACTATAATCCTCTCTCCACGTCTCCCCGACTCCGCGCCTCTGCGTTAATAGTTTTTTGCCTAAGGTCGAATCCATGTAAATTATTCTCACCCATCTACCCTCCTACCCAAAATCTGAAGAAAAGATTTTGAATAGGCTTTTTAGATAACAAGTTTTGACAAGAAATTTCTAATGAATAAAATATCTTTGGGATGAATCATATTGGTTCTTCTTTACTCAGTTACTTTCGTTATGCATCTGTGTAAGCAGACAAACTACTAATTGCAAAAGACAATTCAGATCAAAATATGTTATCTCCTCAAGCAGCTTTGATGTCCGTTGGAATTTGCTGGTTATATGCATATACTATGGCAAGTTATGTCTATTCATATAAAGGCAAAATCTTACAATTAAAACAGAGAAATGTAATATGGTTAATTTTTTGGTTACTAGTAAATTTAACAAGTTTTGTGTATCTACGATCCTTATTGCTTTTCCGATGACTCACAAATATAGAGGAAAATGATGGATATTTGGTTAGACACAACAGATATTCAATTAGTTCACAAAGCAGTAAAATTGGGTATTGTGGCGGGAGTCACGACAAATCCTTCTTTGATTGCGAAGGCTAATCGAAATCAGGAAGAAATTGTCGACGACTTGCTTCATGCACAAGAAGGACCAGTCGCTATTCAGGTTTTGGCCACTGATATGGAAGAAATGGTACAACAGGGGCAAATGTTGTACTCCTTATCTAATCGGCTCATCATTAAAATTCCTTTGACGCAAGAGGGTATTGAATCGATTCATTTATTATCCCGTCAAGGAATCCCTACCATGGCAACTGCCATCTTTCACCCAAGGCAAGCCCTTCTCGCAGCTCTTGCGGGAGCAAATTATGTAGCTCCGTACATTAGCCGTATCGAAAAAATAGGTGAAAATCCTTGGAAAGTCTTACAATCGATTTCTCATATTTTTCATTCTTATCGAATGAAGACAAAAATTCTTGGCGCATCATTGCAAACGATTGATCATCTCCTCCAATGCGCGGAATGTGGAATCTCGGGAGTAACCGTCCACAAGGAACTCTTTGACAAATTTGTTGAAAGCGAGGAACATACTCTCCAAGCCGTCCAACAATTTAGCTTAGAAGGAGAAAAATATCCTTTCCTCTTCGCTGTTAAATAAATTTTACATTTGCGAGAATATTATGAAAATAAACCTTCCATACATCGTTCTATTTTTTATCTCTTTTTTTCCCTTAGCAGCAATCGAATACAAAATCCAAGATTTAGGAACATTAACTGCAGATGAAAGCCATCCAACAAGAATTAATAATCACAATGCAATTGTGGGTTTTATCCTCAACGACAAAAACAGCTATGGATTCCTTTGGCAATCCAATAACGGACTCACTTTTTTAGATGCCCTTTGTTATAAAAAAGAAAGTTATAATCGCCATAATATTACTTCTCCTTACCTAGGGCCTTTGATAAACAATCACAACCAAGTTGTTGGTATTGGTTGGCATCAAACGAAGCATTGGTTCAAGGAAAGTACCCGTTCTAAACGGATTTACATGTACAACAATGGTGCGATACAAGATCTTGGCATTCCTCAAGATTGGAACATCCAAGAAATAGAAGGTTGGAAAACTCCATCGGTTTGGGATGATCAAGCTGTGAAAATTGTAGCATTTAATGACAAGCAACAAATTCTCATTAGCAATAAAGCAGATAAAGACACACAAGTTGCCCTTTGGGAAAACGGAAAATTTCAAGATATCGATCCCAACCAAATTAGCGATGCGTATGGCATGAATAATCAAGGATTGATTTTAGGTCGCAAATGGGTGAAAAAAGCAAATATGACTTTCCCTATGCTCGTTTTATACAATCCGGAAAAAAATACCAGTATTGAAATACTAAACGATCTGAATTTGAGCCGCCAACAATTGAATGATCGAGGACAAGTGATTATGTCACAATACAAGAAAAATCCTTCAAGATGGGAAGGATTTCTATGGGATCCAGAAAAGGGGTTGATTCATTTAGAAGATTTTTCTCCTTTGGCTTTCAATAATCGAAATCAAATTATCGGCGTGCAAAGCTCAGAACTTTTGAATGGGAGTAGATTTTTTCTTATGTGGGACGCCGGTATAATCAAACCTATTCGCTCAGTTGCTAGTTTAGATGAAATAGAATCATTATGGAATGAATTGCTGTTCTTAAAGCAGATCAATGACAATGGCTATATTATAGCAGAGGGAATATTTGATGAAAAACTGCATAGCTTCGTCCTCATTCCTCAAGAATGAAAAAAGATTTCAACGAAATTTCTTCTCTATTAGCTGAAATCATTGAAAAAAAGGAGTTGCTCTTCGTTGCAATGAGCTCTCCTTTGTCTCCACAAAAAATACAAAAAGGGCAAATCCGACCGATTTCTATTCAAAATCAATTGTCATATCAAGTAACAGTCTCTATAGGAGAGCAGGTTTTTCATGAAAACCACTCCCCAGCCTTGTGTCTGGAATGGATAAAAAAACACCTGTTGCAATTCAAACAAACTCTCTTGCACACATCTACAGCTAATTACCATCTGTTGGTCAATAAAAAAGGATCGATCACTCTTCTCAAACAACCTCCTTCGAAAACTTCTTATAAGGAAACAAAACACAATCGGAAAAAAAATTCCTTTTTTACGGACGGCGATAAAACCCCTTTATTTTGTCATTTGGGAATCATGAATGAGAAAGGAAAAGTCTATCCTGATAAACAAGATAAATTTCGGCAAATTAACCGCTTTCTAGAAATGGTGGATGATATTTTGCCCTCCCTTTCTCCTGGAACATCCTTTCGGGTAGTCGATTTTGGCTGTGGAAAAGCTTACCTGAGTTTTGTCCTCTTCTATTTTTTGCAATTTCTTAAAGGATTGTCCGTAGAAATGTGGGGGATTGATCGAAAGAAAAAGGTGATTGAAGAGTGTCAAGAACTGACGCGAAAGCTTGGCTACGAAAAAAATCTCCATTTTTTTTGTGGAGAAATTGATGATTTCCACATAGAAGGAGACATTGACCTCGCTGTCTCTTTACACGCTTGTGATATTGCCACAGACGTTGCATTGGAAAAAAGCATACGACACAAGGCACAAATGATTCTCGCAGCTCCCTGCTGCCAACACGAACTGCTCCATCAAATTACGCAAGATGCCTTGCAGCCACTACTCAAGCATGGAATTCTGAAAGAGCGCTTTGCTGCATTATCAACAGATGCTGCTCGCGCCCAACTATTAGAAGTGTGCGGATATCAAACACAAATCATAGAATTCATCGATCCGGAGCACACGCCAAAAAATCTTCTTATCCGCGCCATTAAAAAACAAAAATCCAAGGACCAAAAAAAGAAAGCCTGGGAAGTGTACCAACAATTCAAAACCCATTTGCACATTTCCCCTTCTTTGGAAAAATATTTATGCGCGCACATGGGCAGGGAACAAATTCTCTTTAAAAACGAATAGGAAAGAATTAGGACAAAGATTGGCGTATGAGTGCTTTCTGATACAGTTCATTTAAACGACTGGCTTTTGGAAAAACACTTTTTGGGATTTCAGACAAGTTTGTAATGGAGAAAGTTTTTTTTCCGCTCGTTTTTATTGAAATCTGCTTCTTTCGTACTTCGTTGTCGCCAGATGGTATAAAACGTGAATCTGGAGCATAGAGAGCCTGTTCTTTTTTATGAATAGTAACATAAGGGCTCTCTTTATCATAGGTGATTGGAAAATGTAAATGAGGATGGGTTTTTTGCACAATGAGCGTTGAAAATGTGTGTTCAAGAATATCGTTTTTTTTATAAAAAGCGATCACGGCATATCCGATTTCATTAAGAAATTCTATCATTTCTGGCAAACTTTCATGAATACCTAAAAAACTAGGCAAATCGACAACTAAAAGTCCACCAGGTGCTAAAAGCTCATAAAATTCTGCTAGATTTCTGGCATTGTCTTCTAGGTAAAAGATCGCTGTCTTACATACGATACTATTCCAACGGCGAGAAGTGATAAATTGGTTCGTTAAGATTTTAGAGGCATTATAAATATGATAACAAGTATCCGGCACCTGAGAATTTTTTGCTCGAAGATCAGAAGCAGAAATCGTATGACCTTCCACAGAATAGCCAATCTTTTCACCAGCCTTTTCCAAGTGCCAAGCAAAATCCCCACTTCCTCCACCAATATCTAGATGCAAATAAGGAACTCTATTTTGGCCATATTCCAATATATGTTCTAAAAAGAGTGCGGAAACTTCAAGACGTGAGAAAGCTTGATTGATCCTAAACGAATATTCCTTAGCTCCCTGACAAGGATAGATCTCGGAAGACATATCTTTTTCCTTATCGCTTTTTGGGCAAATTGTAGAGGAATGGGTCTTCTTAGCGGCATCGCCAAAATTTTTTTCACTTTGATTTATGAGAGCAGGCAATGTCGAACCAAAGACTCTATTTATATCAAAAAGATAGGAAAAAACAATCCTTGAGATTTTATCATCCAGGAAAGGTAGTGTAAGAATTGCTTGCGCCTCTAATTCTTCCTGTGAAGGTAACTCAAAATAGGGTTTTATTGAATCAGCAACTAAATTCATTACTATTTTCCTATAAACTAATTGTTCATTGCCAATTTTGCATTCGCTTCGCTGTAAAAAGTATTTTTAACAAAATCATAAGTCCCAAAAATGATGTAACTGCTGGAAAGAATTCCAAATGTGACTAACGCTGTCCATAGGGGAAAAGGTAAAAAGAAAGGGATGGGTAATTGCATGAACCATGATGATCTTAAATGAAAAGCAGCAAAAGCGAGGATGCTAGAAAAAACGAATCGGTATATTGAGGTGACTACTGTCCTTAAGACACAACGTTTTATTACTTCATCGATCACTTTCTGTGATTCTTCAAGCTGAATACCAGGGAATGGTATCTCTCTTAGCCTTTTCAGTGCATCAATCGCATGTTTTGCATAAAGAAAATGGCCTATACCCATATCCTCATTGGCTTTATGCCCTTCTGTTTCTGTTAGAAGTCGATCAAGTGGTTCCGTATCAACAATGGCTATTCGACCATCTTCACTGAACTTCACATTGCCTTCATGGATATCTACAAATTTCGCTAAAGTAAGCAATGCCAAAGCTCTTATTTTCTCAACAGTCCATGAGTCTTGTGGACATAATATAATTTTTTTAGAGAGAACAGCAAAATTTTTTAAATGCTCGCTCCAACAAAGAAATTTATCTGGTATAACTACTAAACCATCTAGCTTTTCTTTTTTAACAAACTTACGAATTTGATTAGCTCGAATAATTCGATACATATGAGTATCGTGGGCTGTCGGAATTGGATCATTTTTTGCACGTTGCAATTTGAGAAAATATTCACCGCAATCAAAAATATGTGTTTTGCCCACACTACTCACCAATCCAGGATTCTCCGCGATTGCTTTACCCATTTCTTGCACCATGTTTTGTAAAACCTGGCGTTCTTCCACATCAACTACACATTTAGGATGACTTAACAGATATGGGTTAAATTCACTGGAAAGATTCTGTAAATTAGTATTAGCTATCATATTTTTTATTAAAATTAGAATAAACGATAAATATAACGTAATTGATATATACTAACAAGTAAAAAATATAGGAATTAAAAAAAACTTTACAAAAAGAACAAACAACGTGAATTCATGGATTATCTCTACTAATGTCAAATTCTACATTACAATCGTTAAGATCATCCAAAATACCTACGGGGAATTTCTTCTTAAGATATTCTGCTATTTCTAGAGGAGTCTTGAGGAGCCAAGTTAATCTGCTTGTATTGATATTCAGTGAAGGGCAAAAAATACCGCCATTGTCCAATTTATAAAATTCTTCTTCATCAGCATCGCATGTTATTTTGTTATTCAAAATCGTGAACTCTTTTTGTACAAAACGAACTATAGCGAGAATTTCATTTTGAAATGATTGTTCTGGGGTTCTTTTGCAATACAATTTCATCGCCAAACGGTACCAAGGCTCCTTTATGGCAACAGAATTTAGGTATTCAGTAGTAACTTTATCCTTAAAAATCACCTGATACGGAGTAGCATGCAAGTATCCAATTGTCGGAGGAATAGAAGTAAGATATACCTGTTGTGCATATTCTATCGTTACATGCATAGTTTCGTCAATGTTTTTAGGGTTATGCACCTTTATAGAGCCAACTGGATTTTTAGGATGGAAAGTATAGGAAGCTGTTCGGTATAAAGCACCAGTATTTTGTATATAAGTATTGAGTTGGTCAATACAATGCAAAAGACATTTTCTCTTCTCTCTCCAAAGAATCACACCGTTTTTCATAAGCAATAGACTATGTATTGTTAAAAAGGTAACTAGCGGAAACAGTAGCATGGCAGAAAAAGGGATATAAGAGGTGGAAATACAAATAATTACAGGGGTTGCGAACAAAGTCAGATTTAACAGGCAATAAAGCGCTACTTGTAGAACCCTATGCGCGGTTTTCTTATAAGATTGAATGTCTTTATTAATAGTAGAAACATTGTCATCAATTATCCGTTTTTGCGCGTCGGCCGAGATGATGTAATTAGTAAATGACAATTCCTTGGCATGGAAATAAGCTGCATCTCCTCCAGGAAATAGGTGAATCATAAAAAAACTTCTAAATCTAGTGATAGTACATACATCGTACTAAAAATTTAGATTAATGGCAAATAAATCAAAAAAAAACAACTAATACTAGTCGTTAATGCATATTGTAGTTGAGATGGTTCATAATCCAAATTGAAAAAAAGACTACAATGAATATGATGGAAACTGTGGAAATAAAAATGCCTAAATTCCAAAGAGTCCCTTTTTCTTTCCAAACAGTAATAAAAAAAACCAACTGAACAATGGATTGAATGATTGCTAAAACAAAAATAACGATAGCAGCTGTTTTATTATTCATATAAAAAAAATCAGGCTGGATAATGATAAAATAAGCGAGGATCGTTAATAACAAAGAGAAAATAAAACCTATGATACGGGGAGATAATTCATGCATAGAGGTACCCAATTCCGTACACTACAGAGAAAATAAAAATCCACACAAAATCAAGGAAATGCCAAAAAAGGGCCATCCGAAAAATTCTTGAAACACTATGTTCTACCAGAGGTCGCAAGGCAATTCGAAACATCATCACGATCATCCATAGCAATCCTATAAAAATATGCAATCCATGAGTGCCTACTAATGTAAAAAAGGAGGATAAAAAAGCGCTTCTTTGCCAACTAGCTCCCTTGGCAACCAAATCAGCAAATTCTGACAATTCAAAGTATAAAAAAGAGACTCCCAATAGAAAAGTAGCGATGAACCACATAATAGCCCAACTTTTTAGTTGACGGTACACAGCAAACATGCCAAGAGAGCAAGTAAAGCTACTTGTAAGGAGAATAATCGTTTCTGTGAGAACGGTAGGAAAATGAAACAGTTCCTTTGCAGAAGGTCCTCCAAAAGTATTCTTGTGTAAAACAATAAAACAGGCAAAAAGAGCGGCAAAGATCACTAGATCAGTCATCAAATAAACCCAAAATCCAAATACTTTGGTATCAACTATTTCATCTTCTAATTCATTCTTTAGCATATGACTTCTCAATTTTGGCAACTGTTGCAGCAGGCAACATATATTCCATTTCATCGTCGAAGGAAAGGATGATAATACAAGCAATGATTCCAATGCAGCCCACAATTGCAAGCCAAATGATCTGCCAAACAAGCGCAAAACCGGCTAGAAAAGCAAAAATGGAGATATATATTCCCATTCCTGTATTTTTAAAACATTCGATATCTTCATATTTTTTTTCTGGTTTCCATCCTTGCTTTTTCAGATCCCAAAAAGGCTCAGAACTTGTGATAGGAGGGACTACAGCAAAATTATAGAAAGGGGGAGGAGAATGAGCAGCCCATTCCAAAGTTCTTCCATTCCAAGAATCTCCTGTCTTATCTAAAAGATTTTTTCTGTTTCTTATACTCGTAATTACTAAATAGATTTGCGTAATCACACCGCATGAAATGAGAATAAATCCAATCATTGCAACAATGTATAAAGGTTGCCAACCTGTAGAAGAATCGTAGTGATCAATCCGTCTAGGGGCTCCCATAAACCCCAATAAATAAAGGGGGGTAAAAGCCACAAAAAATCCGATAAACCAAAACCAAAACGCGCACTTATCGAGATGTTCGTTCAGTTTAAATCCAAAAATTTTAGGAAACCAAAATGTCGTCCCTGCAAAAATTCCAAATAGAGCAACCCCTACAATCATCGTGTGAAAATGGGCAACTAAAAACAAACTATTATGAACTTGGAAATCTGCTGGTGGCGATGCCATAAAAACTCCGCCCATCCCTCCTATCATGAATAGAATTAAAAAACCAATGAACCAATACATAGGAGAGGTAAGATTGATTTTTCCTTTGTGCATCGTCAAAATCCAGTTAAACACTTGAACACCTGAAGGGATGGCAATAAGCATTGTGACAATACCAAAAAAGGAATTTACATCTGGCCCCGCTCCCATAACAAAGAAATGGTGCAGCCAAACTAAGTAAGATAGTGCAGTAATTATAAGTGCTGCGCATACCATAGAGGTGTAGCTAAATATTTTCTTTTGAGAAAATGTGGAAACAATCTCTGAAAACATTCCAAAAGCCGGTATCACTAAAATATACACTTCTGGATGTCCCCACATCCATATCAAATTCCAATACATCATTTGATTGCCTGCATATCCTGTCGTAAAGAAATGCATCCCAAAGGCGCGATCCAACCAAAGAAGCAATGTTACAGCTGTGAGGACGGGAAAAGCCGAAATAATTAATGTCATGGCACATAAGGAGTTCCAGGTAAAGAGGGACATTTTCATCAACGTCATTCCTGGTGCTCTTTTTTTTATGATCGTAACAAGAAAATTGATACCCGCTAGCAAACTTCCAAGTCCCGATAGTTGCAAACTCCAAATAAGATAATCAACGCCAACACTTGGATTAAATTCAAGTTCAGAAAAGGGTGCTAAGGCAAGCCACCCTGTATTTGCAAAATCTCCGCCAATGATAAAAAACAAGTTGATCAGAATTCCACCTGC
>Ga0206975_1017_pt1 | contig 53005 bp, 45 predicted proteins | sample Alteio_BWOrgHeat_81_FD_152919 | JGI IMG/M metagenome (GOLD analysis project Ga0206975, IMG submission 152919) | Enriched cells from forest soil in Barre Woods Harvard Forest LTER site, Petersham, Massachusetts, United States -... | ecosystem: Environmental > Terrestrial > Soil > Temperate forest >... | reverse complement strand
GCAGGATGACTTTGTATTAGTCAAAATGGCAGTTACACAATCAGGCTCTTCTCTTGCGTATGCTTCAAAGTCTTTGCAAGATAACGAAGATATTGTTCAAACTGCTGTGAGCCAATCAGGTCTTGCCTTGGAATTTGCTTCTCCTAGACTTAAAAATCATCGAGCTGTTGCGGTCGCTGCTGTGAAAAATGATGGACGTGCATTGCAATATGCTTCAGAAGAGTTGCGCAAGGACCTAGAAATAGTGAATATTGCTATGCGCAAAATGGACTAGTGCAGAATCTCCGTTTTGTAAATGTTTTATTCCTCTTCTTCGCCCTCTTCGTATTCAGCATCTTCGTAATCGAGTAGGAATCCTCCTGTTTGCATATTCCACACTTCTGCATAATACCCATTATTCTCAATCAAAGCCTCATGGGTTCCTTCTTCAACAACTTTTCCTTCCTTAAAAACGAGAATTCGATCCATTCCATATAGAGTGGAGAGTCGGTGGGCAATGACGATGCAGGTATGATTTGCCATCAGATAGTCAAGCCCTTGTTGGATTTGACTTTCAGTCACAGAATCAAGAGCTGAAGTTGCTTCATCAAGGATGAGAATCGGTGCATTTTTCAGAATTGCACGAGCAATTGCGATTCGTTGTCTTTGACCGCCTGATAGTTTTATCCCTCGTTCTCCCACTGATGTATTGTACTTTTCCGGCAATTTTTGGATAAAATCATGGCAATGAGCATTTTTTGCTGCCTCAATCACTTCTTCATCGGTTGCATCAATTCGCCCGTAGCGAATATTTTCAATAAGGGAGCGGTGAAAAAGAGTCGGATCTTGAGGAATAATGGAAATTTGCGAGCGCAAAGAATCTTGCGAGACAGAAGAGATGTCTTGGCCATCGATAAGAATAGCTCCGCTTAAAACATCATAATAACGCAAAATAAGATTGACAAAGGTAGTCTTTCCGGAACCAGAAAATCCAACGAGCCCTACCTTCTCTCCTGGGTTAATGCGAAGAGTTTTTTTCTCAAAGAGCTGTTGTTGTTTTTGGTATCGAAAAGTGACTTCATTAAATACAATTTCCCCTTTCGTAACGATGAGTGGTTTGGACCCTGGTTTATCACTGATATCATGAGAATGTTGAATAATTGTTAATGCTTGTTTTGTGATACCAACTTCTTTGTAGAAAAGGGGAAGCTCTAATCCTACTAACCAGGCCATCATCGCAATGTTCCATACGGTATTGAAAATAAAGACAACTTCTCCTGTCGAAAGATGGCCTTGCTGCCAATTGTAGAGCATATACCAATTCATTCCGATCGAAGGTCCAAAAAAACTGGCAATTCCTAAAGCAAACTTCATTTTTTCAATGTACCAAAGAGATTGCTGGTGTTTGGTTCGCTCGTCGGTTTGAAAACCTGAAAGATACCGATTTTCGAAAGGAATTCGTGAGAATAATCGGATATTTGTGTTGTTACTAAGAGCATCGACAATTTTTCCCGAGAGATGGCTGCGAGACTCTGCGTGAATGTGAGAATAAATATCACATTTTTTTGAAAAAAAGATGGCAATTGCCATATGGACGATCAGCCAACCAATTAAAATGAGAGCGTAAGCAATATTGATCTGTGCAAAGAAAATTGTCGCAATAATGATCGAAAGAATGACTGGAATGAGCAATTGCATAATCAATTGGACAATGCGTGTGATACTTTGCGACATGTCAGAAATTTTGTTGGCAATAGATCCGGCAAGATGATTGCTGAAATAGTGGTGAGAATGACGTAAAACGTAATCGAACATCGAGGTTCTGACATCAGCTTCTAAATAGGGGAAAATGATGGCGCTCATGAAACCACCGACTCGGTAAAATATTTCAACGACGATCCATAGAGAAATCCCCATGGCAATTGGCATAGCAAGTGCATGCCAAGCATCTGCCTTGTCGCCAGCAAAATGGGTAATTGTATCAATCAACACCATGATGATATAAGGCCAAAGGGTGTGATCGAGTGACCAGGCAAAGCAAAAAAATTGAATAGCAAAAAACCACCACCTATATTTTTTTATAAAATGCCAAAAAAAGGGGAGTAGCTTTTTAGGAAGTACTTGTAGAGTCATAATTGGACCTTGAGCACGCTTTTAAGTGCTTCTGATGGAACATCATAGACGTATAATAGAGTAAAGAGGAATATTTGTCTTGAAAAATGGGAAAATGAGACCCGCTCACGCCCTAGGAAGAGCTTAATCGAGAAAAGCCTTGCACGTTTAATAAATCATCTAACGGCAATCCAAATATTTGTGCTTCTTTTCCCACTTTATACCCGATAATACCGGTATTCAATTCAGTGATACCGATATTCCCTTGGTCTAAGAGGAATTGCACTAGAATAGTAACAAATTCCCCACGAAACTCTTCGCTTTCCATGTATTCGGTATGGGTAATATGTCTTCCGTGGATTTGATACATCGTAGCCGTCGTTTTCCAGACAGCGTCCATCACTCCTGATCGGTCTTTTCCGCTCCAACAATTGAAATGGTTTGTATATCCAGGAATTTTTTCGCTTGAATCGGGGATATATTTATTTATCAATTTTGTTGCATGATTCATGGTGCTTGTGAGTAAAAGAATTTTCGCTCCTAATTCATATTGATTACCCGTTTTTAGATAGTCTCCTTTTGATCTTCCTAAAGATTGGATGTCTTCGCATAATGTATCAATGTCATTTTCAATTTTCCCCATTGTGCTTCCTGGATCTGTATCTAGTACAAACTCATGCATCTGTTGTTTCAATAATTTCACCTGATCCATGAGTGTTTCAATTGCGGTGATATTATGGGCGTGTTGATTGGTAAGACCAAACCTATGATTTTTTGAATAATTGTTTACGCCTGTGGTAAAGCTATTGATTCTTACATCTACTTGTAATTTTAGGTTATTGCCAAAATCTATGTTCGTAAGTCCTTTCATGGTCCAAAAGGCTTCTCTCTGGTCTTGCTGAATTTGCCATTCGTCATTTAATTTTTCTGAACCTAAGTATTGGACAACAAAATGTCGGAAATCATCTGGTGTAACTAAACTAACTGAATTGAGATTGAGAACAAAAGTCTTTCCAGAATTGCAAGCCTCTTCCAAAGTAATACCTTGATTTGCCAATTCATTCAAAGCGACAGCTTGCATAAGTTCGTATGCTGCCTTCTGAGAATAAGTATTTCTCTCTAGTTTTGTTCCTCTCTTTGTCGTTTTTCCAAGACTTCCCGTTCGAAAAGCTGCCGTATATTCATTTTCTCCACCTTCATCTAATAAAGAAGATTTCCAGGCATTGACTAAATGATTTGTCGTACGATCCAAACTGGAAATACCTGTATTTCCAAATTCTGTGCCGAAGGTAGTAGAACCTATCTCGAGATCTTTATCGAAATCTTGGTTTAAAGGAACGAGTTTGCTAGTAACAGAAATTTCTCGATTTGGATTGTCGTTTTCGATTTTAATGGGGGCTATGTTTATTGTACGAATTTCTTCCGATTGAGAGCGTCCGACCAATTGTTTGTGCTGCCCTTTAGCAACTTTATAGCTGAGGGCTGGGGAAATCTCATTAGCTGCCATGCTTTCATAAGTTTCGTGAAGATGGACAAGCAGCTCTCTTTGCTCTCGTGAAGCAAATATTTTAAAAACCAATCCTCCGATTTTCTCATATTTGCTAGAGCTATGATAAAAATAGACATACTTTTTTATGCTCTTTTCCCAATCTTTTTCCGCATAGGTTTTCTGTTGTTTCTCCATGTTTTTTTTCGCAAGTTGAGTCAAGGCATCGATATGCAGTTTTTGAATAAATTTAATATTTTTTTTGACCATTTCCTTTTTTCGTTTTTTCAGTGTCGTAATTTGATCTTTCCCTACTCTTCCTTCATTTATATCGCGGTGTATTCCAAAACAATTGCAAAAAAAATTGGTAATTATAGTATAAATTTTTTCTTTGTTTGACGTTAGATTTTCAATTGATAGTTCGTTTAATACCTGACGATGATCTTCTTTAATACTATTTAATAATTCGTTTTTTAGAATAAGATCATACTTTTGATTATAAAAATCATTGATAGTCTCGTATGCATATTCTACGTGATTATTCGCACGACTAAGAGCGGACTGGGCGTTATAAATATTGTTATACATAATTACCTAAAATGATATAATCATTATATCATAATATATGGTTATTAATATTAATATATAGTTTTGTTTGGTTTAAGATTTTGTAAATACATTAAAAAAATATTTATCACCTATAAACCTCGTCATTTTTTGACTTTTATGAATTTGGAGAGTAGTGTATTTTAGTTGTCAAATTAGCGCTGAGGAGTGGCTATGAATGATGAAACACAAGGTCGAATAAACCAAATCCAAGAACGTTTATTGCACATGCAGAGGTATCTTTGACTTAGGAATAAAAGAAGCTCGGATTAAGGAATTGGAAGCCTTAATGGAAGAACCAAATTTCTGGTCTGAATCTGCCCATGCACAAGAAATCATTAGTGAAATGAATCAGATCAAAATTTGGACAGCTCCTTACCAGGAGTTGAAAAGGAGCTTTGAAGATATTCGAGACCTTCTTCCAGAAGCGTACGAATACCAAGAGGAAAAGCTTCTTACAGAATTGCTCACAGACCTTTCTCGAATTGATAAAGAATTGGAAGAACTAGAAGTTCGGAGAATGTTGTCTGGGGAGATGGATAGCAAGGATTGTTATCTTTCCATTAATGCTGGAGCTGGGGGAACGGAAGCCTGCGATTGGGCCCAGATGCTTTCTCGAATGTACCAACGATGGGGCGCTAAGCGTGGGTGGAAGGTAGAGATGGTTGATTATGTCGAAGGAGAAGTTGCTGGCCTCAAAAGCGTTACCATAAAGTTCCAAGGAAATTTTGCCTATGGGTACGCAAAAGCGGAAAAAGGGGTCCATCGGCTCGTTCGAATTTCTCCCTTTGATAGCAATGCCAAAAGGCATACGAGTTTTGCTTCTATCGATGTAGTGCCAGAAATTACTGATGATATTGCCATTGATATCCGCCCAGAAGACATACGCATTGACACGTTTCGATCATCGGGTGCTGGGGGGCAGCATGTCAATAAAACAGATTCGGCGGTCCGAATCACACATTTAGCTACAGGAATTGTGGTGTCTTGTCAAAACCAGAGAAGCCAACTGCAAAACAAAGAAACTTGTTTTAAAATGTTGCGATCCAAGTTGTATGAATTAGAAGTACTGGAGCGAGAAAAAAAGCTCGATCAATTGCAGGGAGAAAAAAAAGAAATTGCTTGGGGAAATCAAATTCGAAACTATGTTTTCCAGCCCTATACCCTTGTAACTGATACTCGAACTAAGCTAAAGTCATCTAATATTCAAGGAATTATGGATGGTGAAATTGATGAATTCGTCAACGCATATTTGAAGGAGTTTAGCTCATGAGTCAAGAATCGGTAGTTCCAGGAGTAGAGATTCGATACACGGAGATAGAAGATGCAAAGTATTTGAAAAATTGGTTACACCATCCAACCGCCTCTTTATGGTTTCCAATGGAAGACGAAATAGAAGTAGATGATGCAGTGATGCGATGGATTGCTTTCTATCGATATAAATGTAGTTTAACGATTGTGAAGGATGGTGTTCCTTGTGGAATTGCCACACTCTATTTACAACCTTATCGAAGGCTAGCCCACCAATGTGAGTTTGGAATTATTGTGAATCATGAAGAGCGCAATACTGGGATTGGAACCCAGTTGATGAGCAGTTTAATGCATTTAGCAAAGGAAAAATTTAAGATTGATTTGCTGCATTTGCAGGTATGTGGAGCAAATCCTGCTGTCCGTTTTTATGAACGATTTGGATTTAAGGAATTTGGTCGTCAAGAAGGATGGATGAAAGCAAAAGATCCAAAAACACAAGATGCTACATTTGAAACACGTATTTTTATGGAGAGAATTCTTTAATGTTGTACGATATAGATGCAAAAAAAACATTGACATTTCAGCAAGAGCTCGAAGGTCGAATTGGAAAAAAAATTCAATTAAAAATTAATGATAACCGATCTACAATGTTGAGTGTAAAATGGGAACCCGATTGTACGAAAGCTTCCTTACATAGGATGTTTTTGCGAGCTCCTCAAAACGTCATGCAAGAGCTGGTGTGCTATTTGAAAGGAAAACATAAAAAATTAGCCCCAAATATTAAGGCTTATATTGAACACAATTTGCAAAAGCTCGATTATTCGCATGAGCTCGATCTTTCTTCTCTTGATACAAAAGGGAAGATCTATGATTTACAAAAAATATATGACGATTTAAATGAAGAATACTTTCAAGGGGCTCTAGAGTTGCATATTACTTGGTTTGGGACTCACAGAAAAAGAAGTGGCGCCCAAAGGCTGACATTTGGATTGTTCCATGATTCTCTCCGGCTGATTAAAATCAATCGAATGTTAGATCACCGCTATTTTCCTCCTTATTTTGTGGCTTATGTAATTTATCACGAAATGCTTCATTACGTATGTCCCACTTACGTTGATGAAAAGGGACAAAAGCACATTCACAGCAAAGAATTCAAGCTCAGAGAGAAAAAATTTCCTTATTATCGCGAAGCACAGAAATGGCTAAAAGATCACCAAGAAGACCTATTTAATGCGGACTATTAAAGAGGGCTAATGGCAGGGCATAGCAAGTGGGCAAATATCAAACATCGAAAAGGAAAAGCTGATCTCAAAAAGGGAAAGATCTTTTCTCGTGTCGCAAAAGAAATCATTAGTTCTGTTAAATTGGGAGGACCTGATCCAAAATCTAATTCTCGTTTGCGATTGGCTTTGCAAAAGGCACGACTCGCCAATATGCCTTCTGAGAATATTGAAAGAAATATCCATAAAGCTTCGAGTGCTGATCAAGGCGATTACCACGAGATAACCTATGAACTCTATGGATATCAAGGAGTCGGAATTATTGTCGACGTGATGACTGACAATAAAAATCGCATTTCCTCCGAAATGCGGATTGCCACTAATAAAAGAGGAGGTACCATTGCCACTCCTGGATCTGTTGCATTCAATTTTGACCGCAAAGGGATTATCCAAATCCTTAAGAACGGAATAGAAGAAGATCCTCTTTTTTTGGCATCGTTGGAGGCTGGTGCGGAAGATATAGATGTGGGAGATGAACACTATTTTATTATCACAGACCCTGCTCATCTTTATGAAGTGCGGGATGCTCTTCAACAGACCGGTTTCACTCCAGAATCAGCAGAATTGGAAATGATTCCTAAAATCACGATTGAATGCGATTCCGAAGCAATGAAAGAAAATCTTGCATTGATCGATTGGATCGAAGAATTAGAAGATGTCGATGCCGTATACCACAACATGAGAATCGAATGAGCAAAAATAAGAAAGCAATTAGTCCTTCTCGAGAAGAAGATTTCCCCGAATGGTACCAACAGATCATTAAAGAAGCCGACATGGCTGAAAATTCCGCTGTTCGAGGTTGCATGGTGATCAAACCATGGGGATATGGAATTTGGGAAAATATCCAACGAGCTCTTGATGACTGCATTAAAGCAACCGGGCATGAGAATGTCTACTTTCCTCTTTTTATTCCCTTGAGTTACTTTGAAAAAGAGGCAAAGCATGTGGCTGGATTTGCAAAAGAATGTGCTGTTGTGACTCATCACCGGTTAGAAGAAAAAAATGGCAAACTCGTTCCTGTAGGGGAATTAGAAGAACCCCTCATCGTTCGCCCCACTTCTGAGACAATCATAGGAGAATCTTTTTCACAATGGATTAAATCTTATCGCGATTTGCCTCTGCTTATCAACCAGTGGGCAAATGTCGTTCGGTGGGAAATGAGACCCCGCATTTTCCTTCGCACCACCGAATTTCTTTGGCAAGAAGGACATACAGCGCATGTTGATGCAAAAGAAGCGATGCAGGAGACATTGCGAATGCTTGAGGTCTATCGATATATTGTAGAAGACTTATTGGCGATTCCTGTCATTATGGGTGAAAAATCGCCAGGAGAGCGGTTCCCAGGAGCCGAATCGACTTATACTTTAGAAGCGATGATGCAAGACCGAAAAGCTCTCCAGTCTTGTACTTCTCATTATTTGGGGCAACATTTTGCCAAGGCTTCGAATATCCGTTTTTCTAACAAAGAAGGACAATTGGAATATGCCTACACCACATCCTGGGGTATGACAACTCGCCTCATTGGAAGTTTAATCATGTGTCATGGCGATGATGATGGATTGCGTCTTCCTCCCCGAATAGCTCCAAAGCATATTGTCATTATTCCAATAATCCCAAAAGCGGAACAGGAAAGCGAAGTTCTTCACTATGCGGAGGGAATAGCAAAACAATTGCGAGAGCAAAAATACCACCAGCAATCGGTTGTTGTCCATATTGACAAGCGAGATAAACGGGGAGGGGATAAGAACTGGGAATGGATTAAAAAAGGAGTTCCTCTCCGTATTGAAGTGGGCCCACGCGACATAGAAACACAATCGGTTATGATCTCTCGGCGCGATCGTCCTGTCGGAGAAAAAGAAGCTATGTCCATTCCTCATCTTGTCAAAAACGTGAGTTTCCTATTGGAGGAGATGCAGAAAAATTACTTCACACAAGCAACAACCTATCGAGATGCCCATCTCTATCACAATCTCACCACTTTTGATGAAATGCGTGCTTTTTTTACTCCAAATAATGAAGAAAAACCAGAAATTCATGGGGGATTTGTTTTGGCCAAGTGGTGTGGAGATCCTTCTACAGAAGAACTTTTGCATCAACTAAAAGTAACAATACGGTGCTTGCCCTTGCAACAAAGCGGCACAACCGGCAAGTGCATTGTAACAGGAAAACAAGCCACACTAGATGCCATCTTCGCCAAATCCTACTAACCTGAGTTTTGGATTTTCTAAATTGCCATTCACGAGCTAATTTCGAAAGGCGCACTATACACTTCAAAATGGAGGAGGTTGAGTCCTCCCATATCTTGCGTGATGAGATAACGAAAAAAAATTTCGTTACGCATTGAACTTAATCTTAATCTTGCTTTTCTTTAAATGATCAGAGCTTGATTTCTTATGTCCCAGTTCGGTCATGAAACGCTCAACGTTTACCAAGAATCCATTCGTTTCATTACATGGGTTAGCGAGCTGCTGGAGACCATTTCTAAAAATTTTGCTGTCCATAATCAACTAGACCGTGCCAGCACCTCAATCCCTGAAATGTGTGAGGAAAAAGACCAAGATTAAGCAAGATTAAGATCATGATCAAGATCGAGATTAAGATCATTTGCGGTAAGGTGAGTTTCTAACCTTTCTGGAACTGTCGTAGAAAAATGGAATGTCGATTGCAAAGTAAAAGAAGGACAAAGCAGATAGAGGAGAAGCGATAAAAACCGTGGAATGCTTGATATAAAAATAGTAGATCCAGCGGGGTGTTATTTTTAGCGGACGAAAAGCCAATGTTCCTGGATATTTCGTCTTTCTCCCATTTTTTTTTCGATTTCAGAGGGATTGCGGATTTGTTGGAGTTCGTTTTCTAACATTTCATCCCATTTGTTCTTTTCTGCTTCGATCTCTTCCCATTCAGAGGGAGAAAAATGAGAAGGGTCGCTGAAATGTTCTTGGAGTTCTTGTGTAGATGTACCGAGTTCAAGTAAAATTTGTGAGAATTCTTCTTGATCGCGTTGACATTGCATTAAAATTTCTTGTACTCTTCGATCGGTTCTTTTGATTTTTTCTTCCAAACTATTTTCTATATCCATCTTGCACTCCATTCTCTTACAGGGTGTTAACCAACCTCTTAGGACACGCCCTAATCTTATTCTTCCTATTGTTTTTTTGGAAAGAGAAATGACCCTAGGATGGCTAGGGATAGGACAACCAGAATAACTGCAAAAGTCATGAGAATAGGGATGTGGATGTATTGGATAAGGACCATTTTGCATCCAATAAAGACCAAAATAAAAGCCAGTGCATAATGAAGCAAACCAAATCTTTGCATCATTCCTTCAAGAGCAAAGAAAAGAGAGCGAAGCCCTAAAATGGCAAACACATTGGATGTGAAAACGATAAATGGTTCCGTAGTGATCCCCAAAATAGCGGGAACAGAATCCAAAGCAAAAATAAGGTCGGTGAATTCAATGAAGAGAAGAGCCGCAAGGAGTGGAGTTCCTTTCCACGTTTTGTTTTCTTTTACAAAAAAGTGTATTCCTCGGTAGCCAGTCATCGGGATTGTTTTCATGATCCAAGAATAGACAAATCCTTGTTCAATGGATTTCATCGACTCTTTTTTCCAAAGAAGGCGAATTCCGGTGATGATTAAAAATAGTCCAAAAAGGACGAATATCCACTGAAATTGATTGACGAGAGTAACCCCTGCCCAAATTAACAAGCCACGCATACAGATGGCCCCCAAGACACCGTAGAATAAAATGAGATATTTGGTTTCTTTGGGAACTTGAAATCGTTGAAAAATGAGGAGAAATAAGAACAGATTGTCGATGCTTAAAGATTTTTCGATGACAAATCCGGTGAGAAATTCTAGGCTTCGATCACTTCCGAATCTCCAATAGATCCAAAAGTTAAACAGCAATGCGAGGAGGATCCAGCCGGCAGAGTGAAGACACGCTTCTTTGATACCCACTTCGCGCGGTTTTCGAAATGCCCAATAGAGATCAAGGGAGAGAATAATCAAAATAATGAGGGAAAACCCTGCCCAATGAGCAAAAGTAACATCCACGCAAGTATAGCCTTGTTTTTAGCTAGTAAATCTATTGAAATGCTTTTCGAACGTCGTGGGGATTTGCCGAAATCAATTGGTAATGAAAGTCTTTTTTGCTATTGCCTCGGAGTAACACGGCCATGCGCTGTTTGTTCTGTTTTCCGAGAAAATTCTTAGCAGTGGCAAGAAATTCTTCATAAGTCAAGGTTTTGAATCCTTCCTTTCTTTTTGCCAACCATTCAAAATCTCCATGGTATTTGAAAGCGAGATTCTGTAGTAAATACCCCATTTCTGCCATATTTTGAGCAGAATCTTCCAAATTTTGCAAAAGATTATTTCGGATTTGTAAGAAATTTTCCTCTGTCACCTCTTGCGGCATCTCTTTTAAAAATGTTTCTATAAATAATTCAAATCTTGCCAGAAGGTCTCGCGGGTCGTGAGTGGCTGATTGTACAGAAAAAAAGGTGAAATAGTTGTTTTCTATTTCCATTCCCATAGATTTGGTGAGATACCCTGTTTGTTGTTTTGTACGCAAGGTAGAATAAAATGCACTACTCATTGCTTGGGATAAAATTTCCTCGGCAGCTCGGTTTTTAAATGAAAAATGGGGTTCTTGTACGGCTAAAACGGCCGCATTGGCTGGTAAACCTACCTGCATTTCAATTGCGAGAGGAGCATCTCTTACGGGAAGAAAAACAGACTTCTCCTTTGGCCATTGTTCTTGTGGATAGGGATTTTTACTTCCCACGACTTTAAGTAGATTGTCTGAAAGAGTGATTGCCTTTTGTTGGGAGATGTTTCCAAAGAAAAATCCTTCAATGAATGTCGCATCGTATAGATGTTCGATAAATGGGAGAAATTGAGAATAGGAAGTTTTTTCTAGTGTGGTGAGAAGTTGGGGTGGCGTGGGCAAAGAATCATGCAAAATTGTGTGGTATGTTTCAAATCCTCGTTGCAAAGGATCACCATTCCCTATACTTCCGTAGACGCTGAATAAAGCTTTTTTTGCTTTTTCAAATATTTCTTCAGATGGTTGATGTATTTGTAGTTGCTGGAGAATAAGGGTAAAAAGAGATTCAACTGTATCGCTAAATCCAAAAAGGGAGAGAGAAATGCCATGGGGAGTTCTCGTGAGTTGATAAGAAAGACCTGCTTCTTTCATGTGATAGCAAAAATTTCTCATAGCCTCTTCGATCGATCGCAGATACAAGTCAGCAAGGACGACCTGCACAGGATCTTCTCCAATGGAAGGAGTTTTGATTTCAAAAAACCACGCTGTCTGTGGCAAGTAAAATTGATTGTCTTTGGCAAAATATATTTTTGCTTGCCGGTTGTCTACAAGGAGAATGGGCGTTGGAATAGAAGAAAAATCTTTTTTTTGTTCGTTGATTGAAGAAATATGTTTCGGAATAAAAGGATTCGGAGGAGGAAAAGAAAAAGAAGCGATTGGTGGTGCCTCATCCCAACTCGTGAGTTGTTGTTGAGAAATAGGAGCTATGGCGTAAGGAATGTTCATCCATTGTTCCGTATGATCAAAAGGAACCGGAGATTCTTTTGTAATAAGAGTAAAATGGGTCTTTTTTGGAGTAAATTCCTTGAGAATATCGGCGAAAGTTTCAGGTGAAAAAACTCGGGGAATGATTCCATTTTCTGGAAAAGAAGAAATTTTCTCGTAGGCAAAAAGTCCCCCTAAATTCATGAGATAATCAAAAACGCTCTCCCTCGATTGATATTGGTATTTCAACAAAGCGGTAGCTCGCAGATCGTCAAAGAGATAGGGAGGCAAAGGAGTTTGTTGCAGAGTGTGGATCCATTGAAAACAATATTCGATTACTTTGTCTAACTGGTCGAGACCTTTTTTTGTGAGATTGACGTGCAAAGAAAAAAGAAGAGAATCTTGCGATAGACGATCAGGGATAGAATGAATGTCAGTGGCTAATCCCTCTCTTTTTAGAGTAGCGAGTAAACTACCAGGTCTTTCATCCCGTAAAACAGCAGAAATAGAATCTAGCACGCTAAGAGATTCTGAGGAGAAAAGCAAGGGAGAAAGTTCCCAAGTAAGTTCTACAGATTGATTATTTTGTGCCGATGGAACATACACCATTTTTCCTGCCGTTTCTTGGTTTAAAACTGAAGAGGGAAAATGATTTGAAACAACGGTGTGGGAGGGGATATCTTTAAAATCTCCGGAGACCCACTTTTTTAATTGAGAAATAGTTTGAGGCCCATAAACGATCAACTTCATCAAATTTGCATTGTAATGCTCTTCAAACCATTGTCGAAGATCTTTTTCATTCGCTTGTGAAAGAGAATGTAGATTGCCTGTGCTAAAATGATGAAAGGGATGTTTAGGATTGGCCAATTCTTTTTGGATGTGTAACTTTCTAGCTCCATTTTGAATCACATTTTTTTCAAATTCTTGATCAATCGCATGAATTTCTCTTTCCATTACCATAGGGTCTAAAAGAGGTGTTTTAAAAAAAGAGGAAAATCTATTTAACCCTTCTTCAAAAGCAGAGCTTTTTACAGAGAAGAGATATAGGGTATAGTCTGTCGACGTATAGGCATTCATTTGCCCGTCATTCATCTGTATAAATCGATCATATTCTGAGTCTTTTGGATATTTATCCGTTCCAAGAAAAAGCATATGCTCAACAAAATGAGCTAAACCAGGGAATTCTTTGGGGTCATCCCAGCTTCCTGCATGTACCGATAAAGCAGCCCCAGCTTCGAGAGCTTGAGGATCTGAAATGAGATAGGCTTCTAATCCATTCGATAAGCGAATTTTTTCTGTTTTTCTTTCTGCAAAAATAGGGGATAAAATGGGAATATTCCCCTCACTAGGCAAAATTGTAATTCTCCCTTCCACAGAAAAAAAAGCCATTTGCAAGATAATAATGATTACAAGCAAGATTTGTATGAAGCGTAATAACATTGATAACCAAAATTAGTTTAGAAAATTAATTATAACGTATTTTTATTTTGTTTTGATTTAGATTTTATTAAGCTTTAGTTAAAAATATAGGCCCTTTCCTCGAGAGTTTTGCCAGTTTTTGTTGAGATCAAAGTTTAAAAAGAATAAGATAGAGCCTCTCTCAAAAGAAATAGCCATGGCAAATTCACAATCAAATCCTTCTTTTTTACAAATTCGCTCCTACCGATTTTTGATCTTGGTAAAATTATTTTTGATTATTTTTGTGTATCACTTTTTAAAAGACCTGAAGGATTCTCTCGTAATTACTTCGAGTTCTGCAGGAGCAGAAGTAATTCCTTTTATCAAGATTTGGGTTATCCTCCCTTTTGTCTTGCTAGGTAGTTATTGTTTTGGGAAGTCATACCAAGAATTGGGAAGAGAAAAGACATTTACATTATTTATTCTCGTGCTACTTGGGTGCTATGCGCTATTTGCCTTTGTCCTTTACCCAGCACGAGATTCACTAGCTCTGTCCAAAACCGCAGAATGGCTACAGTTTTTTCTTCCCGAGGGGTTGCGCGGTTTTAATGCCATGATTTGCTTTTGGATCTATGCATTTTTCTATTTAGCGGCTGAGTTATGGGCGGTTTTGATCCTTTCCGTTCTTTTTTGGGGATATTTAAATGAAATAACTTCTTCAGAAGAGGCAAAAACCTTTTACCCTTTATGCGCCCTGATTGGAAATTGTGCTGGGATTGTTGCTGGGCAAACTTCCCATTTTCTTTGTCGACATTTTTCGATTTTATTTTCTTGGGACCGCACTCTTCAGTGTCTGGTGGGGATTGTAATTCTAGCTGGCATCGGAATATTGTATATTCATCGGCTATTAACGAGATATTATCCTTTTGAGCGAGTTTCTAAACAAAATAGACAAAACTCTTCGGAGAATTTTACACAAAATTTCTTTACTATATTCCGATCGAAGTCTCTTTTTTGCATTGCTGTCTTGGTGATCAGTTTCGGTTTGACGACGAATTTAGTAGAAGTCATTTGGAAAGAAACGATCAAACAAGTGTATCCTCTTCCGCAAGAATACAATGCATATGTCAACCGACTCACTTCCTTAATTGGTTTATTTGCTGTTGTAGTTGCTCTTTTATCTCGTTGGATATTTAAGGTCTTTCATTGGCGGTATATTGCAATGGTCACACCTGTTGTTTTATTTTTGACGAGCATTGCTTTTTTCTCTGCTTATCAAGTCTCTTCTGATTTTCTATTGCCTATTGCCAATATCTTCAAAATGAACGAACTCTATTTTGTGATGACTCTTGGCTCTCTTTATTACATCAGTGCAATGATTGCCAAGTACACTTTATTTGATATGTGCAAAGAGATGGCCTTTTTGTCCATTGCAAGAGATTCTCGAATGAAAGCGAAGTCGATTATTGATAGTGTGGGGTCTCGTTTGGGAAAATCAGGCTCTTCTTGCTTATACCAATTTTTGCTTTTGGTATTTGGTTCTACAAGCGGATGCGTTCCTCTTATCGGAATCTTTGTCATCCTTATCATCAGCCTTTCCATCGCAACCACCAAAATGCTGGGTAGAGAAATTGGTCAAGAACGGGTAATTCTTTAATTTTAGATCGTTTTGTGGCTGAGAGAAGCGTATAATTCTTGTACAAGATGGGTGATTGCTTTTGCTCTTTCTTCTCGTTTCGTTTTTTTGTCCGACAATTCTTGTCCGCCTATATGTTCCATCTCAATTTCATTGCCGAAGCATGCATGAACAGGTGAGATGCGAAGAATGCGCTTTTCTCCAATCTGCTGTTCGACTTCTTTAGGAGGAGGCATGAGCGGATAAGTGTGGAGAGCTAAAGGGTAAAAATGGGTAGAATATTTGGCTTGTTTGCCCAGTAAATAAAAAAGTTCAATACTTTGGGAATCAAATGGGGAGACAGTGATAACCCCCATTTCGTTTGGTCGATCTCTTCCGCCGCTAGGAGCAACAAAAATGCATTTTCCTCCCTCATCGAGAAGTTCTTTCATTTTTTGTAGCGTTTTTTGGTTGTGCAAAATTTTACTTCCCTTTTCTTCAGGAGGAGAAGAGATGTGTCTTTTAGAATAGATGCACAGTAAATTTCGCCCAAGACTCAATGGTATGGCCATCGGATCTGTGATGACGCGGTGGCCAGCGATAAAAATCATTTGTGTTGCGAGATGAGAAGAGATATTTTTTAGGAGAATGCTCAAGATTTGAGGATCGGCTTCTATTTGATGATTGGCAAATAAGATGACATTTTCCTTTTTCTGCAGCAGCTCTTCTATACTCCGAATTGCGTCGACCCCTTGCAAAGAAGAATGGTTTTCATCAACAAACAGGCGAATAAAATCTAAACCAAACTGATAATAATCAAACGGTTGACGAATGCTTTCATGAAAAATAGAAAAAGGATAGGGGTTGCGTATATTTTTTAAGATCAAAAAGATAAGAGTATTGAAGAGTTCCTCACTTGTCTCTTTTTCTGAGTGATGCGCCATTGATGTTTGAAAATGATCATGCAAGGAAAAAATGCTTTCTTGGAATTGCCGATCAATAATTCCCTCAGAAATCGCTTCATCGAGTAATAAGAGATAATTTCCCATCTTTTATTCTATTTTTTGGTCATTATTCGAATAAAAAGACCAATCATTGAGATGTAATCGATCGTCGGAGGCAAAGGTAAGAGCTATCTTCTCATTTTTTGCCAATGTACAAAGATATTCTTTGTCGAAAATGTTTAAATACTTATGCAGTTCGGGATGAGTTACTAATTTCAATTCAGTTGCCGTTTGCGTGCCTACAATTCTTTTCAGAGCTCGTTCAATGTCAATAGAGATGCTTTCATTTGATTTAATAAGACCTCTACCAGAACAGTAAGGGCAACAAGTGAAAATGGTTTGCAACAAGGACTCTCGATTTCGTTGTCTTGTCATTTCGACTAGACCAAATTCGCTCATTCCAAGAATCGTGCATTTGGCTGAATCTTCCTTCAGACACTCTTTGAATCGCTCTAATAAACGGCGTTGATTTTTGCGAAGCCGCATATCGATGAAATCGCAAATGATGATTCCTCCGATATTGCGCAAACGAAGTTGTCTTGCAATTTCTTCTGCTGCTTCTAAATTAATCCGGAGCAAAGTTTCTTCGACGCTAACCTTGGTTTCTTCAGCCTGCGTCTTATGAGAATTGCTTCGACCCGAATTTACATCTACAGTATACATTGCTTCTGTCCGATCAAAATAGAGATAGCCGCCACTTGGAAGCCAAATTTTTCTGCGCAACGTTTTCTCAATTTCTCTTTCAACATTGAATCTTTCGAACATGGGGATTTTATCTCGATAATATTCAATGCGAACGGCATGCTCCATGGCATATCGATTATAGAGTCGTTTGCATGTTTGGAAGGTTGGGTAGTCGTCGATCAAGATTCGATTGTACCGTTTATCAATAGCTGCCAACACTGCTTTTTTAATTAAATCTGATTCTTCATATAAAAGGGTAGGCTCAGTGGATTTTTGGAAATTGTCCATGATTGTTTGCCAATTATTGAAAAGGTCATGAGCCTCGGCAATAAGCATATCAGGAGTTGCGATTGCACTGGCTGTTCGGCAAATGAGACCCATGTCTTGGGGCATTTCAAATGATCTAATAATTTTTTTTAATCTCTCTCTTGCTCCTCGGTCTTCAATTTTTCGAGATACACCTCGATGAGAGGAGTTAGGAAGAAGAACGAGATAGCGACCTGCAATGGAAATATTCGAAGTGAGTCGAGCGCCTTTTGAGCCAATGGGCTCTTTGACTACCTGAACGAGCACTGGCTGTTCCGGTTTCATCACTTGTTCAATATCGCAATTGTATCCTTGTTTTTTATTTTCTTTTTTCACCTCTGTATCGACATCAAAATCCATGTCAAACAGCTGTTCGAATTTTTTGGTGTTCTCTAAAATATCAGAAATATGGATAAACCCATTTTCTCCTTCATTGATATCAATAAAGGCAGATTGGATATTATGAAGAATATTCTTCACTCTACCGCGATAAATATTGCCTGTGAGCTGACGCTCTTTTTTTCGTTCAACGACTAAGTCGCGGAGTAAACCATTGACTAAGAGAGCTTGCCGAATTTCTTTGGATTCGACATTGAGTAAAAGTAAAGTTTCGTGCATTCGTTACCTTTGAGTCTAAACGAAAAACACAAGCTCGTAAGTGATCTAAAAAAAGGCATTTCTATTTCTTTCTAGTGAAGGGGTTTTTGGAAACCATTGTTTACGCGTATCATTATGATTGATACAGAGCATCTTAAAAATAAATTGTCGTATATTCGAAAGTTCATCTTTCACAGAAAAAACAAGTATGATGTGCATCTAACGAGAGTGTGTTTTATTTTATTCTTTATATATCTTTCGCATTCTGCAATCACAGAGTGCTATGCATGTAAGCATACGAAAGACGCTCTCTAAGAGGTTTGTCAACACCCTCTAAAGAGTCTTTCGAATGATCACATACAACGGCTGTTAGTATAGGCAAAATTTCCCTTCTTTTCCACTAAAAACATTAGGGCGTGTCGCCAATTGAGAATAAACCTTTATTGATGTATAATTTTTTTTATTTTTTAATCTTAGGGCGTGCCCTCTAAGTCTTGGCAAAAAAAGAATGGTTGCCTATAATGGTTTGCTTTATACCGACGGGCATATGGACGATCACTTCAAGATTTTTGTTGAGCAGCTGCGCCAAGGTCGAGTGGAAAAAATTGAAGAACAGATTCTGCCCGATTTTTTAGAAGTAGATGAGGAAGGGCTTGTTTTTCACTTTCCTGTACAGCTTACAGGAGAAGCCTATGTTGCTGAAAATGAATTAGTTTTGCATTGGGATGCTGAAACAATAGCAACAATTCCTTGTTCCATTTGCAATGAACCTGTGGAAGTAAAAATACGAGTGAGTAATTTTTATCATAGCGAACCTCTTGCAGAGATTAAGACAGGAATATATCATTTTGGCTCTCTACTTAGAGAATCTATCTTATTAGAAACTCCTTTTTTTGTGGAATGTAAGGAGAATTGTCCCAAACGAGAGGAATATAGTCACTATTTGAAATCTTCCAATCAAAAGATGGGAGAAAATTATAACCCCTTTGCCGATTTATAAGGAGAAGAACCATGGCTGTACCACGTAATCGCATGTCAAATGCACGAAAAAATTCAAAAAGAGCTCATCATGCGAAAAAACCAAAGCAATTGTCTGTTTGCTCCAATTGCAATGCACCAAGAAGACCCCACTTTGCTTGTGAATCGTGCGGTATATATAATGGCGTGCAAACCCAGCCTCAGTCATAAGTAAAGGCCGCAGCTTGCGCATCGGCATCGATCTTATGGGGGGCGATTCTTCTCCCGTCGTCCTTTTTCAAGCAATCATTGAGGCGGTAGATCGTTTTTCAGAGAGTGTTTTTTTCGTCTTTGTCACTCCACAGGCTCATGAGGCGATTCTCAAAGGCTACCCTCATTTTCCAATGCAACAAATTTTCTTCCATCTGGCGAAAGAAGTGATTGCCATGGAAGATGAGCCGTTATCAACCATTCGACAGAAAAAAAAATCTTCTTTAGTCGAAGGAATCATTCAATTAAGAAAAGAAAAATTGGATGGATTTATTTCTTTGGGAAATACGGGAGCCCTAATTGGAGCTGCAAAATTATTACTCTCTCCTCTTTCTCATGCCAAACGGCCTGCTCTTCTCGCCACATTTCCTACAAAACAAGGAGAACTTTGTGTTCTTGATGTGGGGGGGAATGTCTCTTGCAAAGCTTCTCATTTGGTCGAATTCGCACGACTTGGTGTTGCTTATCAACAATGCGTCACAGGAATCAAAATGCCGAAGGTTGGATTGCTCAACGTGGGGATAGAATCTAAGAAAGGAACAGCAGAGGTTCGATTGGCATATTCTCTTTTGCAAGAAGAAAATCAGAAGGGGAATATTTGTTTTGTAGGAAACGTCGAAGGGGATGAGGTATTTCGGGGAAATATCGATGTTCTTGTGACTGATGGTTTTACTGGAAATGTATTTTTAAAGACGTCAGAGGGGGTTGCTTCATTTCTCTTACAAGAATGTCACGACCTTGTGCATACAATGCATTCAGAGAAAGGCTCTTTTCTCTTGCAAAAACTACAACATCGATTTCATCACGAATACTATAACGGTGCTCTTGTGTGCGGAGTTGATGGCATTGTTCTCAAGTGTCATGGACACACGTCATCCCAGGGGTTGCTAAGCGGTATTCAAAAAACCGTCGAATTTATCCAAAAACAATTGATCAAGCAATTAAAAGCTTGTTAACCCTTGCCATGCCCTTGCCCGAAAAAGTTGGAAAGTCACATACGGTATAGAAATGATGCTAATCAACAGTTCTCGTCCTTTGGTATATCGTTCTTCATTCACAAGCTGCAATCGCTGACACACATCCAAAAATTCCCGCGCATTCTTTGAATTGCGCACCAGAACCTATGTGACTTTCTTACCAACTTTTTCGGGCAAGGGCACGGGCAGGGGCTGTTGGTTATGAGGTCTATTATTCTGAAAGAAACGCACCGATTTTTTCTTGTGCTTGTTCAATTGTGAGATGTGGTTCCAAGGGAGGATGAATGGTCAAAGAGGCGGTAATTTTGGCAAAAGGTTTTGGGAGACGCAACCGGTCCCAAGAATGAAATTCCCAATACCGATCTGCCGTCCAATTGAACACCACTACATGGGCTCCTGTTTCTTTGGCTGTAATGGCAATTCCGGGTTTTACTTTATAGCGAGGTCCACGGGGCCCATCAGGAGTCATGACAAGGATGGATTCTTTTTCTTTTACATGTTGGATGATTTTTTGTAGTACTTGGTAGCGATTGAGGTGGGGAACTCGAATGGTTTGCCCGTTCTTGTAAGAGCGGACAATTTGGGTCAGGATTTCTCCATCCTTGCTTGCACTGATGAGAGCAGTAAAATGAAATGCCTTGGTATATTTTGCCAAAAGAGCCGGAGCAATAGCCATTCGGTTATGCCAAAAAATAATGATAGCATCGTGTCGCTGCATTACGTCCGCGAATAAGGTAATATCTCTGAAGGTAATCCGGCAGGTGCGCAGAAGAAGAGAAATGGTAGCTTTAATCATTTTAGCTATATACCAGGCACGAAGTACACGCCACCCTTTTTTCCAACTTTCAAATGCTTTCATTTTTTACTCTATTTCTAGAATTGCCTGAGCCGCTTGTTCATCGGAAGAATCATTTCCCAAGAGCTTGGCTATTTTTTTACATTCCTCTTGCATGTCCATTTTTCTTTGGCTATCTGATACAATGCTGTCGAATGTATTATGAAAGACAGCGGCGGTTTGTTTTTTTTCGATGACCTCGGGAAAAATTTCTTTATTAGCGAGAATATTGACAATGCAGTAATGCGGCAGAGAAAGGCGAAAGAAGTATTTTGCAACAATGTAATTCAAATAAGAAAACTCATAGTGAACAATTGTGGGAACTTGGTGGAGAGCTAATTCCAAAGTAACTGTTCCCGATTTTGCAAGAGCTGCTGAGGAAGCACGCATGAGTTCGTATTGGTAATAAGGGGGAATCAAAAACAAGTTTTTTACAGGGATTTGTTTCATCCATTTTTTCAAAATAGGTTCGAATTCTGTTTGTGCACAAGATAGGCAAAACTGGATTTCAGGGTATTTTTGTTGTAGGTAAGCAGCAGCCCGCAGTTGCAGGGGTGCATGCCGCACAATTTCGTGTTTGCGGCTTCCTGGGAAAAGAGCAATGATTTGTTTTTCAGGAAGAATTCCAAGTTCTTGTTTCCAATGGTTTCGGTAGGTGTGCGTTTGGATCGTTTGTGCGAGGGGATTGCCAACGTATTTTATTCGTAGATTTCCTGAGGGAAAATAAGAAGCTTCAAAAGGGTAAATCGTTAATAATAAATCGAAATAAGAAGTAAGAGTAGAAATTCGGTGTTTTCCATATGCCCATATAGAGGGGCAGATGTACTGCACAATTTTTCCTCGATATCCTCCTTTTCTTAACGATTTAGCAAGGTGGAGAGAAAAAAAAGGAGAATCAATAAGAACAATAGCATCTGGGTTTTTGCGGAGAAGATCTCGTTTGATTTGATTAAAACGGGAATAGAGAATTGGCAAACGGGTGAGGATTGCAGAAAATCCCATCACCTGAAAATCTTCCATCTGAAAGGAACCGTTAATTCCTTCTTGCCTCATGAGAGGTCCTCCTATGCCAAATAGCGCAATGGTTGGATGGAATTTTTTTAAGGCTTTAGCCAAACGACTTCCATGTAAATCACCACTCATTTCACCTGCAAATAGAAAAATATTTTTCATCTGTTATGGAGAATTTTTATAAATAAAAAAAAGATTTCTCGTGTAGGGAACAATACTGACCACCGGTCCGATTAGGTTGACTGTGTCTCCAATCCGAAAAAAATATCCAATGGAAAGAGCAGCCCCTACTAAACCCATCCACCAAAAAAGGGAGGAAAATTCATTTGGTGATCCTCTTTCTGCATGCCACCATTGGACCCAAAAGCGGCCTGAAAAAAGAAAATAGGCAAAACTTCCAACGATATGCCAAACAAAAGAAAGAGAGGGTTGGTTTTCTGAAGAGGATGGAACGCGAAACCATGTGCTTTCTGCCATGAATGTTCCTTCTTGCCATAAGAAGCCGAAAAAAACGAAGAGGGCTGTCCCTATCAATGCAATTATAACGGTGATAAATGAACACCGATGATCCCCTTGTTTCATCAGGTCTAAATTGCGCCAAGAAAGGACCCCATTGCACGCTTGAATGAGACATACATGAAATTGCAACTGTATAAAACTATGAGCTGTCAAGAGGAAATTTCCTAATAGAGAAAAAATCCAAAAGGAAGGAGATAGAATGCTTTTTTTGGCTTTTTCGCTCTGACGCCATTGGATAAAAAAGCGGGCAGCGAACGGAATCATTGCGATAAACCCTAAGGGATATAAAAAAGAGCGCCACTCATTGCTTACTATCATTTTCTATTTAAATCTCTTGTGAAAAAAATGGGGACGCAAATGAAATTCAAAAAAGGCTACCCCTTCTCTTTCAATAGGTTACTGCGGATAGTGTACTGCAAATGCCTTTTTTTCATCCAGCGCACTGCTAATAAATCTGCTAAGGTATTAAAGGAGCGATTAAAAAAATGATACTTACTTTTTCCTTTGATTCTTTCCCGGTGATTGACTGCAATTTGACTTATTCGAAAGCCTTCAATCGCAAAAAGGGCAGGGAGAAAGCGGTGCATTCCATGAAACATTTTGATTTTATCAAGACATTCTTTTCGATAGACCTTGAGGGAACATCCAGTATCCTGTACACCATCTTGACAGATCCAATTTCTTACCTTATTGGCAATTTTGGAGGTCCATCGCTTTGTTATAGTATCTCTTCGATTTATTCGAATTCCGCAGACAAGGTCGGCATGATCGATTAAGGTAAGCAATCGAGGAATGTCTTTTGGGTCATTTTGCCGATCCCCATCAAGAGTAATGATTATTTTTCCACGAGCGGCTTGAAAACCAGCATCAAAAGCACTTGATTGTCCATAATTTTTTTTAAAGGAGATGATTCTGAGATCTCCTTGTGTCATGTGTATATTTTCTAAGATCTTTGCTGTTTGATCTGTTGAACCATCATCGAGGCAAATCAGTTCCCAGTGTTTTTCGAGTGTATTCATAACAGGTTCTAATTCTTGCACTAATGCAAGGATGTTTTCTTCTTCATTCTTAAAGGGAATAATGACGGAGTAAAATGGCGACATAGAGTGATAAAAAGAATTAGATTTGAGGGGCATGGAGTTCTTGTTGTGAATGATGATTAGGGCGCCGAACAGGGGGAGGAGGATGTCTTTTTCGTTCAGGATGAGAGGCTTGTCGATACTGATTGCGAAGGGAAGTATAGATGTCGACATAGTGTTCATCGACGAGAGCTCGAATTTTTAAGAATTGCAAAGCAAGATAAAAGTCCTTATGTTTTAGCAATTTTTCTCGATAATGCCTTTTACCAACCAAGGGGGTAATTCTGTATTGGGCGACGATAATGGATACCATGAGGGAAGAAATTTTCCGAGGAAAGTGAGAAAAGGAATGTACAAAAACGCGTTTAATTATGGCAGAGGTAAGCAGAGTAATTTCTCCGATGTGTGGATAGTGCTTTTTGTTCAAAAATTCATCGTGCAGTTCTTTTTCTACGAGAGGAAAAATTAAACAAGAGCAGAGCACAGCTCGATCAAGAACGTTTTTCCCTTTGTGTTTATAAATTTGATCGGCGCAAGCAAGGTAATGAAAAATTCGTTTTCCTTGGGGTGTATGTAAGGTTTCCATTAATTCAGGAAACAATAAAAAAAGGAAATTATTCTCCGCAAGAAGTCGAAAAAAAGGAGCTGAAGCGCCTGATTCTAGCATCCGAAAAAGTTCTTCAAGAACTCTCGCAGGAGAGCTTTTAATGATTTCTTCTCGACAGAATTCAATAGCTTCTTTTGTTTTTGGGTCGATGTGAAAATTATATCTCGCTTGGAATTTAAATAGGCGGAGGAGTCTGACCGGATCTTGTTTAAACCGAGTCTCAGGCTCGCCGATTACTCGGAGTGTGTGAGATCGAATATCATTCCATCCTCCTACGTAGTCAATAATAGAATGCGTAGTTGAATCGTAAAATAAACCGTTGATTGTGAAGTCTCTTCGTAAAACATCTTCTTCAGGAGAGCCCCATTCATTGTCTTGGATAATGAGATCACTGTCATTTTTTCCTGACCGAAAGGTAGAAACTTCAATGATTTTATGACCAAATTTATGGTGAAAACGGCGAACGTGGGCTAAAGGGAATCGGCGACCGATCAAAATGCACTGCTTTTGAAAAATGGCTTTAATCTGTTCTGGGCGAGCTGAGGTAGAAATATCGAAATCTTTGGGAATCTTTTGGATCAATAAATCGCGAACACTTCCCCCTACCAAGTAGGCAATAAAGCCTGCGTCTTGCAATTTTTTTAATACATATAGGGCGTCTGCATCGATGAGCGATGGATCAATTCGGTGGTCTTTTGTAAAATAAATTTTAGCTTGCACGAAATAGTATGCTCCTAGAGAGTGAAAGAGTAATGATATCTGTCTACAATGCGTCTGTCAATTGCAAAATTCATACGGATGGGAATTGAAAAAAAAGGTCATTCCTGTCAAGATATCTGCCTTATAATTAGGGAAAACCAACAATGAGTAAAATTTTTGGTACAGATGGTGTTCGAGGAAAAGCAAATCGAGCTCCAATGACTCCCGAAATTGCATTAGCCATAGGAAGAGCAAAGGGTAAAATCTTAAGAAAAAAAGTCAAAGGCAAACCTCGTGTTGTCGTTGGAAAAGATACTCGCCTTTCTTGCTATGTATTTGAAAATGCTTTGATTGCCGGTTTGTGCTCAATGGGAATTGACACATTGATGGTAGGGCCTTTACCCACCCCGGGAGTAGCATTCATTACAAGGGCATATCGGGCCAATGCGGGAATCGTCATTTCCGCTTCTCATAATCCTTATTTCGATAATGGGATTAAATTTTTTGATTCCGAAGGATTCAAATTGCCAGATTCATGGGAAAAGGAAATAGAATCCTTGGTTTTTCAAAATGGGTTCCAAGATTTTCTCCCTTGTGATCACGATCTTGGAAAGAATACCAAGATTATCGATGCAGACGGACGATATATCGAATTTGTGAAGACTACATTTCCCCGCAAACAGTCATTAAAAAATTTAAAGGTCGTATTAGATTGCGCCAATGGGGCAGGATATAAAGTAGCCCCGTTAGTATTCCGGGAATTGGACGCAACTGTTTTTAGCTATAGCGTTAAACCAGATGGTTTAAATATTAATCAAGAATGTGGCTCGCTTCATCCGGCTGTTGTGCAAAAGGGAATCATTGAAAATCGAGCAGATGTCGGAATCGCTTTAGATGGAGATGGAGACCGGATTCTCATGGTAGATGAAAATGCACAAATTATTGATGGCGACACTATTTTAGCTATTTGTGCCCGTGATATGCATAGAAATGGTTTTTTAAAGAATAATCGCGTTGTCGGTACTGTGATGAGTAATCTTGGATTTGTAAAAGCAATGGAAGATCTCGGAATCCAGGTAGTCAAGTCACAAGTTGGCGATAGATATGTCATTCAAAATATGTTGGAACATGGCGCTAATTTAGGGGGCGAGCAAAGTGGACATGTAATTCTATTAGATTACAATACTACTAGTGATGCCCTCGTATCTGCACTACAGGTCCTTCGGATCATGATCGAAAATGATGCGAAACTTTCAGATCTCGCTTCTTTTGTGCAACGGTTTCCACAAACTTGCCTTAACGTAAAGGTCTCCCACAAACCTCCACTCGATTCTTTAGACAAAGTACAAGCAGGAATTAAATTGGTGGAGCAAAAATTGGGAAATACGGGTCGAATTCACGTTCGTTATTCTGGCACAGAGGAAATTTGTCGCGTGATGGTGGAAGGAACAAAACTCAAACAAGTCCTTGAGTTAGCAAGAGGAGTTGCCGATCTCGTAGAATGCGAGATTGGTTTAGATAGCAAAAAGATCGAAAGCTAAGAAGTTATCAATACCTCTTTTAAGGATAGATAGATGTGTGGTATTTTTGGTTATCTGGGAAAAAGGAATTCAGCCCAAATCACCATTGAAGGTCTCAAAAAACTCGAATACCGTGGCTATGACTCTGCGGGAATTGCTGCTGTACAAAACAACGAAATTGTATTTTGCAAAGAAGTTGGCAAAGTATCTATCCTTGGAACAGCGGTAGAAAAACTCGACTGGAAGGCCGATGTAGCGATTGCACAGACGAGATGGGCCACCCATGGAAAAGTGACAAAAAATAATGCCCATCCCCACCTTGATGCTTACCATTCCTTAGCTCTTGTCCATAATGGAATCATTGAGAACCATGACATTCTGCGCGGCCGATTAAAAAAAGAAGGAGTTTCTTTTCTCTCCGATACAGATACCGAAGTGATCGCACATTTGATTTCTTTTTTTTATAAGGGGAATCTTTTGCAAGCCGTGCAACAAGCGGTTTCTGAAATAAAAGGAGCATATGCCATTGCTTTAGTCCATCGCGATTTTCCGGACCAAATCATTGCCTTTGCTCATGAAGCTCCTCTCGCAATTGGCATTGGTAATCAGGAAGCATTTGTTTCCTCAGACCCTCATGCTTTTGCTTTCTATACCCGTCAGGTGATTTATTTAAATAATTCCGAAATTGCAATCATTAAAGCGAATAGCCAACAAGTGTATTCAACGAGCGAGCAAATTGATAAGCAACAGACTCTTTTGGTAGGAGATTGCGAGGAGATTTCCAAAGGAAATTTTGCCCATTATACGCTCAAGGAAATCTATGAGCAGCCTCAAACCATTCGCAATGCGTTGCTTTCTCGCTTTTTGATGGAATATGGAACAGCCATTTTTGAAGAAATTTCTTTTGACGACATCGACCTCACAGCAGTAGAAAGAATACTCATTTTGGCATGTGGGACTTCATGGCATGCAGGATATGTGGCAGCTTATATGCTTGAAGAAATTGCGCGCATTCCTGTGCAGACAGAAATTTCATCAGAATTCCGCTATAAGAATCCTATCGTCCTTCCGGGAACTTTTGTGATTGCGATTAGCCAATCGGGGGAGACAGCAGATACGATTGCAGCGATTCGTGAAGTGAAAGCAAAAGGAGCAAAGGTATTGGCCTTATGCAACGTGCAGGGATCAACAATTGCTCGAGAAGCAGATCAAACGATCTTTTTAAAAGCAGGTCCTGAAATAGGAGTATGTTCTACGAAAGCTTTTACAAGTCAAATCACAGTACTTTCTCTATTATCCTTATTAATGGCAAGAATGCGCCACATGAGCAAGGTCGAAGGGCAAGAATTTTTGAAGCAATTAATTAAACTCCCAGAATACGTGCAAGAAGTGCTAGATCAATCTTCTCATATCGAAAAAATTGCCCATAAATATGCACATTACAATCATTTCTTCTTTATCGGTAGAGGATATATGTATCCTACAAGTTTAGAGGGAGCTTTAAAATTGAAGGAGATTTCCTATATCAATGCCAACGGCTATCCCGCAGGAGAAATTAAACATGGCCCTATTGCTCTCATTGGCGAAGAATGTCCGACTGTTGCTTTATGTGCTGACCGAACTACCTACCAAAAATTGCTCAGCAATCTCATGGAAATCAAAGCCCGTAACGGTTTAATTTTGGCAATTGCGGCTAAAGGAAATACAGGAATTGAAGAAATTGTTGATGATGTCATTTATGTTTCAATCCCTGATCAGGAATTTGGCATTATTCCTGTTATTCCCGTCTCTGTAGTCACGCAATTGCTTGCCTATTACATTGCTAAAATCCGAGGTTCAGACATCGATCACCCTCGAAATTTGGCTAAATCTGTTACAGTTGAATAAAAAATTTCTATGACAATCAGAAATACCTATATTGGAACTCTTCTCGTTGCAGGAACTGCCATTGGAGGGGGGATGCTTGCACTTCCAGTCTTGACAAGCCATGCCGGATTTATTCCCTCTTTTTTTGCTTATGTCGTGTGTTGGATGTTCATGGCGAGTACAGGTCTTCTCTTTTTAGAGATAACACAATGGATGAAAGGGGATAACAACATTATCTCTATGGCTCGATATATTCTTGGAAGAGAAGGTAAAGTGGCTGCATGGGTCGTCTATCTTTTTCTTTTTTATTGTTTGACAGTTGCCTATGTGGTTGGGTGTGGAAATATTTTTATCGAATTATCCGGAAATAGACTACCTGAAGATCTAGGAGCTCCTCTTTTTATTGCTCTTGCTACTCCACTTCTTCTTGTTCCGACTCACATAGCAGGTAAACTCAATATCTATCTCATTGTTGGTTTAGCCCTCTCTTATTTTGGCTTTGTATTTTTAGGAGCCCGTTACATAGATATTTCGCTATTGGGGATGCAAAATTGGTCTTATTCGTTTTATGTTTTGCCTATTGCATTTACTTCTTTTGCTTACCAAGGAATTATTCCTACCCTTGCCGCGATGATGAATCACGACGCTCGTCAAATTCGCAAAGCAATTATCATCGGAAGTTCTATTCCACTAGTAGCTTATGTTGTTTGGGAAGCCTTAATTTTGGGGATAGTTCCTTATGCAGCGCCGCATGGACTTCTTGAAACTCTACAATTGGGACAGACAGCAGTGTATCCTTTGAAATATTTCATGAATAATTCTTTGGTATATTGGCTTGGACAGACTCTCGCATTTTTTGCTCTTGTTACTTCTTTTTTAGGAGTGACTTTGGGATTGCGCGATTTTCTTGCAGACGGTTTACAAATAAAAAAAGATTCTAGAGGGAAAATTCTTTTAGCTATGGTTGTTTTAGTTCCTCCTCTTGTGATCGCTCTTTTGTATCCTCATATTTTTCTTATCGCACTCGATTATGCTGGAGGATTTGGAACAGCATTTTTACTTGGTCTCTTACCCATTCTTATGGTGTGGAGAGGAAGGTATGTTCTTCATCTCCCTAAACAACACCAACTCCCAGGAGGAAAAATCTTTCTCGGCTTATTAGCATCGTTTGTTTCAGTCGAACTTATTACTGAATGTATTCGTCTGATCTATCGAATCGTAAAATAGAGAGCAGCTCCATCGACATTTTCGCTAGCGTATTGCTCTGCATACGGATAGGAAGGGGTTCGACAATATAAATATTGTGAATAATAAGAACGAGAAGTTCTTGGATTTCGGTTGCGCCAACCATACTCCTCACTAAATTCGCTATGAGGAACTCCCCATGATCCCCCATTTCCTCCCCATGCTGTTCGTTCGCTATTGTGTCGGTTTTTTTCGCTATAGTCAGCAGGGTAGGCCCAAAGATCTAGAGCAACGAAAATAAAGAAAATACCACCCAACCACTGATATACATTGCCCATATTTTCCTCCATCATCGAAATTTTCTTATTGGATAATTATTCTTATAGTAGACCCCCCAATAGGGATAAGAGGGATACACAAAATTCGTATAGATAGAAGGATCGTCTTCCGCCTCATAATAGATCCCAGGAGCAGTTCCGTTGTCAAAATAGTGCGGTTGTGTCGGACGACCCCGAATCGTATAGTAATTTGCTGGAGAAACCCCGTAGTATAAAAACTGCGGATTTTTCTCTGCTTGCAGGCTCATGGTGACAATCGTAAAACTAGTAGCGACGGTAGTCCTAGTCAATACCCACCGAAGTATATAGAGCATATATTATCTCCTAAGAGGGTGTTTTGTAATTCTAACAGTCTCTAAATAGGCCTCTTTCGAAATTCCAAAGGGTTATATTTCATTTGTTTGTAGACTTCTAGTAAATATCTACCACAGAGCCCACAGAGATCACAGAGAGAGAAATTTTAAAACTCCTCTGTGTGATCTCTGTGGGCTCTGTGGTAGATATTGTTCTTGTCATGCAAAACTCTAGCAATTTTTCGATACAAAGCGAGTTTTAGAAAGAAGCAAGGCTATTATAATTACAAAACACCCTCTTGAACAAGGGGGCCGGGGAGACCATAAGGGCGCTATTTCTTAACGAGGGTAGTAGTTGTTGTAGTAAGAGGCGCTGTCTGGATAAGCATATCTATAGTTGTAATAAGAAGCGCTATTTGGATAGGCGTTATTATAGTTTGGATAGGCGTTGTTATAATAATAGGGAGATCTATAATTATCGTAATATAATGATCCTTGAGGTGTTCCATAATAGTTGTAGTATCCTAGATTTGAACCATATCCTGGTCCTCCAGAGACACCTAGCCCATAGGAATTATTCCTTCCAGAATCATAGTTACCTCTTCCATCCAGGTTACCTCTTCCATAATAGTCATTTCGATATCCTCGATCCCAACCCCCTCTTTCTCCTCTTTGTCCAAAAACTGGGGCAGAGCCGAAAGCGATAAACAATAGGGTCAGCAGAAACGAATGAATAAAGAACTGTTTCATATTTCTCCTTGAGTTCGGCCTGTGATTGGCATTGCGCTCAAGCTCAATTGAGCTAAAGCGCAATGCGGTTTGCACAGGAGAGTTCAGTATATACTTCATACTAAGCGTTTTAGAATAAATGTAAATTATTTTTTTTATTGAGAGAGGGAGAGACTATTCGAATAAGTTGGAGACAAAGGCTTCTGGATTAAATGGCTGCAAATCATCTATTTGTTCACCAGTCCCAATAAATTTAACTGGAAGTTGTAATTCTTTTTGGATGGAAAAGACAATGCCTCCTTTTGCTGTGCCATCGATCTTTGTTAGGATAATGCCGGTCGGACGCGTAAACTTGTAAAATTCTTTGGCTTGTTCAATCGCGTTTTGCCCTGTCGTAGCATCTAATACGAGAAGAACTTCGTGAGGTCCTTCTTGAGAGGAAGCTTTTTGACAGGTTCTTTTCATTTTTTCTAATTCTTGCATTAAGTGGGTCTTCGTATGGAGACGGCCAGCGGTATCAATTAAAACCACATCACAATTTCTAGATTTTGCTGCTTGAATGGCGTCAAAAGCAACAGCAGAAGGGTCCGTTTTTGGCTTTCCTTTGACAATATCGATCTGTAATCGTGCAGCCCATGTTTCGAGTTGGTCAATAGCAGCGGCTCGAAAAGTATCCGCTGCAGCTACGAGGACTTTTTTGCCATTTTGGCTAAAAAGGTGAGCCAATTTTGCTGTAGAAGTAGTCTTCCCATTCCCGTTTACCCCAACGATTAGAATAATCATAGGAGATTGCTCGTCGGAAATTTGTTTTAATGCGCTAGGATATCGAAGAAGTTCTTCCACGAGGTGTTTTTGCAAAGCTTTTATATACTCTTCCGTTGTATAGGAGGGATGTACCCGGTGGATTTCCTTCACCATTTGGGTCAATTCTTGCGCTGTTTTTACCCCAAAGTCGGCCTCATACAGCAATTGCTCCAGCTGATCGAGCATATCGCCATCAATTTTCCCACGAAAAAGAGAATGTATTTTTTCACTAAGTAAAGAACGGGCTTTGCGAAGAGCAGTAGTGAATTTTGAATATGTTGATTTTAAAAATTTTATAACCATTTTTTTCGTTTCCAGATGACTGGAAAAAAGTTTAGCATGGAAAATAAAAAAAAGAGAAGATGAAAAAAACAAAAAAGTTAGGTGAATCGTGGATATTCACGAATTTCAAGCCAAAAAAATTTTACAATCCTATGGAATTCCCATACCTCCATTTGCTGTGATTTCTTCTCTTGCGGAAGCGGATGCCATTCTCGATCAATACCAATGGTCATCTGCTGTTTTAAAAGTACAAATCCATGCGGGTGGAAGAGGAAAAGCAGGCGGTGTACAATTTGCGAAGGATAGAAATGAAATTCGGAAATGGGTCAAAGAACTTCTTGGAAAAAAAATTGTGACCCCACAAACGGGTAAAGAAGGATTAGTAGCCTCTCAGCTTTTGCTTTCCTCTCCACTTGCTATTGCGCATGAATATTACCTGAGCATTGCAGTTAATCGAGAACGGGCACAAAATATGTTATTGATCTCTTCCGTGGGTGGTGTAGAGATTGAACAAGTCGCGCAAGAGCATCCCGATCAAGTTCTTTTCCTACCAATTCCTCTTGATGGGGTCTTTCGCTCTTACCATCTCTATCGAATTGCGAATTTTATGCGATGGAAAGGAAAGATAGCCAAACAAGGGATTGAGTGTATTAAAAAGCTCGTACAAGCTTTTGTTGAGATTGATGCGACATTGGTGGAAATCAATCCATTGGTGGAAACAAAAGAAGGAGACTTGTACGCATTGGATGCCAAAATCAGCTTGGATGACAATGCTCTTTTTCGCCATCCCGATTTAAAAGCTCTATTTGATCCATCGCAAGTAAACCCTTATGAGGCACTCGCGCGTGAAATTGATTTGGCCTATGTGTCTCTTGATGGAAATATTGGTTGCATGGTCAACGGAGCCGGATTAGCCATGGCTACAATGGATTTAATCAAACACTATGGGGGCGAACCAGCTAATTTTCTCGACGTCGGTGGAAGTGCTTCTAAAGAAATTGTGGCGGAAGGTTTCAAGATCATTTTATCCGATCCTAAGGTAAAAGTAATTTTGATCAATATTTTTGGCGGTATTATGAACTGCGGAACCATTGCAGAAGGAATCATTGCAGCGGCAGAAGAATTGCATATTCATGTTCCTCTTGTCGTTCGGTTGGAAGGGACAAATGTCGATCAAGGGAAACATCTTCTACAAGAGACCAAATTGCAGATTATCAGTGCACACGACTTGACCTCTGCAGCACAAAAAGCTGTTGCTCTTGCAAGATAGTCAATTAAGGACAAAGAGAGAAAATACTATGGCAATTCTCATTAATGGCAATACTCGAATCATTACACAAGGGATTACTGGGAAAGCAGGTCGCTTTCATACTGAACAAGGAATGTTATACGCTCCCACGTATGTGGGGGGAGTGACTCCAGGTAAGGGGGGAGAAGAAATTCTTGGATTACCCGTTTTTGACACAGTGTGGGAAGCAAAAAAATCCACAGAGTGCAATGCTTCTTTGATTTTTGTTCCTCCTCCATTTGCCGCCGAAGCAATTTTAGAAGCGGAGGAAGCTGAAATTCCATTAATTGTATGTATTACCGAAGGAATTCCTTTTCAAGATATGCTTAGAGTAAGCCATGTCATGAAGAAAAGTAAAAGCCGACTCATTGGACCCAATTGTCCTGGCATCATTACGCCAGGAGAATGTAAAATGGGAATTATGCCAGGATATATTCATCAAAAAGGAAGTATTGGAATTGTATCTCGTTCCGGTACTTTAACCTATGAAGCTGTTTGGCAAACCACGCAGCTAGGTCTTGGACAATCGACATGTGTCGGAATTGGCGGCGATCCATTGAATGGGACAACGTTCATTGATATTCTTGCGTTATTTGAGAAAGATGAACAAACAAAAGCTATTTTGATGATTGGAGAAATAGGAGGACGAGCAGAAGAAGAAGCAGCGCAATGGATTTCATCTCATAGCACCAAACCAATTGCCGCTTTTATTGCAGGACAAACAGCTCCTCCCGGAAGAAGAATGGGACATGCAGGCGCAATTATTTCAGGAGGACAAGGGACCGCAGCAATGAAAATGGCAGCATTAAAAAATGTAGGGGTTGTGATTGCCGAAGTTCCTACAGAAATGGGCCTTGCTGTGGAGTCATTAATATGATTTCTATTCCAGGGCGAATTCCCATTATCATTCATCCTTTCTTTTGGGTTCTTATCTTTCTTTTGGGATGGTTGAATAGCTCTTCTTTTTTAGGAACTGGGGTATGGGCAGTTGTTATTTTTTTCTCCGTTCTTATTCACGAATATGGGCATGCTCTTACAGCCTTATTTTTTGGGCAGGAAGCAGAAATCAATTTAGTTGGGTTGGGGGGAATCACGCAAAGGAAAGGGGCCGAGCTCAATAAATGGAAAGAATTTATCATTGTTCTTAATGGTCCTTTAGCGGGAATTTCTTTAGCTATTTTTTCCTACTACGCCCTTTCTATTATCCCTCAAGGACATCCCATTTTCTCCTATGCTTTGCAAGTAGCATTGGCAGTGAATCTTTTTTGGAGTGTATTGAATTTGCTTCCCATTTTGCCTTTGGATGGCGGGCAACTTGCTCGGATCTTATTGGAAGGAATGTTTGGTTTTCGAGGTCTCGCATGCGCAGTCTTTCTAAGCATTATTCTAGGAGGCTTAGTAGGAGCTTATTTTTTCTTTTTACAACAAATACTATTGGGTGCCCTGTTCTTCATGCTCGCATTTGAAGGATATCGCGCCTGGAGTCAACTAAAAGACAAAACTCCGGAAGATAGCAATCCTCATCTGCAGGAAATATTGCAAAAAGGAGTAGTGGAACTCAAACAGGGATCTACACAAGAGGCATTTGAAAAATTTCAACGGATCAGACAAAAAGCTCCAAAAGGGATTCTTTATGTTTCTGCCACTCAATATGGAGCTCGCATATTGGCAGAAGAGGGAAATCATAAGAAAGCATTTGATTGGTTATTTCCTATCAAACATCAATTAAGTGAAGAATATCTCCGATTGTTGCAACAACTTGCTTATCGACTCCAATTTTGGGAAGAAGCTGCCAATGTCGGGCTGCAGGCATACCAACAAGAGCCTTCTGCAGAAATAGCAGTGATCAATGCTTTATGTTACGCCATCATGGGAAAAGAAGAACCTGCGGTCGGATGGTTACACAATGCAGTGCAGCAGGGAGCCTCAAATATGCGAGAAATAGTAAAAAAAAGAGAATTTGATGCAATTCGGGATGCAAAATCTTTTCGACAGTTTACTAAGAATATTGATTCATAAATTATGAAAGTTAATTCACTTATTTGTTTTCTATTGTTTTTCTTTTTGATAAGTTGTCAAACAAAATTTGATCTGCCAATTTCTCCTCCCCCTCTTCCTTGCTGCATACTTCCGGATAACGTTCGAGTTGCGCTTGTGCTTGGTGGTGGTGGATTTCGTGGATTGTCTCATGTTGGAGTTTTACAAGCCTTAGAAGAGGCCAATATTCCCATTGATCTCATTGTTGGATGCAGTGCCGGAGCAATTGTAGGATCTCTTTATGCTGACACCCCCAACGCCTCGTATGTGAGAAAAATAGTGACCCCTTTAAGAGCGTGGGATCTCCTCGATATCAATGTTTTATATGCCAGGTATGGCTTAGTACAAGGAAGATCTCTTAGTCGATTTTTGACTTCTCACTTGTCATGTCACTATTTCGAGGAACTGCAAATTCCTCTCTGTATTGTAGCAACCGATATTATGGCAGGAAACCTGGCCTGTTTTACTGCAGGTCCTCTCATTCCGCCCGTTCGGGCCTCATGCGCCGTTCCTTTTATTTTTTCTCCAGTCTATTTATATAAGCGATGGTTAGTAGATGGAGGGGTGATTGACCCAGTTCCCGTCAAAACAGCCAAAGAATATGGAGCAACTATTGTGATCGCCGTCGATCTTTGTAGACTTCTTCCAAGAACATGCCCAAACAATTTATTTGGCATTGCAGCACGTGCCACAGAAATTGCTCTCTCTCTTCATAGTGCCAATTGTGTGGAAGGGGCGGAAATCGTCATTCGTCCCGAACTAGGTGATATGGGAATTTTTGATGATTGCAATCCTGACCACGTTTACGAGGCTGGATATAGAGCGGCTTATAAGGTTTTGCCCCAAATTATTGATCTTCTTATCGAAAACGGCATTTCGGTATAAGTTTTTCTCAAAAATCGATTGAATTAAATTGGATCTTAATCTAAAATTAATTTAATTATAATAAAAAATATAAATTAAGGGAAAACTAATGTCAGTGTCATTTCCAATGTCTTCGGAAATACCTATTTTCAAAACCGAGCAACCTTCTATGGCCTCGAAGAAAACAGCACAAGAATTTCTATCCTTTGCATGGGGTTTTGTAAAAATACATAGGAACGTAGACCAATATATAATCATCAAAGACTGGGAACCTCCCTGTTTGAGTAAAGTAAGGATGTTAGTGAATCCTTCCATAAATCCCGGATATTTCGGAAATCCACCCCAAAGTACTAACAATCAATCCCCGTCTTCCAGTTCCTCGTCAAGCAGTCCTGTAAGAAGTTCTTCAAACCATCAATTTTTTTCCTCCGTTGTACCGTTATTCAATAGAAACGTGAGAAACGTGGATAATAGTACAAATATTAACCTAGACAATAGTACAAATACTACCATCAAGGTAGAGGCAGAAAAGACAGCGGAACAAGTGAAACAAGAAAAAGAAGAAAGAGAGCAGTGGTTCTTCATAGCAATGGGAGTATTGAGCGCAGTAACGGCAGTTTTTGCTAGCTTGTTTTTTGCAAAGCAAATGGTACAACTTGATACCAATAGTAACTACTCTGAATGGCAGAAAATCCAACACGGATATAAAGAGAAAAAGTTTCACGATAAATTTAATGACCTCAAGAAAGAGATAACGGTACAAATTGATTCTGTCATTGGTCGGGATAGAAGAAATGAAATTCAAAAAATTGTCGGAATTGTTTTCCTTTTGGTCGGTTCCGCAACAGCATTTGTCGGAGCTGTTTTTCAAGCCGGTTTTTTGGTGAAAATAGGGATAATTGCTATGGGTAGTGCCACAGTGTTTTTAGTATATCGCGTTGCCTATACTTATTTTTCTGCTCAAGATATGAAACTTGCTAATGAAAAAGCAGCTTCCAAGGTTTTGGAGCTTCTTAATAATGAAGATATAGTGCTTTTTGAGACTTAGAGGGTATTTTGTAATTATAATAGCCTCTTAAAGACTCTTTCGAATTGTAGCAAAAAAATCAGACGATCGGGTTTGTCAATCCCTCTCAGAAGCCGTTTTAAAACTGTCCCGTCGTGAACCATAAAGCTAGGGTGTGTCATCAATTGATGACACGCCCTATTTAGTGACTCTGATCATTTAAAGAAAAGCAAGATTAAGATCATGATCAAGATCGAGATTAAGTTCAATGCGTCAGGTCAGCTTTAAGTTGTAAACACTCCATTACTTGAATTCAAGAGCCTTTCTATTACTCGATAATTTCTATATTTTAAAATATTTTATACATTTATTTTCCCTGCCTATCCATTGATTAGTTACTATTCTTTTTAAAGATATTCTAACAAATAATTAAAAATTGATTTACAAATACTTGTGAGGTAATATTTAAAAAACTAAAAATTGACAATAAATTTATCATTTAAAAATAAAACAAACTTATAATAATAGTAATTATTAATAGTTTATGGTTAATTAAAATGATAAAAAATAATTCTGTACCCATTTCTTTTTGGAGTCCTCTCTACTTAGATGATTTTGGTAAAAATCGTCATTCTCCAGAAGCCACTAGCCATAAGATTTGCAGATGCGTAAATAAGTATTTTATATTTGATAAAACATATAAGTGTGTAGTTCCAATCGATAAACACAGATATAGAATAATGGAATGTACACAAACAAAAACTGAAATTCGACTAAAACAATTGTCCCTTCTATTAGGAATCCCTCCTCTTCTCGCTTTAATGATGAAAATCTTCTTTCATTATCACTATGCTCCCAATAAGAGTGCTACTCTTATAGATTGTCCCTTCTCTATTGCAACCAATCGACGCCGCTTTCCTTATATTGCCTATTTAGTGGAAGAATTTGGTTTTCTTAATCCGTGGGAAAATAATAACGAACATTTTACTAAAACTAAGCAGCAGATAGGGAGGCTTGAAGATAGCCCAATGGAAAAAAGGGTTCGAAATGATTGGCGGTCAATTGCTGAGTCAACTAGTTCTATGATGCAGGCGAATGGAAAAGAGGAAATGGAAAAACTTGGATATAGATTAAAAAAACTCGTCGTAGATGGAGAAGAATTGGATGTGTATGAAAGTTCCGAACCCTTCATTCTTCACGGTACCGGCGGAACTAAGAACACATTACGAATGCTACAAGAAATGCCTGATACAGGAAAATTTTCTAATAACGAAGATTTTATTTTGAATCAAGCGGAAGTTATTTCAACTTCTTACTATGAACCAAACTTGAAGATTTTTACAAACCTTCCCACTAGTATTATTCTTAGAGCTCATCCAGAGGCTATTTTGCAAGTTTCACCCTTTGATACAAATATACCTCTTATAAGCATGGAGGATGAGGCTCAAAAATATATAGCAGGACGAGAAAAAATAAATTATCTATTGAACTATTTAAACGAATTCATATCGATTGTGAAAGGTTCTTCGCCAGAGGAAAATTATATTAAAGGCAACGGGATTGTGCAAGACTTAGAAAAAGTACAAGAATCGGTGCTTCTTCTTACAAGGGAAGAGCAAACGGCTCTTTCTCAACAACTATTTGGAAACTCATTCCAAACACCAATTTCTTACATAATAGAGAATTTTATGAGTCATATGAAAGCCATTATAAAAATTCTAGAAACAGAGGGAGACGAAGAAGATAACCTACGCGCAATGAGCGAATACCAGGCGGGCGCTCTTAAAAAGACGAATAGAGTGTTGACACCAAAAGAACTAGCCGCGCAAGTTCCTACATATGGAGAATATTCTGAATTAGGTATATTAACTCCAAAACGACAAGATAAAATGACTGGTAAGCCACCTATTACAGAAATTGGGGGTCTTGCTGTTGACTCGCGTTATCTGGAAGAGGGAGAAGAAGGATTATCTATAAAAAAAGATAAGTTTGATAAGTACAATTCTATAGAGACATTTAAAGAAGTTCTCCGAGCCGCAAAGGAACGCAACGTGAAAATTGTACTTATTCGTCCAAAAAAGTAGAAATCAGGCTCTAGGATGTGTTTCGTCGTACACCTTTTTCTTCAATTTTGTGGAAACTTGGGTGTAAATGGTCGTGGTGGCAAGGCAGCTGTGACCTAAGAGCATTTGGATGGTTTTTAAATCCATTCCATTCTCTAACCAATGGGTAGCGATTGTATGTCGTATGGTATGGGGAGTGACTTTTCCTGCCAAGCCACTTTGTGTAAGATATTTGTCGAATTTTCGATCGACTGATCGAGTCGTGAGTCGAGAACCATGTTTGTTGAGAAAAATCGATTGTGGATCGACTTCTGCTGCATGTGTATTTGAATCTTGTTTTCTTTCCGGATGAGTTAAGTAGGCTTGTATCCAATTCGCTGCATTTTTGGTAATCGGAACAATCCGCTCTTTTTTTCCTTTGCCTCGCAACTTCATTGTCAAATTGATCCGATCAAAATCTTCTCGATTTAATGCGACTAGTTCACTTACACGGAGTCCTGAGCTATAAAAGAGCTCCATGATCGCTCGATCTCGAAATCCAAGATAAGAGGATCGATCGGGTTGGTCAAATAAATGGGTAATTTGATCGTAGTTCAAGTAAGTAGGCAGTTTCTTTTCTAGTTTGGGACTATCGAGTTCTTCTGTCGGATTTTGTGAGATGAGCTTTTGCAATAATGCATACCGGAAGAAACTTCGCAAAGAGGAAAGCTTCCGAGCAATGGTTCGTTTATTTTGTTGTACTTCTGTCAACCAAGCCAAAAATCCCCGAATCGTTTTTCGATCGATTTTGGCAATGGGAAGAAGGCGATCAAACAACGTATACCGAACAGAATAAGGATCTTTGTGAGAAATTTTTTCCGGTTTTGCTTCAGCAGGTTCATCGGGAAGCCATTCTCGTTCCAAATGCTCTTTGAAGGCGTTAAGGTCAATAGCGTAGTTTCGAATTGTGTGTTCAGAAGCTTGTTTGACGATGTGGAGATATTCTAAAAAACGATAACAAATTTCGACAAACATGGAAGGTATCTCTGTATTTAAGATTTTACTTTGCTTAGGACATGCCCTAACTTAACACAGGAACACTACTTTTTGGAAAAGGAAAAGTGAGCAAATCATCGGCAGCAAACGTATTAGGAAAAATTGTGCGCGCTTCTTGCTCAAATTGTTTTACGTTTTGGTATCGAGCAGAAAAGTGAGTGAGAATGAGTTCTTGGGCATGCGCCTCTTTTGCGATTTGTGCTGCTTGCTTTGCAGTTAAATGATTGTGCATTCTGGCCAATTCTCGGTGTTCTTCTAAATAGGTGCTTTCGCATACAAATAATGTGGCATCTCGTGCAATATCGATTGCTTGTTGACAGGGAAGAGTATCCATTACTATCGCAAAACTATCTCCCCGCCTCAACCAGCTGACTTGGTCGAGCAAAATTTTTTGATCGTTGATCAGAAGAAACCCTTTTTCTTGGATTTCTCGTACGAGAGGACCTCGAATTCCATACTGACTGAGTTTTCCTTGATCAAATTTTCTGGTATTTGCTTCTGTGATGCGCCAGCCAATATTTTCCACTCCATGTTCCAGAAAGGTGGCTTCAATTCGGAATTTTTCATTTTCTTCTACTAAGCCTGGTTGTGAAACAGGATGCTCAATGATTTTGATCATTTCGTGATAAATGGTTCCGTATCGGAGTCGGTCAAAAAATTTTTTTCCGCTGGCTGGATAGTAACAATGGATGGGATGGGGTACTTTATCGAGATTGAGGCGCATGATAATGGATCCCAATCCAAGACAATGATCGCCATGGAAATGGGAAATAAAAATGGAGGAAATTGTACTAGGAGAGACATCTGCAAAAATAATTTGCCTTTGCGTCCCTTCGCCAGGGTCAAATAGAAACCCTTCATCATTCCAGCGAAGTAAGTACGCTCCATGATTTCGGTGACGGGTAGGTTGCTGACTAGAACATCCCAATATAATTAAATCTCGTACGGTCATTTGAATTGCTTCCATCTAAAAAAATTGAGTTTTCCCAAAGCAAACCCCGCAATTCCTCCTCCGATGTGAGCCGTATTCGCAATATTTGGAGAAAAGGCTAGATCAAATGATTTTGCCATCAGAAAGGAAAAAAGTTGGATACAAGCCATCCCTAAGACAAATAGAAACATAAATGAAATGGTTGAGCGGTCGATAAAATATCCCTCCCACGCCGCTTTTCTTTGTCGTACCCAAATAAATGCGATCATGCCACACAACACCCCAGAAAAACCAACAAAGTTAGCACCGCTCATCAGATATTGCGCTGTATTGGAAATGACTCCCACGATAAGAATGAAAAGAATATAGCGAACAGCAGGGAGCCGCGGCTCCATTTGCTTTCCCAATAGAATGAGCCATAACATATTAAAAAATAAATGGAGAAAGCCTGCATGGAGAAGGCAGGGAGAAAATAAACGCCACCATTCTCCTTCTTTGATTTTTTCAAACATTGGATACTGGGTGAGAGTATGACTCCGATTTTTTTCTAAGGCAAGTGGGTATAGACCTGGCCAGTAGGGAGTATTTTCGATTTGCTTGAGCAAACGTTGTGCTTCAGGCGGGAGTTCCTTCCGACTTTCGAATTCTTTTTCCCCATAGAGAGTAATGAAACGATTGACTAGCTCATAAAATTGGGGGTAATCATATAACAGTTCCTTATCAATAGGAGAAGAAAATACAGCAAGATTCGCATATTGCGGAGGAATCTGAAGCGATGGAAAAAGAAATAAATTTCCGAGTAACAATAGACAACAAAGGACGAGTATTCCCTTTGTTAAGGCTCCAAGAGGGGGTTGTGGTCGTTTTTTTACTTGTGTTTTCATTTGGGGAGAAGGGGGAATGTCTCCTTCAGGAATTGGAATGATGGGGGGTGGGGCGAAGAAAGAGTCAGAAGGGTTTTGACAAAATCGGTTCCACCATGCAAGTGCCTGTGGAAATTGGTCTTCTTCTCGAATCCAGAAAGTATATTCGATCGACCCATACTCCTCGTTTCCCCAGTCGACGTTTTGTTTTTTTTCAACTTCATGAGCAATTCCTTGCTGTGAAAGAAATCGAGAAAATACAATAGCGTTTTTCTCGTTCGAAATTGTTCCAATCAGTCGCATAGATGTCGGATTTTTTCGATAATTTTTGATGTGGACAGCCCAGGTACAATTGATACAATATGCATTTTTCCTCCACAAGAAAGAACGGTATCCGCTTCTATGCAATTCTCTCCATATTCTGTTCCATTGACATGAACATGTGGTCGAATTTGTTGGAGTATAGTTCGGGGATCTGTTTCTTCAAACCAAGTGACATAGTCAACAAATGCAAGAGCCGCCATCATCTGCAACCGATACTCTAGTGGAATGATCGGCCTACTATTACTTTTGTATTTTTTGATGGAAGCATCGCTGTTTAAGGCGACAATAAGAAGATCTCCTTGTAAAGAAGCTTCGTAGAGAATGTGTAAATGACCCGCATGCAGAAGGTCAAAGGAACCATTCAGAGTGACGATTTTTTTGTTTTGATTCCGAAAAAATGTGGCCCTGTCTGACAAATCTTTGGGATGAATCATTTTGTGTTGGTAATTCTCTGCCCACTGAGTAGTCTTTGTTTGGAGACTTTTTGTCATATCACTTCTTTAATTTTCTGAGGGTGGGGAAGGCAATAGAAAATACTTCTCGATAATCTGTGACAAAATCGACGGAGAGATCTTTTTTGATGTAAGAAGGAAGTTCTTCCCAATCTCGTTCATTGTCTTTAGGGAGAATGACTCGAGTAAGACCGGATCTCCGCGCAGCTACCATTTTTTCTTTTACTCCGCCAATGGGCAATACGCGACCCGTTAATGTCAATTCTCCCGTCATGCCCAAATTTTGGAGTATGGGTATGTTGGTCAAGAGAGATAATAAAGAAGTAACCATTGTAATTCCCGCTGAGGGGCCATCCTTAGGGGTGGCTCCTTCCGGAATATGGATGTGTACCTGGGATTTCTCAAAAAAGGAGATCCCTGGTGCGAATTGGTTGAGAACACTATGAAGATAACTCCAAGCAATTTCTGCTGATTCCTTCATCACATCGCCTGCCTGACCAGTCAATTTCATAGCCGTTTTTTCTGCCTGTACCCTGCTTGATTCGATATATAGAGTAGCTCCACCCAAGGCAGTCCATGCAAGACCCATGCAAACTCCAACAGGCGTTTCTTCATAAAAACGGTCACTTGTAAATACTGGTTTTCCCAAATATTCTTTGAGGTTGTCAGAAGTAACGGCTACCTTATCCACGGAAGAAAAATTGAGAGCCTTTGTCTGTTTTGTCGATTTTTTCGATGGCTTTGTTTCTTCAACTAAGGATTCTTTTTCTTTCATATTTCGGATGAGTTTGAGAGCAACTTTTCGAAGAATCTTTTTAATGAGATTTTCTAAATTTCGAACACCAGATTCCCGTGCATATCCATTGATCATAGAACGCAAACCGTCATTTGTCATGGTAAATACAGAAGATTTGATTCCCATGGTTTTTCTATTTCTCGGGATCAGGTATTTTTTTGCGATTTCCATTTTTTCTTGGAGGATATAACCAGAAAGGCGTAGAACTTCCATTCGATCTTTCAGCGGATCGGGAATGGCGTCCAATACATTGGCAGTCACAATAAAGAGAATATTGGATAGATCGCAGCGGACATCCAAATAATGATCCAAAAATTCTCCATTTTGTTCCGGATCGAGCACTTCTAATAATGCGGAGGCTGGGTCACCTTGGTAATTTCTTCCCATTTTATCCACTTCATCGAGCATGATGACTGGGTTCATGGTTTGACATAGCTTAAGAGCTTGGACCATTTTTCCTGGCATTGCTCCTACGTAGGTTCGACGATGTCCTTTAATTTCCGCTTCGTCTCGCATTCCACCAACAGAAAATCGATAAAATTTTCGGTTTAAGGCGCGGGCGATACTTTTTCCTACACTCGTTTTTCCCACACCTGGGGGGCCTACCAAACAGAGAATGCTCCCTTTTACCCCATTGGCAAGATATCCAACACCAATAAACTCTAGAATTCTTTGTTTGATATCTTCAAGACCGTAGTGGTCTTCTTCTAATATTTTTTCCGCTTTAAAAATGTCGTGATGTTCAGGGCTATATATTCCCCAAGGGATGATAGTCAGCCAGTCAACATAGCCGCGAGATACATTGTATTCGGCCGATTGCATGTCTAGCACGCTCATTTTTTCTAATTCATCATGGATTACTTTTAAAACATCTGGAGGAACTTTTCGTTCTTTAAGTCGATTTTCAAACTTTTCTCGGTCTACTGATTTGTCATCTCTCTCAATACCGAGTTCTTTTTTGATTGTTTTGAGTTGTTCTCGCAAGAAAAAATCTTTTTGACTTTTGTTGATTGTCGCTTCAATTTTTTGATTGATATTATTTTGCAAGATGCTGATATCTAATTCTTTCTTCAATAAAATCAGCGCTTTATCGATTCGGTGCTGCATATCAAACGTTTCTAATACATCTTGCAGTTCTCCTCGCGATGCTGTTGTGAGTGCTACCGCAAAATCAGCCAATTTTCCAGGTTCGGTGAAATCAGAATGACCTAAGAAAATTTGCAATTCTTCTTTGAATAATGGATTGAGTTTCAATAACTCTTTAATTGTGGAAATAATGCTAATCGCATACGCCTTTAATTCTAGAGTAAGGGAGGAATGATCTTCGTGGTATTGTACTTTTGCTCGGAGAGTTTTTGCCGATCGGGCAAGGGGCGTTGTAATGCGCAACCGCTTTTCCATATTCAAAATAACTTGTGCACCTCCTTGTTCCATTGGAAGGACGCGCAATACTCTAGCAAGAACCCCCACCTCGTGAAGATCGTCGAATGTCGCTTTGTAAATATTGGCGTTTTCAGAGCGGGCGAGAACTAAGCCAATACACTTATGCTCTGATTTTGCAATGATCTTTAATACGTCATAAAAAGCTCCCGGTTCGATGACAAGAGGAGCTGCCATTCCTGGGAAAAAAGGGCGCCTGAGAAGAGGGAAAATGAAAAGCTCGTCAGGAGCTTCTATGCTTTTTTTTGGGGTATCTTGGTGCTCTTCCAAAGACTGTGCAATGGCTTCTTCTAATTCCAATTCTGTGGAAAGATCAATATTATCTACATGCATTCCAGCTACTCCCTTCTAATAGAATGGTACGAGTGTACCCCTTTTATATAAATTATTCAATCGGGAGTCTTAGAAATAAATTTTTTTCAATATGAATAAATTTTTTATCCTACATTTAATCGATACTCTCATGTATAATTAGGTTTTAAAAATAATTTTTACATGAGTGCAAAGTGAGTTCTGCAACAGACGAAATTCTTTTCCATTATCGTCATTTGGCGCAGCAAAGGGAAGAATCTTTGCTATTTGAAAAAGCGTCCTTTTCGAAAAATCACGTTCGACTTTATGGGCCTGATGAAGATCATAGGATGCCATACAAACGGGATGTGGATCGAATTCTTCATTCCAAGGCCTATTCTCGTTATGTCGATAAAACGCAAGTTGCCTATTTGATTGAAAATGATCATATCTCTCACCGAGGATTGCACGTCCAATTAGTGAGTAGTTTTGCGAGAGGTATTGCAGAGATTCTTGGTCTCAATGTCGATTTAGTAGAAGCGATTTCTCTTGGACATGACGTCGGTCATGTACCATTTGCGCATGAAGGAGAAGAATATTTATCAGAACTATCCATTGCATATGGCAATAGCCCTTTTTGCCATCCTTTGCAATCTGTCCGTTTATTTTCCGAAATAGAGCCACTCAATTTGGGGATCACTGTCTATGATGGTTTTCTTTGCCATGATGGGGGGATGAATGGATGCAAATGGATTCCCAAATTTGAAAAAACAAACGAAGAAATAAAGCAAGAACAGGAAAAGAAAAAAAATCACGTGGAAATAAATCTATCTCCCATGACTCTTGAAGGATGTTTAGTGAAAATTTGTGACACCATGAGCTATGTGGGAAGAGATATCGAAGATGCGATCCGTTTAAAAATTATAGATCGCAATGATATACCAGAGACTCTTCTTGGCAAAACAAATCGAGAAATTTTGCGCACCCTAGCTGCCAATATTATTCACCAAAGCTACGGAAAAGAATATATCGCATTATCTCCTGAGATTTATGAGGCTCTCCAAGTATTGCGAGAATTTAATTTTCAATCTATTTATCACCACCCAAAATTAAAAATGGAATCGCAAAAAATAAAACAAGGATTTCGGATTTTGTTTGAATGGCTCTATAAGGATATGGAAAAAAATTACACAGAAAGCCATCTTCACAGAGAGTTTTTAACAGGCCGCTCTCAATGGTATCTTACAAATACAAATCGGGTACAAATGATTGTTGATTATATTGCAGGAATGACGGATCAGTTTTTTATCAGCACTTTAGACAATCTTTTTATTCCTCAGAAAATTTGGGTGAAATAAAAATTGTGGCGCGCATTTTACTCATTGAAACTTCTACGGAAAGAGGAATAATTGCTTGTGGAGATCGAGGAAAGGTCTTCTTTTGCAAAGAATTGCCCGTTGGTTTGCATCAATCCAAACAGATAATGCCTGCGATTGAGGAAGCGTGTCAAACCATGGAAAATGGAAAACTCGATGCAATAGGGATAGGAGTAGGTCCGGGTTCTTATACGGGAATTCGTATTGGGGCGGCAATCGCACAAGGATTATCGTATACGTGGAAAGTGCCTCTTATTCGAGTCTCTAGCCTTACAGGTTTTGTCCCTCAACAACAAAAAGGACCTTTTGCTTCCGTGGTGGATGCGCGGATGGGAGGCATCTATTTTCAACGAGGAACTTTTGAAAATCAAATCCTATTTGAAGAAGGACCGCAAATTTGCTCAACGGAAAAGTCTTTTGAATATCTTGTGGGAAGACATATTGTGACCCCTGCTGCAACAAGTCTACAAAGAAAATTTGCACTGCAATTGGACTGGACTTGGGAGGAGAGAAGCCCTTGCGTTGAGATGTTGTTCAGCCAGATAGAAGAAGAATATGAAAAAAAAAACTGGGTCACTCCACCCTCTACCCTAGATTTGATGTACCTTAAAAAAACCGAAGCCGAAAGAAATAGAGAAAAATATGACTGCTTTTCTTGAAGAAAAAATTTCGTTGTTACGAAGACCGCGAAGAAACCGTCAAACTCCAGCCATTCGAAGTCTTACACAAGAAAACTATCTGTTTCCCCATCAATTAGTTGCCCCTCTGTTTATCGTGGAAGGGGATAATCAAAAACAAACGATTGAAAGCATGCCCGATGTGTATCGATATTCAGTTGATCTGTTAATTCAGGAAGTGATCGCACTGTACACACTTGGGGTGCGAGCGGTTGATTTATTTTGCTCTGTCTCACAAGAAAAAAAAGACCCACAAGGATCGGAAGCAATTCGAGAAGGAAATCTATTGTACCGAGCCATAGAAACCCTCAAAAGAGAAATCCCTGAGATGTGTCTTATGGTTGATATTGCGTTGGATCCTTTTACAGATCATGGGCATGATGGAATCGTCAACGAACAAAGAGAAATTGTCAACGATGAGACTTTAATTAGATTGGGAGAAATGTCTGTTCTTGCTGCGGCAGCGGGGGCCGACGTGGTAGCTCCAAGCGATATGATGGATGGTCGAGTAGGTTATATACGTTCTTGTCTAGATCGCCAAGGTTTTTCTGATGTCGCCATCTTATCTTATGCGGCAAAATATGCTTCCTCATTTTATACTCCTTTTCGGCAAGCTGTAGATTCCACTCTTTCCTTTGGCGATAAAAAAAGTTACCAATTGAATCCGGCCAATGTGCGGGAAGCACTGCTAGAATGCCGCCTTGATGAGCAAGAGGGAGCAGATATGTTGCTCGTCAAACCTGCTCTTCCTTATTTAGATGTTCTTACAAAGGTAAGACAAATCACAGAACTTCCATTAGCAGCTTATCATGTAAGTGGCGAATATGCCATGGTCATGGCCGCAGCCCAGAAAGGATGGCTCAATGCCACAGACGTTTTTCTAGAATCTCTTCTCTCCATTAAACGTGCCGGAGCCGACTTTATTTTCACTTACGCCGCCGCAAAAATATGCAAAAATATTTTAAAAAAATAATAAAATAGCAATTAACGACACTTTTAAGTTAATTTAAAAATTATTTTAAAATAAGATAAAAAAAATATATTACACTACAATAGGAAAGATATACTCATATAAAAAATATGCCTATTGAAGCCTCTTTCCCTTCTTTTCCCTTCCTTGTTTCGATTACGGAACCTCAGAATAAATCACCTCTATCTTGTGGGGAATATATAAATAATTTTCTTGAAGGATGGTTTTCTTGGTCCGGAGGAATCCGATATATAATTAAAGGAGAATCATTTTTTTCTTTTACAGAAGAGGTGTCCAGAGTAGCAATGATTGTCAAAGGGATATTGATAGGATGCAGTCTTTTCACAGGGATTGGAACTATTGCGGGGGTTTATATTTTATATCACCGCTATCACCAGCGTAAATTCTTATATGATCTAGACTTGCGAATGCAAAGAGTTTTATATCAGAATCTAGACCCACATACACAATCATCAGGCTCTCAGGTTTTAGTATCCGACAGCGAACGCCTTAAAAACATCTTATCCATATTTGAAACAGAGGACCCAAAAATATTTAATTCGCAGAATTTCAATTGGATAGGGGATGATGAGGAAAAAGAAGAGCACCTAAGTCTGGATAGTCCAAATCCACAAACTGATTCCACGTCTCTATCACCTTTGTCATCATCTAGTTCAATAGCATCATCATCTATAGGGTCTAAGTCTGCATCAGAGAGTACGTATATTCCAATGGATATAGAAATCCTTGAAGAAGTTGAGTTTGCAAACAATTATAATAATAAGAATGCTCGTGAAATAGTTACGACAGAATTAATAGAAAGGCTTAAGAGAAAAGGTCTACCTCACAATAAAATTACTTGGAAATTCTTAAAAGATTGCAATTCCGAAAAAACAGGTATCAGGATTCTTATAAAAGCGCAGACGGAAAGGTTAGAGTGGTCTGAAATGGAGCCCGTTGTAAGACAAGAATTAGATATAGATGTATTAGTGATAGTACACACCACAAATAAGCAGGGATATTCCACACAGTTCAGACTTGATGGTCAACCAGAGGGCGTTATTTATTATAAGTCATGCAAGGTGAAACCAATAGGTGCTAGACCAAAAATGCAAGAGAAAAATCAGATAAATAATGAGAATAGTTCTCACTGGAAACCACAAATTTCTTGGGAAGATGATATGAATGACCCAGAATTTGAGAAGATGATCTCTATTATTGCGCCCAAATGGAAAAAAAGGAAAGTCGAAGAGTAGGGCGTGTCGTCAATTGCTAATAGCCTCTATTCAAGATTAGAGCTCTTGCATAACCAACAACCCTTGCCCATGCCCTTGCCCTACTACTTTTTCGGGCACGGGCAAGGGCACGGGCACGGGCATGGGCAAGGGTTGTTGGTTATGCAAGATGTTCTATTATCTATTTTCTGAGAGGATTTGGATGGCGCGAGCGATGACCAACGTTCCTTGTTTCAAGCGGTCAAGACCAAAGTGTTCGTTTGGAGCATGAACCTGATCAGTAATGAGCCCCAATCCTAAAAGAATCGTTTCCCCTCCTGCAATTTCTCCTAATTTTGCTGCGATAGGAATGGAAGAGCCTTCGTACATATATTCACACGGTTTTTGGAATACTTCTTCAAAAGCCCTTGCAAATGCCTTCGTACAAGATGTGTGTGTCCCGACTCTTATTGCTTTTCCTTTTCCTGGATGAAGCTTGACCGCAACGTCAATGCCGGGAGGAGCCTGTTTTTTAAAATAGTTAGTCAGAATTTGTCCGATTATGTCGGGATTTTGATTAGGGACAAGTCGGCATGATATTTTTGCATGAGCTTTAGCAGGTATGACAGTTTTAAATCCCTCTCCAGAATACCCACCATAGACGCCATTAATTTCGATGGTGGGTCGAATCCAAGCTCTTTCTAGTATAGAATAGTCTTGTTCTCCGCCTGTGGGAGATGCCCCTATCTGCTGTCGGTATTCTTCTTTGTCAAAGGCAAAAGAAATAGTCGTTTTCTCTTCTATTGTGAGAGGGATCACATCGTCATAAAAGCCAGGAATAGTGATTTTTCCCTGTTCGTTGCGCATCTTTGCAAGCAATTCCACCAGGGCGTGGTTGGGATTATAGGCAATCCCTCCATGTGCACCTGAATGCAAATCGAAGGAAGAACCAGTTAGTTCTACGTCAAGCGTAATGATCCCTCGAATGCCGAGTGTAAGAGAAGGGGTTCCTGCTTTTCGCAATCCTAAGTCGATAATAGCCACACAATCGGCCGCTAAATCTTCTTTTTTTTGCAGCAAGATCTTGGATAATCCCGCACTTCCTATCTCTTCTTCTCCTTCAATGCATAATTTAATATTGATGGGAAATGATCCATAGATGTCTTGGAGCGCTCGCAATGCTTGTAAAACATAAAAACACTGTCCTTTATTATCTTGTGCGCCTCGTGCGAAGATCTCTCCATTTCGAATAGATGGCTGGAAAGGAGGTGTGACCCATTGTTCAAGTGGATCAACTGGTTGTACATCATAGTGGTGATAAATAAGAAGAGTCGGTTTTTTTGGGCCTGCTTTGAGATGGGAGGCAAAAATCACTGGATAGCCTGTAGTAGGCCAAGATTCGACCGTACAGCCGATTTTTTCAAGGTATTTGACGAGCCAATCGTGGCATTGTAGAACTTCTGTGTGAAAAGAAGATTCGGAACTAATGCTTTGAAAGCGAAGAAAAGTAAAAAAATCATCCAGCCATTCACTTTCATGCTGGTCTATCCAAGAAGCTAAAGTAGATTTTTCAGACATATTCGATGGATAAGGGGTTTTTTCCATTTGAAACCAATTGTTGATTTGCTTTGTCAAGCTGCTCTTTACTAGCAAAAACGACTTCTGTTCCTTTGCTCATTTGTTTGGCGATGATGTTCGTCACGGCTTCAATCACTTCTTCACGCGAAGTGGCAAGCATTTGATTTCGAAATCGCTGCCGGATTTCCAATGTTCGCCCTTCAGCCAACCACCCATATGCCACATCTCCTTGACTACCTGGAGAATCTGGAGAACCTAAAGTTTGAGCGACCTCAAATTTAGCTTCTTCAATATGCTCATTATCAAAATTTCCTTGTGCAACATTGTCCACTGCTTCTTCAAAAGCTTCTAAAGTCGAAACGATATGAGGATCTCGATAGGAATAAAAATAAAAATTAGCCGAAAGGGGATTACTGACAGCCCCTCCCCCATAAGCGCCTCCTTGTTCTCGAATCTTGGGATGAAGAGTGAGGTTGTCAAAAAGATGAGATGCGAGATAAAGAGCCGGGGCAGCTGCATGTGTATAGGGAACTGTAGGAAATACTTTCCCCATAAAAGCAACGGGGGAAGCAATGACTCTTCCTTGAGGCACAAGCGATTCTACAGAGAAATTTCCCTTCCATTGTTCATACGGCTTTGTTTTCATCTTACCCAATTCATAAAATCCTTTTTCTTTGCATTCCTCATAGCTCGCAGCATCGCAACTAAGGACGATGTGAGGATTTTCTAGACAGGTGATTTTATTCTGGATTGCTTCTAGATTGAGTAGGATCTCTGGCCATTCCTCGTCAAAATTTTTCATAAATTCTCGAATTTCCCAATAATAAGGCAACCCATACAAATCGTTTGCAACTTTTGAAGCCACGTTTAATTTGCTAGCGGAGACATTAATGGCATATCTCAATGCGCTTTGATTCACCCGGCTTTCTAAAGTGACAAAATGTTTAGATACGATTTCTTTCATCCGTTTTGGGTCATTGAGATCTATCGAAGAGGCAATTTCATAAAGAAGGGAAAATAGCTTAGGTCCTTTTCTTCGAAGTGCTTTTCCACGAAGGTTGAAGGTCGGAAAAAAAAGAGAAGAATTCTCTGCTTGTAGATGTAAACTAATACCTGCCCCTATTCCTCCTGTGTTCCCTTGAATGGCTTCTAAGATTTCTTGATACGTGTGTTCTGTTGATCCTAATTGTGTCATAATAACAGTAAATAATCGAAGATAGACCAATTCTTTTTGAGTAAGGTCTGGTAGTTGAAAAATGAGATCTGCATAGAGGATGTCATTGGTAAAGATAGTGCGATGAAAAGCAGTAAAGATGCCGATCTTTTCCTGGGTGAGGGGATAATTTTTAGGAGAAAGAGGAATATCTTTGATACTTAGTTTAGGAAGAATATTGACATCTTCATTTTCTTGTTTCTTTTGGAATTCTTCCAATCCAAGTGATTGTTTTACCGTGTGTTGCTGTTCTTTTGAGGAAAGAGAAGCTTGTATTTTGCGCAATTGTTCTTTTTCCCAATGTATTTCTTTTTGCCCTAGCTGAGGGTCCGGTTGCATGACAATTCGAACGAAATGAGTGTTATTGAGTAAATATTTTTTAATCAAAAGAGAAAAATAGAGGGGATCGAGGAGAATATGTTTCCTCAATTGATCGAATAAGGAGTGAATCTTTAACCCTTGTACTGCTTCTGCTCCATGCTGTTTCAGTAAACCACAGCGAATAAAGAGAGATAGACCGAAAGGTGCTTGGTCGCCTGTGATTTCCGTCCGGTGAAATTCAAATTGGTGAATTGCATTGTCGATCATTTGCATTGGAATTCCTTTTTCACAAATGCTTTCCAATGTTTCCCTGATGATTGCTTCTAAAGTATCTGCCTGTTCAGGTTGGCATCCTTTCAGGGTAATTCCCCAGGGCACCTCATGCAATTCTGTATCTATAAAAGAAGACGCCTGTTTGCATAATCCAGATTGCAACAATGCCAT